>ULVE01030752.1_pt1 | contig 20480 bp, 18 predicted proteins | sample 1959161 | NCBI WGS metagenome assembly ULVE01 (sample SAMEA4835778, study PRJEB28245) | human gut metagenome | biome: gut microbiome; material: fecal sample | place: Denmark | collected 2008
GCGTTCGATTTTTTCGCAAACCAATTTTGTTTTACTATAATATGATATCAGGTTTATTTTGAGCAAAATTTAAGCGACAGGCTCTTAAGCACAAGGCACAAAGACATGGAGAAAAAATATACAGGACTCTATGTTTTTGTGCCCTCAAAAGCTCAACGGAAAGTGAGATGACGATTGGTCATGAAATTAACAGCACCATAAATAAAAAGTCCCAGGAACTGGGCAAGGTACTCATTGCAATGTAACAATTCCACCAACATCAGAAGAAAAAGGAATTGTGTCGTATAGGCCAACAGAAAAGCACCGGAAAAAAACAGCACTTGATGTCCAATGCCGTTTCGCTTATCGCTCGACTCTAAAGGAAATATCCAATATTTACACCAGATAAAATTGTGAACCTGCGCTATGATGTATGCTATGACATTCGCCGTAATGTAGTCTTCCCCTTCAATATGCATCAATAGCCATACCACCAATGCTGTTATCAGCGCATTGAGCGTTCCGACGATGGCAAAGCGAATGATTCGCACAGATTCTTTCATTAATTTATTTTTTAGACAACAAGACCCGGTTGACAAATCAACAAAGTTTCAGATAAAAAACATCAAAACCTTGTCAATTTGCCAACTGGAACCTCGTCAACTTATTCTTTTATGTCTACTTTCAATTGTAACTCATCCAATTGTTTCTGATCGAGGAAACCTGGAGCATCCAACATTACGTCACGACCTGAATTATTCTTCGGGAAAGCAATGCAGTCACGAATGGAATCGAGTCCCGCAAAGAGTGATACCCAACGGTCAAGGCCGTATGCCAAACCTCCGTGAGGAGGTGCGCCAAACTTGAAGGCATTCATCAGGAAGCCGAACTGTTCTTGCGCCTTCTCGGGAGTAAAGCCCAGAATTTCGAACATCTTTTCCTGCAAAGCCGAATCATGGATACGGATAGAACCACCGCCTACTTCCACACCGTTGACTACCATATCGTAAGCATCTGCACGTACAGAAGCCGGATCGGTATCCAGCAAAGGAATATCCTCGTCCTTCGGATGAGTAAACGGATGGTGCATTGCCATCAGACGACCTTCTTCTTCGCTCCATTCAAACATCGGGAAATCAACCACCCACAAACAAGCAAATTTATTCTTATCACGCAAACCAAGTTGGTTTCCCATTTCCAGACGCAATTCGCAAAGCTGCTTACGGGTCTTCATCACATCATCGCCACTCAGAATCAGAATCAAGTCGCCCGGTTTCGCTCCGAATGCTTCTTTCATCCGCTGAAGCACTTCCTGACTATAGAATTTGTCTACGCTCGACTTCACGTTACCATCCGCCTCAATACGTGCGTACACCATACCTTTCGCACCGATTTGCGGACGTTTCACAAATTCAGTCAGCTGGTCAAGCTGTTTGCGCGTATAGTGAGCGGCACCTTCCGCACAGATACCACCAATATAAGCCGCATTATCAAATACAGAGAATCCGTAGCCTTTCAAGATATCCATCAGTTCTACAAACTTCATGCCAAAGCGCAAATCGGGCTTATCACTTCCGTAATACTTCATCGCGTCTGCCCACGGCATCCGTTGGAACGGTTCGTCCAGTTCCACGCCACGCAATTCTTTGAACAAATGTTTCGCCATACCTTCGAACATCTGAATGATGTCTTCCTGCTCTACAAAACTCATTTCACAGTCTATCTGAGTAAATTCAGGCTGGCGGTCGGCACGCAAATCTTCATCGCGGAAACATTTTACAATCTGAAAATAGCGGTCGAATCCCGATACCATCAGCAATTGCTTCAAAGTCTGAGGTGACTGGGGAAGTGCATAAAACTGACCCGGATTCATACGCGAAGGAACCACAAAATCGCGCGCTCCTTCGGGAGTAGAGCCAATCAGCATCGGAGTTTCCACTTCAAGGAATCCCTTGCTGTCCAAATAACGGCGCACTTCCATCGTCATGCGATGACGCAGTTCCAAATTCTTGCGCACGGCGGTACGGCGCAAGTCAAGGTAACGGTATTTCATCCGGAGGTCATCGCCCCCATCGGTATTGTCTTCAATGGTGAATGGAGGCGTTTGCGCCACATTCAAGACATTCAGTTCCGATACAATGATTTCAATTTCTCCCGTCGGGATATTGGGATTCTTGCTGGAACGCTCGCTTACCGTACCCTTTGCCTGAATCACGTACTCACGTCCCAAGTGATTGGCACGTTCGCAAAGTTCGGCATTCACTTCCGTATTGAAAACCAGCTGGGTGATTCCATAACGGTCGCGAAGGTCGACAAAGGTCATTCCTCCCATTTTACGTGAACGCTGCACCCATCCGGCAAGCGTTACGCTTTTGCCTGCATCGGCAAGCCGAAGCTCACCGCAAGTATGACTTCTGAACATATTCTAAACGTTTATAAATCTAAGTTTCATTAAAATTTAGGCAAAGGTAGCACTTGTTTTTGATTTATGCAACAGATTTGCAGCAATTCAAAGGGTATGTAAAACGGTACTTTGAGCCAAATAATCAGGCTTGGCGGCATAAATGTACATCACGCTTCCACCCTTAATGGCATCGATAATGGGACGTGACAATTTTTCGGGTACAGCCGGACACCCAAAGCTCCGCCCTAACCGTCCGCCGCCTCGGATAACCGAAGGATTGGCGTAAGCGGCTCCATGCATCACGATAGCACGCTGGCGGGCACGGTCGTTGATGCCCTTTTCCAATCCGTCCAATATCAATGAATATCCGTTCCGCCCTTGGTAGGTCGATGCAGTCAGATAAAATCCCAACGAACTTTTATGCGAACCTTCTTCATTGGAAAACGAGGTTGCATAGTTATTGCCACTATTCTTGCCATGCGACACAACCGATGAAAAAAGCATCTTTTTATTTTTCATATCGAATACATAGAGGCGTTCTTGTGTGGAAGGTTTTGAGAAATCAATCAAGGTCAATACCTCTCGTTTCCGTTTCTCGATGCGGTAATACCCCGTCACAGCCTGACGGAAAGCAGTATAGTTCACCCTCCCTTCCAAGTCCATCTCACGATACAACTGAAGGCTACGGTCAATAACATTTACACGGGAAACTTCTTTCTTCTCTTCCGGCTGACTGAATATAGAGCCAGACACAGAACCTACCAACAAACATACAAGTAAAACAAAACGCCGCATCGGAATCTTTTTTAGAATACGGGCGCAAAGATAGTGATTTTTAATGAAAAACGAGAGTCCTGAGTAGGAATATTTATTTTGAGACACAGAATATCACAGAAATCTTTCTTACCTGTTTGCTCCAGTATCCCCAACCAATCATTCACTCGATAACCACTACCAACGTAGCACCCGTAGGCATACGGTCGAAAACAAACTTAGCGTGCGACGTAGCGTTGCGCACACACATGTGCGAACGAGGTGTAGTGCCCAACGACCAGCTATATTCTATCATAGCGGTACGAGGTACATTGACAGGCACACCATGTATATAAGCACCGTTTGTAAAACGCGAAGCGTAAGGAGCATAACCGCCTACACCCGAGCCTCCATCTTTCAGAAACACCATCCGTTCTTTCTTTTCTTGCAGAAGGAACATGCCTAACGGGGTTTCTTGCGCATACGGCGGACGATGCATGCCCGTAGTGGCCGGATTCATGCTGCGGATAACCCATTTACCTTTACCCGTCCGTTCCAATGTAGCGATATTCTGGTCGCGCCGGTCTACAAAAATAACATGATGAAATGCCGTGCCTTCCAGAAGCGGCTTCACATAACGGCGAGGAATCATCCATTCACTTTCTATCGCAGCAGGAACTACCCGAAGAAAATCTTCTTTCGCACCTTTCAGGCAAACCAGCGAACCGTCCCGCCCATACCGCTCAGGCATCTCTAAATCGGACGGAAGATACAAAGGTATCGATTGATAACGCTCCACACCCAATGTATCCGATACCCGACCATACTCGTTACGCACATAGTTACGCACCAAAGGTGCTTCCTGATTGCGGTTCTTGTAATTGCAAAGCACCGCCCAGCGGACGGTATCCCGTTGCATATTCTCAATAAACGCCAAGCACTTGCGCATTGTTTCCCACTTAAAACTACGCACCGTATCTCCATAAGGATAAACATCCTCCGGCGTATAACAGTCGTAAAGCAAGTCTTTAGTCAGTTCAATATCCGAAAAAGTGAATTTTGAAGACAATCGGTCTTCCATCCGTGAAAGCATATCATTCATGATTCCCAGTTTCTCAGTTACCGGAAAATCAGGCATCTGCTGTTTCTCGCACCCGACAAGCATCAGACACATTCCGCACACGATAAATAAAACCTCTTTCTTCATGACCAATAAGTTAAGGTTTATACAAAGATAAACATTTTTTTTCATTTTCAAAATCAATTATTCAAAGAATAACAAGCGAAGAAGAGATTTTGTTGCACGGATGCTCAAAAGGCTTCGTATAATCCTTGAGAAACCGTTTTTTTAATATGGATATCCTCAATTCCCCTAAATAGGGAATAGGAAGCATTTTATGGTAAACTTCCGCCTTCAAAGTATCCTTGCTTCTATGGCCAAGTATTATTGAATACTTAACTATTTATCCTTGCTTCTATCGCGGTTGAAGCATAGTTTCATTTGGAAGGGAGTAATTGGGCAAAATGCGGATATTCATTTTTTTATTATCGTACGCTATTTGGAGAATGAATTCAAAAGGAGGATGTGCCGAAAATAAAAGCTGAATTTTATTTCGGCACATCCTCCTTCACGACAAATATTTTTGTACCTGACTGATTCTATTTGCCTCTGAATTTAGCGTGTGTTGATTAGGGATGAGCTTTTGAGGCATTTCGATTCTGTGATGAGAAAGATAGCTAGCTATCTGACCAAAGAACAGAATCGAGCAGCCCCCCAAAACCACTCAAAGCACACACGAAAACAGATTTATCAAAACAAGAAAAGCTTTTTGCAGAAATCCTAACAAATTTAATATGCACGAGCAAACAACACACGGCGGGCGGAAGGCTTGCCCGTCAGCATATCCACACCTGGTGTAAGGCTTTCCTCATCTGCTTCGAAGGGGATACAGCGGATGGTCGCTTTGGTCTCTTCCTTGATACGCTCTTCGGTTTCAGGCGTACCGTCCCAGTGAGCCAAGATAAATCCACCCTTCTCAATTTGTTCCTTGAACTGGTCATAAGTATCCACCTTGATGATGTGGTCGTTACGGTATTTCAAAGCTTTCTGATAAATGTTTGCCTGAATTTCTTCCAAGAGGTTCTTTACGTATTCTTCAATACCTTCGCATGAACGGGTTTCTTTCTCCAACGTATCTCGACGCATCAGTTCGATAGTGTTGTTTTCAAGGTCTCTGCCTCCCATCGCCAGGCGAACCGGAACACCTTTCAATTCATAATCGGCAAACTTGAATCCCGGACGTTTATTGTCAGCATTATCATATTTAACGCTGATGCCCATATTGCGGAGTTTCGTTACGATGCCTTCCACTTTAGCGTCAATCTGTTTCAATTGTTCATCGTTCTTATAGATAGGTACGATGACCACTTGAACCGGTGCCAGGTGCGGCGGAAGTACCAAACCGTTGTCATCCGAATGGGTCATAATCAATGCACCCATCAAGCGAGTAGATACTCCCCATGAGGTTGCCCATACGTAATCGAGTTTATTGTTCTTATCGACAAACTGCACATTGAACGCCTTCGCAAAGTTCTGTCCCAAGAAGTGTGACGTACCGCATTGCAATGCCTTACCGTCCTGCATCAGTCCTTCGATAGTATACGTATCCAATGCACCCGCGAAACGTTCGTTGGCGCTCTTCACTCCCTTGATGACAGGCACTGCCATATACTTCTCGGCAAAGTCGCCATACACGTGAAGCATTTTCTGTGCCTCGGCTTCAGCTTCTTCACGAGTGGCGTGTGCCGTATGTCCTTCTTGCCACAAGAATTCGGCGGTACGCAGGAACAGACGGGTACGCATTTCCCAACGCACCACATTTGCCCACTGGTTGCACAAGATAGGCAGGTCACGGTACGAATTAATCCAGTTTTTATATGTACTCCAGATGATGGTTTCCGAAGTCGGACGGATAATCAGTTCTTCTTCCAGTTTGGCGGCCGGGTCTACAATCACGCCTGAACCGTCTTCGGCATTTTTCAGACGGTAGTGGGTTACTACAGCACATTCTTTAGCAAAACCTTCCACGTGTTCCGCTTCACGACTGAGGTATGATTTCGGAATCAGCAAGGGAAAGTAAGCATTGACATGTCCTGTTTCCTTAAACATCGTATCCAACTGATGTTGCATCTTTTCCCAAATCGCATACCCGTAAGGTTTGATAACCATACAACCGCGCACGGGTGACTGTTCCGCCAAATCGGCTTTTACAACCAAGTCATTGTACCATTGCGAGTAATTTTCGCTTCTTTTGGTCAGTTCTTTAAGTTCTTTTGCCATAAATATGATGTTATGTTTTCGTTATATTATCCTTGTTTCTGTTATTCAAGCTGCAAAAATATAACAAATCCACGGAATAACCTCAGAAAAAGCATGGATTTTCAGCCAAGAAACGGTCTACCTGTTTTTTTATGACAGGAATATCTTCTTTTTATACCTGCCATTCCGGTTTATTTGTTACATTTGCAAAAGCAAACGGGTGTTACAGTTCATGTAGCGCACAGCAATAAACATGATTCAGATGCGCAAGTCAATTGACACGCTTTCATGAACAAGCAGATGATAAACTGTTTTTTAAAACCTATTTTTTACATTTACCAACCATTGTTTAACCATTCATTATTCGAATATGATGAGAACACTGAAAAAAATATGCTGTTTCTATGTTTTATTCTTTTTCCTGTCGGGCATGAAAGCGCAAAACGTAACTTCATTTCGTAAGGAAGCGAACCGAATTGTCTTCTCCATGTCGGACGGAGAACTACAACTTTATCCATTGTCGGGAAATACACTACGGGTAAAATTCGTACGCCAACCTTTAGGGATACAAATGCCCGAATGGATTTATGTGAACGACACCACCAGTCGTCCGCCTGTAGATATAAAAGAAGAGCGAGGACATATAGCGGTCATTCTGCCCGGCATGAAAGCACAGGTCGACAAGATGACCGGACAAGTTACCTTTTTATCGCCGGAAGGGAAAACCGTATTGCGGGAATTGGACCGGGAACTGATTCCTTCTTCCATACAAGGTGTACCCACCTATCACACTACGCAACGGTTTTATTCGCCTACAGACGAGCATCTGTTCGGATTAGGGCAATTCCAAGACGGCTACTTGGATGTGCGTGGTTTGTCACGTAGACTGACTCAAGTGAATACACAAATCGCCACACCCATGCTAGTTTCTGATAAAGGATACGGCATATTATGGAATAACTACGGCTTGACCGATTTCAATCCGGCAAACGATACCATCCGGCTTACTCCTGTACGAAGCGAAGGGAAAGCCGAGAAAGTAGAAGTCACTTCAACGGAAGGAGGCAAAGAAGAGATTCGCAACGACTATATTTTCGCTTCGGAAATAACCATACCCGTCTCCGGACGTTATTCGGTAATGCTTGATGTAGGGCAGACAATGGCAAGAAAATATCATTTGCGTATCGGCGGGAAAACAATCTTCGACATGAATAACTTGTGGCTTCCGCCTACAACGTCGGCTATTGTGGAACTGGAAGCAGGCACATACGATGTAGAAGCCCGATTGGAGAAAAACGACCGTCCGACAGTGCTCCTCAAACGTGTAACCGATGAGTCCGTCTTCAGCTCTCCGGTATCGGAGTGCATCGATTATACCGTATTCTGCGGAAATGCTGATGAGGTTATCGCTTCTTACCGGCAGGCAACCGGACGCGTCCCGATGTTACCCGATTGGGCACTGGGATACATTCATTGCCGGGAACGTTTCCACAACCAGAAAGAGCTACTTGAGACGGCAGACCGGTTCCGAACGGAAAAATTGCCGGTAGACGTCATCGTGCAAGACTGGTAATATTGGGGACGTTACGGATGGAATGCCATGAAGTTCGACGAGGCAAACTACCCGGCCCCGAAACAGATGGTAGATGAATTGCACACGAAAGAGATGAGGTTTATGATTTCGGTATGGTCGAAGGTAGACCCGGCATCCGAAGTAGGACAAGAGATGGGGAAACGAGGATTTTACATCCCCGGCACTTCATGGGTAGATTTCTTCAATCCGGAAGCGGCGGCTTTTTATTGGCAAAATTATAGCCGCAGGCTTTTGCCGTACGGGATAGACGCCTGGTGGCAAGATGCAACCGAACCGGAAAACGATGATTTGTACAGGCGGAAAATAATGAACGGCAAAGTGCCCGGAGAAATATGCCGCAATGTATATCCGCTACTGGTCAATCAAACCGTGTATGAAGGTTTACGGCATGATGACCCCGACAAACGGACGATGATTCTTACCCGAAGCTCGTTCACAGGCGCACAACGTTATGCCACGGTGACCTGGTCGGGCGATGTAGGAAACGACTGGAATACGCTAAGAAGACAAATCACAGGCGGATTGAGCATGTCGGTATCCGGACAACCGTGGTGGACTTATGATGCGGGAGGTTTCTTCCGGCCTGGAAACCAATACACAGACCCTGCCTACCAGGAATGCATGATGCGCTGGATACAAACAGGCGTATTTTTACCCTTGATGCGTGTACACGGATATATGAGCAATACGGAGTTCTGGAATTATAGTCCCGAAACATTTTCCCTTGCCCGCAAATCGCTGGCAGACCGTTACCGCCTGACACCGTATATTTACTCGGAAAACGCAAATATCTGTTTCAATAACGGCACGCTGCTGCGTCCTTTGTTCATGGATTTTGCCAACGACCCGACGGCATCCTGCCAAAAATATCAATATATGTTTGGTCCGTCTTTGCTCGTGGCCCCTGTTATAGAAAGTGGTGCGAAAGAGTGGAATGTATATTTCCCCCAAACCGAAGGCGGATGGTATGACTATTGGAACGACCATCCTGTCGCTCATCAGGGATGGGTAAAAGTTCCGTGCTCGATGGAGCATATCCCTGTATATGTAAAAGCTGGCTCCATCTTGCCGTTGGCAGACGGAAACCCACAAACAATGAAAGAAGCGTATACTGCTGACTGGACCATAAAGATATTTACAGGCGCAAACGGTTCGTACGTGCTATATGAAGACGAAGGAACAAACTATAATTACGAGAAAGGCTTGTTTTCAAAAATCCAATTAAATTGGAATGACCAGACAGGAGAATTGACCATCGGGCAACGGGAAGGTAAGTTCCCAGGCATGATAGAGAACCGACGCATCCGTTTAGTAAAGGTTTCGGCTGCATCAACAGATGCGCACGACATTTTTTATAAAGGTGAACGAATGAGCATAAGATTATGATTTTCGAAACTCTACAAATCCGATTGGAATAGGAATATATCAGGAAATAAGCCATTCATGAACTTTCCTCAAAGAGCGGGGTAATCTTATTCAATATAAATGAGCACAAATAAAGCGGACGAAAAGAAGAATAGTGCATTTCCCTTTCGTCCGCTTTGCTTTTATTCTATGATTTCAAAGCGCACCAGCATGGAGTAGTTTTTCTTGATGGTGCGGAAGCTGTCGAATGAGGAAGCATCGGATGACAGGACATTGCTTTGCGCGAACGGGAAAATATTACTGTTTCCTTCCTCCACAATACGTATCACATCACCCAATTTCTTACCCAACGCCTCTACCAGATAGGTGGCTTTCTTTTGGGCGGCTTTCAATGCTTCAATCTTTCCCTTTTGGTGATAGACAAGCATATCTTTGTTTTCCAATTCTCCTATGCGCATGGTGTGGACACCTTTTGTGTCTATACGTTTGAGTATTTCGTTTATCTGATTAAAGTCTGTCAAGGTGATGTCAAATTTCTTGGAAACCAAGAAGTCCTGCCCCTGCTGCCTCCAATAGTCGCCGATTTCCTGCGTGCGGATGGCATTTTGTGGGATACCAGCATTGGCAAAAGCTTCTCTTAATTCTTGTTCTATCTCCGACAAAGGCACTTTGGTACGGTATTCTTCGGGCTTCGACTTCCCGTCAAATTCTTCCTCGAAGTATTCACGGATTTCAATCAGGTAATGAATCTTGTCGGGCACAATCTCTATCTCGGATGTGCCTGTCACTTCGATGTAACGCTCGTTGGTCTGTGCATTGGTTTGCGCGTGTAGTGAAAGAACAGCCCATAGGCTGATTACAAATGCGAATAATTTTGTTTTCATATCTTCCGAATTTAATTATTTCACTTCAAATTCTGCATGCAATTCTATTTTCTTTCTTTTCGCAAAGAACGATTTACATATCCGGTATTTCCCTTTGGGGAGATGGTAATATCTGCCGACGGGGAAACGGAAGCAATACAATAAAGGAGCTTTTGGCTCTTCAAACCCATCATCATACCAAACAATGACGCCTTTGGTCTTGGCCATGCTCCATTCTTTCCCGTTCCATTGCTCTACAACCCAAGCTCTTCCATACATCAGAGAGGTTGATGTCGGATTTGCAACGAACACATTGACGACTTGTACATTCTCCCAATAGACAGGACGTTCCGTCCACATGGAAACCGGTTTGTCCTTGTACTTGTCCGGCAAGTCTTCAACATACCAAAGGTAACACTCCGGCGTATCATAGATGACGGTATCTTTATCCGCCGATGCAACTTGGATACTTGTAACCGTATCGCTTCCGCCAATTATCGCCGATTCTTTATCCGGCGTTGCTTCCGGCTGGGATTGTTGCCGTTTGTGGGTACAACTCAGGCAAACGACACCTGATAAGATTGCGAATAAAATGATTGTTCTCATTGTATACGTTCTCCTTTCTTAAAAAATATAGGTAAGGCCAATGTGGACTCCCGGTATTTATTTTGCTTGCGGTCATACGTTTTGATGGGGCCACCACATATTCCGTAAGAAGTTTCGAGCGTATCTACTTGCCCCTTGTATAAGAATGTAAATCTCCAAATATTGGCACGAAACTCCATTTCCGAAACAAACTGCTTTCCTTCGGGCAGCTGTGCCCTCCAGATTTTGTTTTCCAACAGAACAAGCATATCTCCCTGGACAGTGCTTTCTTGCGCCCGGACTTAGAAGCTGTTTTGAATTTATCGTGCGATGATTTGGGATGAGTTTTTGAGGCATTTTCGCTTCTGTGATGAGGAAGATAGCGGGCTATCTGACGAAGAACAGGAGCGAAAAGGACCAAAAAATCGCCCAAAGCACACACGAAAACGGATACATCAAGCCAAGAAAAACTTTTTGGAGAAATTCAAAACAGCTTCTTATTCTTGATAATCGAAATACCACCAATAAGTATCGCCAAACTCCCTACGCATCTTGTTTCTCTCCTCCACGGCAGAAGAAAATTCGGTCTGCCGCTTCCGATAATCAGCATAACGCTTTATGATGACGCTATCGTTTACTTGAACCGGATATTCAGGATGCGAATCGCGGTAAAGCAGAAGCGCTTCGCTAAAATAACGGGGCAACGTATCCTCCGTTTCATATAAATCTGTCAGTGCCATACCAAAATCGTCCAAGCGTTTTTCGAGCAACAAGGCCGATAGGTAATAATCAAGGGCAGTATATTTGGCTGTCCCTTTGTAACAAATATTCCGTAAGAACGTCATTCGGTCTTCTCCCCGATAAGGCCGCATTCCCAATAAATAATAAATGGAATCGTTGGTATATCGACATGTCTGGGTAGAATCGTCGGCAAAGAATAACCCGTTTGAACGGTAATATTGCGGATAAGCGAACAGCTTTCCACCTAATTGTCCAGCATGTGACATGGCAATCGCACGGAGTACGGTCAGGGTACGCGAAGCTTCGAGCGAATGCTTCCCTACTTCTAAAACTTTTTCGTACTGATGCGCACGCAAATAACGCTCGGCTTCCAGCTCGTGGTGAAAGCCACGGCTGGTATTGCCTATCATAGCTGCCATCAGGCACAACGCAACCAGGATAAGCAAATTGTAATTTACCAAAAGAATAGGACTTCCTTCATTGTTCAGCTGTTTCCGGAATATACGGCGCAAGAAATACGCCACAACGATGTAAACCAATAAAATCAACGGAAGCAACCATCCCCATGGCGTATGATACCCCTCCATATAAACATTTTTTCCGACATCAGTCAATACGCCTAAAATAAGGCACGAAGGGAAATAAGAAAGTGCACGTACATTGCCTTTCAAGCCTAACAGGCTATTGACTCCCCAACGAAGCAACAATAGGATAAAAGTTATAATAAGAGCACTCGCCAGCGGTGCAAAATGGGTTTTTCCATGCGCTAACGAGTAATGCAAGGCTTCTAACACATCGCGTTGGAAAACATAAAGATAGGTAAAGCTAAAGACCGCAAAAAGAAAGCCGCACACAACGGTTTGTATGCGAGCGGCTTTCCGGTATGCAGCATGAATAGGTTCACTCATTGTCAAGTTGGTAAGTTTAGTAAACAAGCTTCGCTTAACAAGCTGACAAGGTTCCGGTTTTTCGTTCATCGCAATTCACGCCACCATTCCCTTGTCAACTCATTTTCTTATTAACTTCGTTATTTTTGGCGCTTCAACACTACAGCCGAACGTGCCGGGATGTAGAGCTTGAGCCATTCTTTCTTCTCTTTCGCATAAAGCGGGTCGGCGCAGGTAAAGTGGGAAATGGTATCATCCGAGAAACCGAATCCGCCGAATTGCTTGCTGTCTGTATTCAGCACCACATGGTATTCGCCGCGCGGAACCAAGAAACCATAATCGGTAAACGAACGGGTAGGATTGAAATTGAATACAAATACCAAGTCTTTCCGACGGTATGCCAATACCTGGTCGCCATCGTTATGCCAAACTTCTATCACATCGGTCTTCTGGATATTTTTTACATCCTCCAGCAAATGAACCATAGCCGAATCGAAATCACCCAGATAATGATAACACAAAGTGGGGTCGTCTACCAGATGCCACTGGCGGCGTGCATATTTATACGACCAGCCGTTGCCTTCACGCGGGAAGTCAATCCATTCGGGATGACCGAACTCGTTACCCATGAAATTCAGATAACCGCCGTTGATTGTAGAAGCCGTAAGCAAGCGGATCATCTTGTGCAATGCGATGCCGCGTTCTACCGTTCCATTTTCGTCACCAATGCGGAAATGCCAATACATATCGGCATCAATCAGACGGAAAATGATGGTCTTATCGCCCACCAGTGCCTGGTCGTGGCTTTCGCAATATGAAATGGTCTTTTCATCTTTCCGACGGTTTGTCACTTCCCAATACATGCTGGACGGTTTCCAGTCTTCATCACGGCGTTCTTTGATAATCTTAATCCAATAATCCGGGATATTCATCGCCATACGATAATCGAAACCATATCCGCCGTCATTGAAAGGAGCTGCCAACCCCGGCATACCCGACACTTCTTCGGCAATAGTGATGGCACGTGGATTTACCTGATGTATCAGCTTGTTTGCCAAAGTCAGGTAGCAGATGGCATTATCGTCCTGATGCCCGTTGAAATAATCTTCATAACTGCAGAACGCTTCGCCCAAACCATGACTGTAATACAACATGGAAGTCACGCCATCGAAACGGAAACCATCGAAACGGAATTCTTCCAACCAATATTTACAATTAGAAAGTAAAAAATGAAGCACTTCGTTCTTTCCGTAATCAAAACAGAGGGAATCCCATGCCGGATGCTCACGGCGGTCACCCTGATAGAAATATTGGCAAGGGTCGCCCGCAAAATTGCCCAATCCTTCTACTTCATTCTTCACCGCGTGTGAATGTACAATATCCATTATAACGGCTATCCCCATCTGATGCGCTGTATCAATAAGTCGTTTCAGCTCGTCGGGTGTGCCGAAACGCGATGACGGAGCAAAGAAGCTAGATACATGATAACCGAAACTTCCGTAATAGGGATGCTCCTGAATAGCCATAATCTGGATGCAGTTATAGCCATCCTTCGCCACACGCGGCAGGATATTTTCGCGAAACTCATTATACGTCCCTACCCTTTCAGCGTCTTGCGCCATACCGATATGGCATTCGTAAATCATCAGCGGGCCCACATTGGGATTAAAAACTTTCTTCTTAAACTTATAGGGCTTTTCAGGATTCCAGACTTGCGCGCTGAATATCTTTGTGTTGTCGTCCTGAACTACCCGTGTAGCCCATGCCGGAATACGTTCGCCACATCCGCCTTCCCAGTACACTTTCAGCTTATACAAGTCGCCATGTTTCATGGCTTTCTCCGGCAAGTTGATTTCCCAATTGCCGCTGTTCCTTACTTTTTTCAACTTGAATTTAGGCGATTCTTTCCACTCGTTAAAATCACCAATCAGGTAAATAGCAGTGGCATTAGGTGCCCATTCGCGGAAAGTCCACCCTTTTTCCGTCCGGTGTAAACCGAAATAAAGATGTCCTGTAGCAAAATCGGCCAGTGTTTTCTTTCCGGCTAATTCTTTTTCTTTGCTAATAGCGTGCTGGTGTCTGCCTGTAATGGCATCTTTATACGGTTCCAGCCACGGGTCATTCTTAATAATGTTCAATACTTCATCCATAGTATCGGTAATTTATTGTTTAACTCGTACTTTTATAATCACTTTTTTCACTCCATCGGGAGTTACGCCAGGCGCATGAGCGTCTTCAGGAAAGAAGATGGCAAACATACCGGGCTTTATCATCAGATAATCCTGAGCCAAACCTTTATAGAAAGTCCTGTCTTTCCCGGCATCATATTCCTCCTCCGGCAAATCGGCACGCGGAGTATATCCCATCTGTTCTATTCCAGATAAGGGAACCTGAATATCAATAAAATCGTTATGAGTTTCCAGTTTGACTTCCTCTTTTGACTTCGGATACACTTCGGCAAAGTTTACGGTCAACTCTCCTTCTTTCAAAGTCATCTTACCTAATTCGTGTGTGTTCAAATCGGTTGCTTTCAAGAATGCCACCACATCGGCGAACAAAGGGTTCAGTGATGCGTATTTCTCAAAATTTTCCAGTTTATCGACAACCATAATCGTATAATTTAAAAAGTTTATAAAATGTGCGTTATTCAAAATCGTCTATCGTGAAATTCGTAAAATCGGCAAAACGTTTCAATTGAGCGAAAACATCCGCGATTTTATCCAAGAATGCCGGATCTTCGAAGAACGTGTCCGGTATCGGGCACGAAACGGTATAGTCTTTACAGCGAATGTATTGAGGATAGGGAAAGTCTTTAGGAAAGCCTTTCGGTATAGTCTTTAAATGCTCCTCTCCCACTACCGGGAAATATTTCTTGAAAGCCGGGTCTTCTACAATGGAGCGGTATTCGTCTATATTGTCGCACACCGAACGGCGTACAGCCCTTAACATATCCGACGGCATGCACCAGCTCCCCCCTGCCAACATACAGTTGCCCGGTTCTAAATGAAGATAATAACCACAATGGTTCGATTTCTTGCCTTTGGCATTGATGTACCCGCCGATATGATTCTTATAGGGAGATTTATCCGATGAAAAACGGGTATCACGATAAATACGGAACGTGCAATCCGAAGGCTGCACATGAGCCACGCTTGGGTCGAATGCCGCAACACGTGCTATCACAGCAGCCAATAACGCTTCGAAGCTTTTCTGCACACGTTGATATTCCACCTTATGCTCCTGAAACCAGAGGCGGTTGTTATTAGCAGCCAACCGTTTCAAGAAATCCAATATTTCCGGTATATCCATGTCTTTTCTTTTTAATGACACAAACATACAAAATTATTTGGAGATAAGCCAAATAAAGTGACGGTATTTTACAGTTTATCAATAATATCCAACAAATCTGCATGAACTTTGCCATTCGAGGCTAAAACTTGCGTCCCTGAACAGAACGAATCGCCTCCTTTGAAATCGGTCACTTTTCCTCCTGCATTCTCTAAAATAAGCGTTCCTGCCGCAATATCCCAAGGGCCCAAGAAGGCTTCAATTCGAGCTTCGAACCGCCCAGCGGCTATGTAACACAACTCTGCGGCAGCCGCTCCCATCAGGCGCAATCCTGCCACATTGCCATACAAATGATTCACCAAACAAGTAGCCATTGGCTTGTAGGCTTCCGAATTGTAAGGAAGTCCCAATTCGATAAAAGCGTCATCCAAAGCGGAAACAGCCGAAACGTGTATTTCCCTGCCGTTCAGACAAGAAGCAGAACCTTTATACGTCCAATAACATTCATCGCGTGTAATTTCGTATACTACACCTATCAAGAGTTCTTTTGTATCCCGCAAAGCGATGCTTACGCAATAAGGAGCATTGTCGTGAATAAAGTTGGTCGTACCGTCCAAGGGGTCGACTACCCAACAATAGGAAGAATTTTCATGCAACGAAACGCCACTTTCTTCCGCAATAAAATTTGCCTCGGGGAGCAATGCTTTCAAACTGGCTGTAATCCTTTTCTCAGACTCCTTGTCAACATACGACACATAATCGTGCGCATGTTTTTTTTCTACTGCATTCCGGCTGAACTTCTTTCGCTCTTCCCGAATGAATGCGCCAGCTTCGAGAGCGATGGCACGCACTTTTTCCGTAAGTAAAGCTAAATCCATAGGCGATTGTTCTTACATGAATGATGAATCAGGCATAACCTACTTTTTTTCTTCTAATAACCTTCCGTTGCGGAATGTACCTTGACGGATCACTTTACCATTGGCATCGGTTTCAATAAAGGCACCGTCTTTTTTCCCTTGCTTAAAGAAACCTTCGAAACGAGAACCGTCTTTATTGACTATCGTCCCTTTACCGTTTTCCTTTCCTTTTGAGAAACTTCCTGTATATACCGAACCATCCTGCATCCGTAATACGCCTTCGCCTTCGGCTACATTGTTTTTCCACTCGCCTTCATATTCATCGCCGTTTCCCCATTTATAATGCCCATGTCCTGAACGCTGGTTATTTATCCATTCACCTTCATAAATGGCACCGTTCTGCCAGGTAAACGTTCCTCGTCCTTCTTGTTTGCCATTTTTAAACTGACCTACATATTTATCGCCGTTGGGATACGTATAAGTACCTTCACCTGTGCGCTCTCCTTCGATATAATCACCTTCGTAACGTTCACCATTTTGGAAATAGTAAACGCCTTTCCCATGTTGAACATCAAATACCCAATCGCCTTCATATTTATCCCCATTGGTATAATAGAAAGTTCCTTTGCCGTCGCGCTGGCCGTTCTTCCACTGGCCTTCGTATTTGGAGCCGTCGTCCCACGTCATCACCCCTATCCCGTTCTTCAAGTCGTTTGTCCATCCGCCATCGTAATGAGCGCCGCCTTTCCATGTATACACTCCTTTGCCGTTCCGTTTATCGTGATGCCATGCACCTATGTATTTATCTCCGTTATAATAATACATCGTACCTTCCCCTTCTTGGTAATCCTGATACCACATACCCTCGTAACGATTGTTGTTCATAAAATAATAAGTGCCTTTACCATGTTGCTGGTCTTCAAACCACTCTCCAACATATTTCTCACCATCGGCAAACGTATAAGTGCCTTGCCCCTGGCGTTTCCCCTTTACGTATTCGCCTTCATAAACATCTCCATTCTTAAATACGGTTTTTCCTTTTCCGTTCGGACGCCGTCCTTTCAGTTCACCTGTATATTCCGACCCATCCTTAAATTTATAATATCCTAAAGACATCTGAGCAGAAGCCGACAGGCTTCCCATAGCCATAGCGGCCCATAGTAACCATGTATATTTGTTCATTCTCTTTCTTCTATTTGATTAACAGCTTTCAAAATTAGCTTTTTTAGCTCAGCCAAGGCAATTTCATTACACTTTTTTACCTGCAACTACCGCTATTAAGTTTTCTTTACAGAAATATGTTTGCGCCAATGTCAAGATTTCATCGGCACTGACTTCACGGATAGCTTCTAACGAACGTTCGAAAAAGCCATGGTCGAGTCCTGTCGTCTCAATGAATATCCAAGCATCCGATAACGAAAAAGCGCTTTCATACGAACGGCACATATCTCCCAACATATAATTGCGTACCATATCCAGTTCTTTATCCGATACCTTTTCCGAACGTAAGCGCTCCATTTCCTTAAACACTTCTATGATAATCGGCTCTATGTATTCATTGGCAGCTTCGGTACTGATTCCCAATACACCTATTCCCGGATAATTAACCAATCCGGCAGCTATCCCATAAGTATATCCTTTCTCTTCACGAATATTCGACATCAACCTGCTGCCAAAATAGCCACCAAATAAAGTAACCAACACACGTAATTTCAAGAAATCGGGGTCTCGCTGTGCCAAAGAAAAACCACCCATCTTCAAAGAACTTTGCAATGCATCGTCTTTTTCTACAAACAACCGATGTACAGCTTCTGTCTCGGGCGCACAATCCCTGAAGGTAGCTCTCTGTAAGTTTTCTCCCCACGGTGATTCACCGAAGTGCCGTTCAATGCAACCAATAACTTCGGAAGTCACTTTTCCGGATACATATATCGAACAGTTGCCCGAATGATAATAAGCCTGGTAGAAATGTTGCAACACTTCACGGTCAATGCGATTGTAATCTTCTAACTCGGCATACCGCCCTAACGGATGACGAGAACCAAACAAAGCCCGGTTCAACCGTTTGCGCGCCATGACATCTACCCGCTGTGCATTGACCTGAAACTGTTGCTTATTGACATTAACTATCACAGATAATTCTTTTTCGGGGAAAACAGGCTCTTTCACCATAGAAGCTACTAACTCGACAGTCTTCGGGAAATATTTGCCCAAAGAATACAAGGTAATGAAACCATAGTTGACAGAGGAAGACAAATCAAGCCATGCACCATAGTAATCCAATTTTTCGGCTATTTGCGCCGATGTCAACCGGCAAGTTCCTTCACGCAACATCCGATTGGTAAACATCGCCTGCAACGGCTGGCTTTGATTCCATTGACCTCCTTTTATCAAGAGGTCGAAACGGATAACATCTTCATCACCTACCTGGATTACATTTAAAGGAATACCGTTGCGCAAGACACGACGCTCAGGCTCCGCTATCAAGAAATGCTCTATCTGGCGTATTTCGGGGGCTATTGTTCTATCAAGGGTCATCGCTTCATTTCTTGTTCCTGCAAAAACTTTTCGGCACGCGCCAAGTCTTGCGGAGTGTCTATACCGATTGTTTCTATCTCACTGATTCCTACTTTTATCACATAGCCATTCTCCAACCAACGTAATTGTTCCAGCGATTCTGCCAGCTCCAACGGTGATTGAGGCAGCGATGTGATTTCTTCCAATACCGACGTGCGATAAGCATACAGCCCGATATGTTTGTAATACGTATGATTTGCCAGCCATTCGCTTTTTTCTTTATTCCGCATGAACGGAATGACAGAACGGCTGAAATACAAAGCGTTTCCATTTTTGCCGACAACCACTTTGGGCGAATTGACATTTTCCAGCGCTTCCCATCCGTCAGCCAGTGTAAAAGGTTTCACCAGAGTAGCGATTTGGGTCTCTTTATCTTCAAAACAAGCTTTAAGAGCTTCCAATTGGGAAGGATGAATAAAAGGCTCATCGCCCTGAATATTGACAACAGCGTCAAAATTGCCTCCAATCTTATGATAGGCTTCACGACAACGGTCGGTTCCGCTTTTATGATGAGGCGATGTCATCACCACTTTCCCGCCAAAGGCTTTTACGGCAGTTTCGATGCGTTCATCATCGGTAGCGACATACACATCGTCCAATACACCACACACTTGTTCATACACTCGCTGAATGACCGGTTTTCCTCCTAATAGAGCCAAAGGCTTTGCCGGGAAACGGGTCGACGCATATCTTGCAGGAATTATTCCGATAAATTTCATGGCATTTCATTTTTAATTTGAGTATGCAAATTTACGAAAAAAATCTATTTTTGCATCCAAAACTTCATCAATATGGAAAATATGCATCGTTGCATCCTTTGTATCGGGTCGAATTATCGTGCCGAAACTTATATGAAAATGGCTGAGCAATTACTCAGCCAACGCTTCCCTTATATCCGATGGGGGAAAATGATAAAAACCCTACCTGAAAACACTACACACCCTGCTCTTTACCTGAACCGCGCCGCACAGGTAGATACCAATTGGGATGTAAAAACATTACGGGAATTTCTAAAAGACATTGAAAAAGCATGCGGACGTACTTCTACCAGCAAACAAACAGGAATCATCCCGATTGATATCGACTTACTCATAATAGACGGTATCACCCTCAAGCCCGAAGACATGAAAAAGCACTATGTGCGCCAAACCTTGCAAGCCCTTTCTTCTGAATAAGAATATACCCATCCGATTGCATTAAAAACGTAATAGTACTGACCTTGCCGGAGAAGTATATATCCGCAGGCAGATGCAGTATATATTCAACCG
>ULVE01058007.1_pt1 | contig 20049 bp, 11 predicted proteins | sample 1959161 | NCBI WGS metagenome assembly ULVE01 (sample SAMEA4835778, study PRJEB28245) | human gut metagenome | biome: gut microbiome; material: fecal sample | place: Denmark | collected 2008
TGCGGCAAGAAGTCCGAGACCCTTGGAGTTATCCTTGGCGGAAGACTCGGTGCTCTCGGCCGCCGTGTCGGAAGCCTGCGCGGCGGTGGTGTCCGCCGGAGCTGCGGCCTTGTCCTCGCTGCCGGTTGCGAAAGCGCCCATGGCACAGCCCGCGACGAGCAGAAGCATAACGGCAAAGGTGGCCGCGTTCATGCGAAGGCTCTTCCTGACGCTCTGACCCTCAGAGTGCTTCTTCATTGTGTATACTACGGATGCGAGAAGCACCGCTGCGGGAACTACGATCATAACGGAATAAAAAAGAGTTGTCATTTTACTTTACCTCCGATTAGTCTTTATTTGCTAAAGCCCTTCGGGCCTTTTTGTTGGCAATTTTTGTTTTTATATTCGACTGAGCCTGCTCGAGCTTTGCGGGTGTGAACGCCTTGCCGCCGCCCTCATAGAAACGGCTGAACATCTCATAGAACTCCAGACGCAAGCCCTGAATGCCCGAGAGCAGACCCTCAAGGGCGATGACGATGATATTGCCTATGATGATAACGGGGATGTTGCTGCCGTTACCGCCGAGGGTGAACACGACCATCATCATGCTGGCATGGACTATAACAAACGCGCCGACACGAAGGAAGGACACGGTGTTGCTGAAATAGGACAGGACATATTCGATAAGCTCGAACAGGTTCTGGAGCAGGAAGTCAACGACGCTGTCGGGCTTCCAGTCCGGATGCTTGTCTATAATACCTATCGGTATCTCCTTTAGGTAGAGCAAAACGGCGCACACGCCCATAATACCGAACAGGACGCTGTTCGGAAGCACCTTCGGGCCGTTCATAAACGCTACGCAGAACGCAACGCCCGCCAAATAGAACACTATTCCGACAAGTCCGTTGTTGCTGAATATCGCCTCGCCTATCTTCTTATGCTTGAGGCAGGATACGACATTCAGGAACATAGCTGTCACAACAAGGACAACGCCTATGCCTATGGCGACTATCAGGACGGTGTTTATCGAGTCCATAACGCTCAGCGGCTTTGAGGCCATGCCCAGCGCATGGTAGACGGGGTCGAGCATATCTTCATATCCGAACACCGAGCCGAACACGAAGCCGAACACCGCGCTCGAAAGTCCGCACGGGATAAGAATACGCGCAAGGGACATCTTCTTTATCTTCCAGCCGAGGATACCGAGCAGGAAGAGCACAAGTCCCTGACCGAGGTCGCCGAACATGATGCCGAACAGCAGCGTGTAGGTTATTGCGACGAAACCCGTGACATCGATATCCGAATATGACGGCAGGCCGTACATATCGACGAAGAATTCATAGGGCTTGAATATCAGTGGATTCCTGAGCTTTACGGGCGGGGTCTTTGAGCTCTTGTCGGGGTCGTTCTCCTCGACCTCGACGTGCGGAATGGCCTCCGCTTTTTTCTCGAACGCCTTTGAATCGTGTGCGAGCACCCAGCCGACATAGAAGAAATACTTGTTGTGGCACGCGGCGTAGCGGCGCATCTCAAAGACTGTATTGAGATCGACGAGCTTCGTATATATCTCGTTGCAGCGTTTGCGGTTCTCTTTCCAGAGTGCCGCGGCGCGCTCGTCAAGCTGCTTTAAGTCGCCCTCGATAATCTCGATATTGCTCTTGAGCTGATCTATTACCTGCTCAACGGTACCGACTGCCGAGGGAACCTGGAGACGCTCGAAATTGAGTCCCGCAAAAATGCTGTCGACCTCGTCGACGCGCTCTCTCGGCGCGCAGTAGACACCCCAATAGTCTGTCGCATCGGTCGAGCACGGGATGAAGAGCACATAGGGGTCGTCGTCATAGGCGACAAGCTTTTCGTAGCTCTCTTTGGGCATATGACCGAAGCGGGTTTTGATGAACTTACAGTTGAACAGCTCATCGAGTCCGACATCGAAGCCCGTGAAATGCTCATATTTTGCAATGCCGTTTCGGCACTGTTCGAGCTGATCCTCAAGCTCCTTGTACTCGTCGTGCATCGCGGACAATTTTTCGTCCAGTTCGTCGATGTAGGCGCTGGTCTTATCGTCGAGCTGAATCTCACGAGAGCGGTCGCCGACTATCGTCGGGTCGGGCGCGGAATCATTCTCGCGGATAAGCTCCTCTATTTTTTGCAGCATCGGCGCATACGGGTTTTCCTCGCTGAGAGTCAGATAACCCATTGACGCAGACATATACTGCGTTGCCTGCTCGGGCTGGAACGAGCCATCCAAGCAGCAGGTCGAAATGAAATTGTTAAGTTTATCGAGCGGACCCGTAACTTTAACAAGCTTCATTTTTGCAACTGCCAAGGTTTATCACCGTCCTTTTAAACTCTTGAAACACATTCAGTCGCCCACGCCTAACAAAAGTCGGCTTATTTCTTCGGGCGGAATATTATATCTTATACCCTCAATAATGTGGGTCAGATTTTCTGCTTCATTCTCCGCGAGCGCAACATAACTCATCATCACAACGCTCGGGTAGGTCGAAAAACGCACAAGGCTCTTTGCGCGGTCATATCTGAGCTTTGCGCTCACCTGCTCAACGGAGAGGTCGCCGCGCTCGGCAAAGGCGGCATACGCCGTGCCCTTGAGCGTCTTGAGAGCCTCTTCGGCGTTCGGCGCTTTCATAAAGCCCGTGAGCTCCTTTTCTCCGAGCGTTCCGCCCGGCAGGAGCATGGTCAAAAGCACGCTCTGCGGCATATTCGTGAGCCTCTTGAGCCTGTAGAGCGAGACGATGTTTTCGGCGTCCGTATCGAACGCGTGCATTGCGTCAAGCTCCTTGCGCGCCTTGCCGCTGTAGTTCTTTTTGATAAGCGCCTCGGCCTGTGAACGGAGATATTTGTTGAGCGCCAGCTCCATGCCGAAATAATCGGGTCTGCCGGCCGAGACAAACGGGGCGAGCACGGCCTTATATGGCGAGCCCTCGACCGCCGCCAACAGCAAATCGGCGTTTGTCGCAGTCTCGAGCGCCGCGGCGTTCAGCTCCGAATGGCGCATGAAAAAGTCCGGCACCTTGGCGAGATTGTTCTCCGGGTGGCGGCTGTTCAGATATCGCACCGAATGCAGCAGCATATCGACGTCGGAGAGCGTAACGAAGTATTTGTAGAAGCCGTCGCCGATTGACTTTTCGTATCTGCAAAGGGAAGCGAAGTTATTTAAAAGGTGCTCTCTGAGCAGTATCTCTATCTGCCGACGTCTTACGGAGCCCATGGTCACGCCCTCGAATGCGTCGGCGTAGGCCGTGTGAGCTTTAAGATAAGCCGCCGCCTCGTTGACCGTGCGGCAGGCGAGCAAATCGGTGTAGTTCTGCGCGGTAAGGCGTTTGCCGTACATAGCACGAGCCTTGGCGAGCACTGCGTTTGCGGCGGACGAAACTGTCATACGGCACACTTCCTTTCAAAAAAATCTTATCAGTCGGCGTTAACCGCTCTGTCTGCAAGCACCTGCGCCCATTTTGCGCGGTTCTGTTCACTCTGCACGTCAAGCGCATCGGACACGGCACAGGCTTTTTTATCTATCGCGGCAAGAGCTTCTTTCAGCTTCGCGTCATACTCCGAAGCGGTCTTTGCTATCTCGCTGTCGGCGCGCTCCTGCTCCTCGGCCTGCAGCTTCTTTGCCTGCTCCGCAAGCTCGGAATCGGCTCTGTCAAAGAACTCCTGCTCCTCCATGGTGCGCTTTCTCGCGCGCTTATCCATATCGACTATCGTTTTAATGATGCTGTCCATTGCTGCACCTCTTTTTTCGACTGTTTCGGCATACCTATTATATATGCCTTTTACGCATCTTTCAGCTACTAAATTATATCACCCACGATGCAAAAGGCAATATGCAAAAATGATAAACTATCGACAATTTTTAATTTATTTTTTGTACCGTGACATAGAAATTTAATAAACATTTCAAACTTGTAATAAAAAGTTTCATCCGTTAAATTCCGAGCGGAAAACACCCCCTCCGAATTGCTTTCGAAGGGGTCTGAACTTTATTTTTTAATTTTATCCTCGATGAAAATTCTTATCTTCTCGGCTACAAACGCACCGAGAGCAAAGGTGCGGGAATGATAGAACTTCATAAACTTTTGGCCGGGCTCGGTCCTGAAAATCCAGAGCGCCCAATCGGGGACGGGCTTATCGACTCTGCCGCTGTAGCGAAGCTCGAACGGCTGCGAATAGGTCACGCCGCCGCTGCCTTTCATTTGGAAGCGAATGTAACAGCCGAGCTCATCCTCGTAATCGTTGAGGTCGATCGTGTTGCCCGTGGCTATGACCTTGCCGTCGGCTATCCACTCTATAACCTCGCAGTCGCGGTCGGGGTCTGCGGCAACGGTTATCGTGTTCTCCTTTTTATTCACCCTGATGTCGGTCACGAGCGGCACGTTTCCGTCGCCCTCAAATTCGCCGATGCCGTCGGTGGTCTTGTGATATCTGCTCGCGGCGAAGAAATTGCCGTCCTTCATCGCTTTTTTGACTGCATTTTCGTTGTTCTCCGGCAGGACGAAGAGCTCAAACGACCTGCCGACCTCGTTGAGCTTTTCGGAGTCGTCGTCGGCAAAAGCCCAGATGTTTCTGCCCTTGGGGATAACGACCTGAAGCAGCTCATCCCAGAGCGCACGGTCGCCGCGGGTCACTCTGTCCGTGCTGTTGACTATCTCCATGCCGAGGCAACTCGGGCAGTCGATGAATATGCCCGCAAAATAGGCTATATATACATTCCAGTGTGAGCGCTGCGGGAATCTTCCGGAATCGACCCAGTCGCCGACATGGTTGAGCACGGAATATCCGCCCGCCTTTTCTATCTCCTCGGGCGCGGTTCTGTAGTCGTTCTCTATTCCCCACTCGCCCTGACCGTAGGTGGTGAAATAGCCGTTGACATGAGTCTTGGAGATGACCGCCATATTGCACTCTATTCCGCCGCGGATATCCGTCATGCCTCTGCCGCCGCGGTCAAGTCCCTTTGTGATGCGCTCGTAGTTCTCCTTGCTCATCGGATAGACTTTTCTAAAGCCGTTGAATATGCCGTTGGTCTTTCTCTTTTCCGTCCAGCCGTTTGTGATAACGCCGTGGTCTGTCATGGCGAGAATGTCGTAGTCGGCCTTGTAATATGCCTCTACCATCTCGTCTAAGGTCGGCTCGCCGTCGCTCGCGTCGCAGTGGGTGTGGAGATTCGCCTTGTAGGTTTTCCACTCGCTCCAATCGACCTGCTCATAGGGATTGATTATAGTATAATCCGTCTCCTTTTCTCCGAGCGCAAACGCCGCCGGGAACACGGTGAAGAGCAAAACGAGGGCGAGAGCCGCAGACAGAATACGCTTGAAATTCTTTTTCATTGCTTTATTCTCCTTAAAAATCAATACGGGTCAAAGAATCGGTCAAAGACATTGTAGCCGAGGAAGAAGAGTTTGAACGCCCAAATAATGGGGTTGAACCTGAAGCAGGTCCTGTCGAGCACCGTGACCGTTGTGCGCAGTAAAGTAGAAATATCGTGAGTTTTCGGGACTCTGACTTTTCCGAAGTCCTCGCCGTCTCTGCTTATCACGAAGGGCTGAGAGTAGCATATGCCGTTGTCGCCCGTGATATAGAATCTGACATAGAGATACGGCGTGTCGAGCAGGTCGTCCGCGCGGAGGTCGAGCGTCGCCTTGCCGTCCGATATGCCTGTCTCGCGCCTGATGACGTTGCAGTTCGAGACCCAGGTTATCGAATTGAAATTCTCGCCCTCGATGCTTATCGTGTCATTTTCGTCGTCAACCGTAACGCGGGTAACAAGCGGTGTGTCGTCGCGCAGATAAGCCTCGGTCTCCATAAGCTTCTCCCCATCGAAGCCGGGAATCTCCTCCATTCCGTTCAGCTCGACGCCGTTTGAATAGTGGGAGACCGCGAAGCACCAGCCGTTCTCCATGCCCTTGCGGAAGCTCTCGTTTGTGAGCTCGGGCAGCACCATCATTGTATATGCGTCGTTGAGCGAACGTACATTGTGCGAATCCGCGAACGCGAAGCCCCACGGGACAACGCCGTTGGGTATCGTCTTTTGGAGTATCTGATCGTAGAGTATGCGGTCGCAGCGGGTATGCTCGTCGGTGGCGCTGTTTATGCCCATGCCGACGCTCGAGCCTTTATTATCAAGGAAGATGCGCGCAAACTTGTTGACATAGTATTCGTCTATTTTCTGCCCGACGTGCTCGGCGCTGTCCTTGTCGGGATAAACATATTCGCCGACGTGCGAGAGCATGGATATTCCGCCCTTGCGGTTGACGCCATTTGACGGGGTCTCGTAGTCGCCGTAAACTCCGGCGAGACCCTGACCGTAATCCGCAAAGTAGCCGGTCAGGTGACAGTCGCACTTGGGGGTCGCCATGTTGAGCTCTATGCCCTGAGGGATGTCGAGCATTCCGTTTTTGTGGGTTCTCGTCGCCGACGCGGCTGTGCCCGCAGTGTAAGCCTCATATTCGGCAGCGGTCAGCGGGTATATGGGCGCGAGCTTCGTGCGCTCATATTTTACGAGCCTCAGCAGCGGCACGAGCTGCGGCTTTTTATCCCATCCCCGGTTTATTGTGCCGTGGTCGGTGACGGCAAGGATATCGTAGTTGAGGTCATAGTGCTTCTCAACCACCTCGCGGATAGGCAGATATCCGTCGCTCGCGTTGCTGTGGGTGTGCAGCTGAGCCTTGTAAATTTCCCAGCTGTCCCAGTCGACTTCGGCATAAGGGTCGGTTATCTCGTAGCTTGCCTCTGCCGGAGCGGACTCATTTTCCTGCGCAAAAGCAAAGAACGCGAGAGCCGGCGCCGCGACAAGCAGACAGAGCAACAGCGAAAGGGTGCGTTTAAACATCGTCATTCCTCCTCAAAAAGTTTTTATTTCACAATAACAGTTTAAATCATTCGGTATATCAAGTCAACAAAATTAATAAAAATTATTAACTAAAGATTTATTTTTTATTTATCTTTTCTGCGGAGTCCGTTATTTTTCCGTCAAATGTGACATTTTCGACAAATTTTAGTTGACTTATTTTTCAAATTTTGATATACTCGACTTGCGAGTTGAGCGAACGGAATTATTCCGCGAACTCTCCACCGGGAAAGAAAAAACTACAAAGAAAGGGAAAAACAATGAAAAGAAAACTTATTTCCGCCGTTGCGCTCATCCTGTGCGCGACAATGCTGCTCTTCTGCGGCTGCAAATCAAAGAAGAACAACGACGATTCAACCTCCCCCTCCGAAAGCGGAGCGGCAGTTGACGCCATAACCGACGAGAGCACCGAGCCCTCAACGGAGGGAACAACGGAGCCCGAAAAGAAAGAGTCCACTCCCGATGCCATAAAGAAAGTTACGGACAGCACAAAGAAGCCCGGCAAGGTCAACACCACAACCCCCGCCGTCAAAAAAGACGAGTGGAAAAAAGCGGGCAAATACACCTGCGGCAAAAACCTCGCGGCAGGCGAATACTATATTAAACCCGACAGCAAAAATTGCAGCGTAATCCTGACGGACGGCAAGCATTTTGGCAAAGATGAGATAGTCAAGTTCGATGTTCTTCCTTTCGGACTGTTTGTCACTATGAAGCCCGGCTACACGCTCGAAGTCAAGAACGGTAAGTTCATCGTCGCTTCCGCCGTTGAAAAGATGGGCGGCAAAAACGGCGTATATGAAATCGGCACCTACAGAGTCGGCATAGACATTCCCGCCGGCATAACCACTCTCGGCTCGTCCGAAGGCTCGTTCTTCACCGTTTTCTCGTCAAGCGATTATTTCGACGAGGACGCAACAGCAATCATTTTTGCTAAGGATTATCCTGTCTATTTCAACCTTGAAAAAGGTCAGCGCGTCATGTTCATGGAAGATACTTCCATCGGAGTAAAAATCCCCGCCGCCAACAGTGACGGCAGCTTCAATCCCGGAATGTACAAGGTCGGCAAGGATATCAAGCCCGGCAAGTATAAGCTCGTTCCCACGGACGCCGAAAACGGATATATTGTTTATCTCGATCTGCAATACATTGATTTCTCGGTAGCCGATTCTGCCGAAAATCTCGGCAAGGATAAAGTAATCGAGCTTGAAAGCGGACGCTATATTGAATTTGCAGGCCTGAAGCTCGTTCCGTATGTCGAGCCCAAACCCACGGAGCCTTCAAGTGAAACCTCAAGCGAATCTTCAAGTGAGACTTCAAGTGAATCTGGTTCCGATAAGGATAAAGACAAGGATAACGATGCGGACACTCCTAAAAATAACGAAGCCGGCGACAACAATGTCGGCGACAACAAAAATTAACCAATAATTAAAACCGAGGAAGGGTCGCGAAACTCGCCCCTTCCTTTTTTCGACCGTGTGGACTTAAATATTTTAATTCAGTATAACAAAAACGCAGAAACGCAAAAAATAATTTTATGAAAGGACGAAAACGATGAAAAAGCTGATTTCCGCAATGCTCTGCCTTGCCATACTCGTCGGAGTTCTGGCATTCGCAGGCTGCAAGCAGAAGAACAATGATGAGACAACCGTCCCGCCCGACACCGATGCTGCAATCGACAACATAGTCGGTGACGACACCGAGCCCGCGCTCGAGGATACCACGCAGTCCGCGCAGCCCGCACAGTCCGTAAGACCCGCGCAGCAGGTACAGCCCACAAAACCGGCAAGCAAAAAGCCCGCTTCAACAACCCAGAAGCCCGCGCAGACCGTTAAGCCCGCCCCCACGCCGAACACTACTACTCCTCAGGTTGAAAAACCGTCCGCATGGAAGAAGGCCGGCACATACACCTGCGACAAGGATATTACCGCAGGCATATATTACATTAAATCCAACGGCAATAACTGCAGAGTTATCCTTACAAAGGGCGACAAGAAAGTTGAATTCTATCCTCTTTCCTACGGTCTGTTTGTCGAGATGAGAAAAGGCTATGTTCTCAAAATCGAAAACGGTGAGTTTATCTCCGAGAGAGAGCTCAAGCCCATGACTTCCTCAAACGGAGTATATAAACTCGGCACTTACAGAATAGGCGAAGATATTCCCGCCGGCGAATACGTTATAGGCGAATTCGGAAACACAGATTTCAGCATTCTGAATTCTGTAGACTTCCTTTCCGGAAACAACTATGCTATCACCTATAGGGGCTTACGCGTTTATGTTAAGCTCGAAGCAGGCGACTACATAATTTTCAACAAAGATACCAAGGTCGTTAAAGCAAAGGATCGTACCGGTAGCTACGACGAGAAAGACAAGAGCTACGGTGGCGGAACATATTTAGTCGGCGCTAATCAGGACATGAAGGCCGGCAAATACGTGCTTGTTCCCACCGATGATGGAAACGGATATTCGACCGGCGCCGCACACATTAAATTCAGCCAGATCACGGGCGAACTGAATGTCAAGAAAGACAAATCAATAATTATCGAGCTTAAAGACGGAGAGTTTATCTCCTTCGAAGGCTTTAAGCTCGTAGAGTATGTCGAGCCAGCACCTACAGAACCCTCGAGCGAACCTTCGAGCACACCTTCAGGTGAGTCTTCAAGCGAATCTAAATCCGATGCGGACACTCCAAAAAATAACGAGGCCGGCGACAATAACAAGCCTAATAACAATGCCGGTGGCGATAAGGCCAATGAGAACAAAAGCTAACCAATAATTAACCCCGAGGAAGGGCCGCAAAACGCGGCTCTTCTTTTTTGCCCGTGTTGACTGAAAAGTTTAAGTTTGTTATAATAAACACAGCGGAAAACCCGCAATAAGTTTACGAAAGGGAAAAAGATGAAAAAGTTCATATCTGTAATACTGTGCTTCGCCGTGCTCGTCGGAGTTCTGGCGTTTGCAGGCTGCAAGAAAAACAACGACGGTCAGGACACGACCGCAGACGGCTCAACAGCGGCTCCCGCAGTCAGCACCGAGCCCGAAACCTCAACGGAAGAGTTAACAACCAAGCCCGCAGCCAAGCCGGCTCAGGTTTCTCCCGCGCCGACGACCGGGGCACATATAGTCACCCTCCCCGCCGCAAGTGCAACCGAGAAGCCCAACGCCGCCAGCTCAACCGGCTGGAACGGCACCGGCACATACAAAGTCGGCAGCAGCAGCGGTCAGCTCAAGCCCGGTGAATACTATATTGTCAAAAACTCCTCAAAATCCTCTGTGTATGTTTGGAACGGCAAGGAAAAAGACGGTAACGGCGAGCCCCGTGCCTACGAGATAACCCTCGGCGGCAAGACACACGCGCTTATCACGGTCGAGAGCGGCTATGTGCTCTATGTCAACGGCTGCAAGTTCATCAATGCCTCCGTCGAACACCCCAAAGCCGTCAACGGCAAATATACCCCCGGAACCTACAAGATAGGCAGAGATATTCCGAAGGATGAATACATTGTCAAGAGAATCCCCGGTTCCGGTCTCTACTGCGGACTCGGATTCAAAAACAGTATCGACCCCTATGTGCAAAACGTCGCAAACGATTTTGAGATGTTTGATGTTTCTACCTACTACACCCTTTCAAAGGACGGATATGTCGAAATCACGGGCTGCGAATTCTATGACGCCGACTCATGCAGCATGGCATCCATCGGCTGCGACGGCACAACTCCCGCGATGTATAAGGTAGGCAAGGATATCAAGGCCGGCACATATACGATAACCCCGGACGGCAGCGGCAAAAGCTACTACGCGGTCTCATCAAGCCCGGAGGCCGTCGAGCCCGCGCAGCTTAAAAAAGCAACCAATGTTACAGTCTCCGACGGTGAATATGTCTATTTCTTCAGAGCCACGATGAAGTACTGCAAGAACCCGAACTCAGGGCTTGACCCCGACGCGACTCTGCCTCAGGAGTAAAAATCCGTTTGGCAAAACAGCAAAAGGACATCGGAATTAATTTCCGGTGTCCTTTTTGAGTTTGAGATTATGCCGACGCACCGTCGAACGCACGTCTGCGGATATTGGGGAAGATTGATAAATCGGGGATTGTGGGGGTAAAAAACCGCCATCAGGCAAACAAATTTAATATTGCAAATTGATATAATCGTGCAGGGACGGATATTATCCGCCCGCAGGTTTTGCAGTGATTTACGGCTTTCTTAAATTCGCAGAACACAAAAAATCCTGCCCTCGGGATTCCTTGGGCAGGATTTGATTTTATGGCTCCGTGCGCTTTGCACAGGGATATTTTATCTGATATACGGAAGCGGGTTTACCGTGCTACCGTTTATGATTATCTCGAAATGGAGATGCGGTCCGGTGACGTTGCCGGTGCTGCCGACTCGCGCTATCGCCTGTCCCGCGCTGACACGCTGTCCGACGCTGACGGAGATAGAGCCTGCGAGGCAGTGGGCGTATCTTGTCTTGACTCCGCCGCCGTGGTTGATGACGATGCAGTGACCGTAGCCCGAATTGCTTCGGCGCACGCTCTCGACCGTTCCGTCGAGGGACGCGACTATTACCGCTCCCGTCGAGCCGCCGCCGGGAAGAGTGAGATCAACGCCTGTGTGGAAGTCGCTGTAACCGCGCAGGGTTCTCCAGCCGTAAGGCGAGCTGACATATGTGCACGCCGGTGCGGGCCACACAAATCCGCGCCCGGAAACCTGGATATTATAACCGCCGCTGACGCGCGTCGATCTTGTTCCTATGAGCTTCTTCTCGGTCACGGGCTCTCTCGTCCTGACGCGGGAAATCTCCTGCGACGATACACGCTGCCCGTCGATATATGTCACGAGCTCGGTCACGGTATCTTCGCCCTTTACACCCTTGCGGGTGACGCGGCTGGTGCCCTTGAACATCGAGGCGTCGTTGGTCTTTTCGACATCATAATCAACCTCGACTTTCCTTGTCTCGGTTTTCATGACCTTGACGCGGACATAGTTGACCTCGTTCGCAACCGTCAGCACATCGCCGGTATGTATATATTCGCCTATGTCGGGGTTAAGTGCCATAAACTGCTTTTCCGTAAGACCGTTTGCAACCGCTATACCGTATATGGTGTCTCCGTCCTTGACGGTGTATGTCTTTTTCGCCACCTTGGTCTGTTCAAGCTGCTTTTTGAGCTTTGACGCATCCCACATGGTCTTCGGGTCATCGGGATAGAGACCCTGAACATACTCGACCTTCTCTACGAAATCGACAAAGCTGTTGCTGTCCGTCACCTGATGCTTGTCGAGAATCGCGTTGAACACGCTCGAAGCGTCCGTCTCGTTCTTAACCGAACAAACAAACTCGTCGTCGATATAAATTCCGCAGGCGTTTGTGACATTGTTCTCGGAATTTTCGATTATTCTGTCGCAGAGTATCGAGGAATCGACAAGCTTGTTGAGGCTCACGAGCGAGAGCTCATAGCTCGGTTCCTCAAGCTCAACGGAGAAATCGGACTTTGTCGTGGTCATTCTCTCTTTCGCCGCGCTCTGAGCCTCGTTATAAACCGACTCGTCGGAGATATAGCCGAGCTCCTTGTTGTCATAGCTGACCTTGAGCGCAAACGTAACGCTGCTCCAATAGTTGACGGTAATCACAAATGCGAGCACCGCAGCCACCGGCAGAACGACATTCGCTATGGTCCTAAACATCTGAGTATGGGTAGTGAAGGCTTTTTTCACATAGTGCCCGAGAATCGGAAACAGAGTTTTCGGGTTATGCCTGCTGCGCTTGATATAGTGCATGGCGGAGCGCACATCGCGTCGGAAGTCCTTGACCTGGTCTACGAACGTGTGCGAAATAATATAGACGAACTTTTTGAAGCCGAGCCAAAGGAAACGGAAAATATACCCGAAAAATCCGACAATTGTTCTGCCGAGCTTCTTGGGTCCCGTGAGCAGCTTTTTAAAGGAAGTGCCGACGGCAAGTCCGAGCGCCGTTATTGCGGCATACAGAGCTGCCGAGGCATCGCCCTTTTGAGCCTTCGCCTTTTTCTTCGACGGCTTGCCCTCTTCGCTCTGCTGCGCCTCGGGCTCTTCGGCGGAGTCTGTTTCTGTTTCGATTTCGTCCGCCTCAATCATGACATTTTCGTCCTCGGCAGAGTCCGAGTCATCCCCGTCAACCTGACCTCCCGCCTTCTTCATGGCCGCTCTTGTGCGCCTGTCGAGAGTCTTTTCGTATGTGGCAAGGATATCGTCATAGTCGCTGTCAACGTCTACCTTCTCAAAAAAATCGTATTTCGCGATTTCACTTATTCTGTTTTCAGACTCGCTCCCGTCCTTTACCGGCGGCTTCGAGCTGTTCAAATCAGGATTGGCTGCACTGCCTTTTTTATTCTTAGACATTGCTCCGCCTCCTTAAAAAGATTACAAAATAATTACAAATATTATAACGCCGCAGAGAGTATTTTACAAGTCTTTTGAAGAAATATATTGTTAACAATGCTTGGATACCGCAACAGTCGTTGCATAAAAAGCATAGAAAAATGAGCCGCCGTAAGGCAGCTCATTATTTCACACGGGATAATTATTTCTTGTCCTCGGTCATGTTGAAGCGCTTCTTGAAGCGGTCAACGCGTCCGCCGGTATCGACGAGCTTCTGCTTGCCGGTGAAGAACGGATGGCACTTCGAGCAAATATCGACACGGAGATCTTTCTTTGTGGATGAGGTATGGATGACCTCGCCGCAAGCGCAACGGACCTCTGTGGGCTCGTACTTAGGATGGATTCCTTCCTTCATTATTGTCACCTCTTTCGGATTATCTGCATATAACTTTATCTTTAAGCTTAGCAAACGAAATTTTATCATACACGGGGCAAAAATGCAAGCCCTTTTTTCATATTTTTTAATCCGTTCCGACTTTAACCGCCGAATTCATATAAAAAGAGTACAGAAGCGTCTCCTTGACGGGCATTTCGAGCGCCTGCGAGAGCGCCTCGCGGTATATCTCAAGCTGAGCGGAATACCGTTCGAGCAGCTCCTCGGCGTTGACTCCCGTGTCGGTCTTGTAATCGACAATAACCAGCTTTCCGTCCTCGACAAAAACGCAGTCGGCGATACCCTGGACGACAATTTTTTCCTCCGCCGCGCCGTCTTTGAGCTCGGGATAGAAGAAGTCCGCCGAAAACAGCGCCGCAAACTTTTTCTCGCGCATCACGCTGTCGGAGGCGAATATACGCCCCGCGAGCGGCGACGCAAAGAACCGCCTTACCGCTCCGACATTCACGGCCTTGCCCTCGTCCTTCGAGAGGAAGCCGCTCTCAACGAGTCTGTCGAGCTCTGCGCTTATATTATCCCGCGCCGCAGCGTAGTTAGAAAACTGCATAAATTTATGCGTGGCTGTGCCGCGCTGCGCCGGAGTCAGTCCGCCCGCACTCATAAACGCGGGGCGCGACGAGGCGAAGTATTCGCGGTTTATGCCGCGCTCCGAGCCGTCCGATGCGGCGCGCTTCGCGGGCACGGACGAAAGCACCGAACGCGGGTCGGAATAGTCGAGTCGGGCACGGACTTCGTCATAGAAAACAGGATCCACGCGCAGCTCGCTCCTCTCCTCTTCCTTTTTTAAAACGGACTGCGAATCGCTCACCGCAACCTTTAGCTTAAACTTATCTTTATCGGAATTGAACACGGGCACATCTATGCCCGCGAGCTTTCTCAGCTCCTCCGCGGATGGGTGGCGCATTAGCGCCGTGAGCACCAGATCGGAGAAATTGTTCATTCTCAGCACCGCAAACGGGTTCGCCTTCTCCCCTATTCCGCACTCGACCGCAACCTTCGCAAAGCTCTTTTCCGGATTCGGAACCGAGGTTACCATAATAAGATTTTCCTTTGCTCTCGTCAGCGCAACATAGAGCACGCGCAGCTCCTCGCTGCGCCCCATGCGCTCCGACATGATGACCGCCGCACGGCGCGGGGCGGTGTCATAGACGCTTATGCCGTCCTCCGTGCGCCGCTTCATGCCGAGACCCGCGTAGGAGTTTATGAGCACCGAATCGCTGTTGTCCCGCTCGTTGAACTTATGCTGCATATCGGCGAGAATGCATATGGGAAATTCGAGTCCCTTGCTCTGGTGAACGGTCATTATTCGCACTATATCCGCGTTTTCGGACGGGCGCGCCGCCGTAGCAAGGTCGCCGCTCGTGCGCGCAACCTTATCTATAAATCGGATAAAGCCGCTGAGTCCGAGATTTCCCGCCGCCTCGTATTTTTCGGCATAATCGCAGAGCAGGCTCACGTTTAGCCTGCGGCGTTCGCCGTCCGGCATGGCGCTGACAACGGCGTCGAAGCCCGTCTCCTCGCACACTCTGCGGACAAGCTCGCCCGCGCTGAGCGTCAGCGACAGCCTGCGCAGGGAATCGATTTTTTTAAGAAATGCCTCAGCCCTTTCGCTGCCCTCGCCCGCCGCCGCTGCAACGCTGCGGTAGAGCGGTTCCGTCTCGCCCGCTCCGAGCCGCTCTTTCGCCGAGGCACGGATATCCGCAAGCTCGCCCGCGCTGAAGCCGAACAGCGGAGAGAGCATGACAGCCGCGAGCGGTATGTCCTGCACGGGATTGTCGAGTACACGCAGGAGAGAGAGTATAAAGCTTATCTCGGCGGCCTCGAAAAAGCCGCCCGTATCGGGAGAAAAGGCCGGTATTCCGCGCTCGGCGAGCGCGTTGACATATGTCTGAGAAACATTCTTTGCCGTGCGCAGAAGAATGCAGAAATCGCCGTAGGTCGCAGGACGCAAGGCGCCGTCCTTTGTCAGAGTAATCGAGCCGCTTTGGACGGTTTTCTCGATATAGTCCGCGATATAATCCGCCTGCGCCTTTAGCGTATCGGCTCTGTTGCCCGAGTCCGTCACTATATGCAGCTCGCAGTCCGGGATATCGCGCTCGGGGTACTCCGCCGCCGCATTGAGAGCCTCGGAGTCGTCATATTCGAGCTCGCCCGCTCCTACGCTCATAAGCTGACGGAAGATATAATTGACGCAAGAGGTAACTCCCCTGCGGCTTCTGAAATTCGAGCCGAGGGTGATACCCATGGGATATTTCCCGCTCTCAAAGCTGTTGGTCAAGGCGCGGCGGCGCAGGAAAATTTCCGGCATCGCCTGGCGGAATCTGTATATGCTCTGCTTGACGTCGCCGACTGTGAAAAGGTTATTCTCATCGGCGGACAGGGCTCTGAATATCAAATCCTGCGCCTCGTTTATATCCTGATACTCATCAACGAGTATTTCAACATAATGTTCGGAAAGCTCACGCGCAAGGTCGGTCTTTTTATAGCCGCCCATGCCGTCGGAGACCGCAAGCAGATTGAGCGCCCGGTGCAGAATATCCGAAAAGTCCGCGCAGTTGAGCCTGTCCTTCTCCGCGGAATACTCCCTGCCGAACTGCTTGACGAGCCCTATGAGTTTCGTCACCGGGCCGCTCAGCAGCCGCACATCCTCGGCGTGCTCCGCCGACGAGACGCACATAATATCCGGAACTTTTTTGATAAGATCCTTGAGCTTTTTGCGCGCGGTCATGACCGCATTTTTCGCCTCGCTGTCATAGCCCTTGGGCACACGGCCGAGGCTTATATATTTAACGCTTCCGAACGCCTCAAGCGTATCGTCCCAGTCGGTGTGAAGCCGTTCCAAAAGCTCCTTATACATATTGATGTCACTGCACACCGCCTCGCCGTATGCCGAGAGCACCGTCTCGTCGGAGGTCATGAGCTCCAGCATTTCCGAGCTTGAGGATATGCAGTAGTTGAGCATATCGGAGATATATTCCTTTATAATATCCCCCCAGCGGCTGCTGCCTATGTCACTGTCGGCATACTCCTCTATAAGCGAGTCGAGCCACAGCTCCGGGAACGGGTACGCGGTCGATATATCATACATTCTTAGTATCAGTTGCGCGAAGTCGTCGTCGCTGCTGCCGGTGGAAATCATATCGCTGAGCTGCAAAAAGCTGCCGTCGGTATCCTCCTCATATGCCCGCTCGAGCATTGCCTCGCAGACGTCGTTTTTCATTATGACCGCCGTCTCGTTATCGAGCACAGAGTAGTCCGGAGATATGCCGAGCGAGTGAAAATTTTCGCGCACAAGGTCGTTGCAGAAGCTGTCAATAGTGCATATCTTCGCAAAGGGCAGAAGCATATATTGGCGGCGCAGATGCTTGTCCGCCGGATTCTCCGAGAGGCGCTTGAGTATCGCCGCGCCTATCTTCTCGCGCATCTGCGCTGTGGCGGCGCGGGTGAAGGTGACTATCAGCAGATCCTCCGCCGAGCAGGGATTTTCTTTGTCCGTCAGGCGGCGGATAACGCGCTCGACGAGCACCGCAGTCTTGCCCGAACCGGCTGCCGCGCTGACAAGCACAGAGCCTTTACGGCACTCTATCGCGTGTTTCTGGTCAGTCGTCCAGTTAATTCCCATTTCTCCGCCTCCTCTCTGAGCTCAAGCTTGTCGTTTAATTCTCTTACGGGCATATTGCTCTCGTGCGTGCAGATGTTCCAATACTCGCATTTCGAGCATATATCGTTGTAGCGATTCCCCTGCGCGGGAAGCGCGGGAATAGAGCCGTTATGCAGCTCTTCGCCCATGCTCACAAGGTTTTCGTCGACTTTGTCCCAGAGCGCCGAGAGCTCAAAGAGCTCCATTGCGTTTCCCTTTATTTTGCCGTCCTTGTCTATACTTGCGGGGATATACACGCCGTTTCCGTCATGCTCCATGGCGACTATGACACCCGCGTTTTTGAGCACGAAGCCCTGCATCTTTTTGTCTTTCGGGCCGCCCTGTTTGCTGAGGTCTTTGCCGCGCTCAGCTGTAAATGCGGACGCCTTTGCGGGCATATAGAGCACACCCGCCGGCGCTGCGTCACCGTAGAGCGCTTTTCCGTTATTCACGAGCGTGAAAAGATAGATAAGCATCTGCATATTAAGGCCGTTAATAACATCGGAAACGGCGAAAATCTTGCCCGACGACTTGTAATCTATAACTCTTATATACGCCTCTCCGTCTACAGTTGCGAAGTCTACCCTGTCCACCTTGCCGGAGATGTTGATATATCCGCCGGAGGGCATCTTCAGCTTGTAGGGCTTGACCGCGCCGTCATGCGATATGTCGAGCTCGAGGTCAACGGGATAAAAGTCGCTGTTTCTGAACTCGTCCGCAAGCCTTGCGGCGACTGCGTCTATGCTGCGCGCGAGCCGCTCATAGAGATAGAGGAATCTCTTTGACCTCTGCGAGCGGTCAAGGTAGCGTTCGAGATAGGCGTTTAAATACTCGCCTATTTTTTCATAGCGCTCGCCGTCGTCGAGCTCGCAGAGCTCCTGCGCGGTAAATTCACGGAGCAGACGTTCGAGCACAAAATGTATGACCGTGCCCTTTTGAAGCGGGTCGAAGGTCGCGCTCTTGTTCTCCTTGAGCTTGAGTCCGTAACGGCAGTAGTAGGAGAACGGGCAGCGGTAATAGGTCTCGGCTCTCGAGGGCGAGATATTCATATTCATGCCGAAAAGGCGCGAAGCCGTCTCGCGGCTGTCTATATTGAACGTGCGCTCGGCGGCAGCTCCGTCGAGCGACGCGAGTCTGCCCGAATAGTCGGCGTCCTGCGCGAAATATTTTCTCAGCGACTCGTAGAGCTCGCCGCCGCGGCGCATCAGTGCCGCCGTCAGCTCAAATGCCGGGGCTTTTCCCTCGACGAGGTCGAGCTTGTCGGCGGTCATGGTGTCCGTCCGGCTTGCAAGCGGGAAGTGCTCGCGTATAAAGGTGACTATTTCCGACTCGCTGAGCTCCTCGCCCTGCGCACTTTTAGACGGGAAGCTGACCGTCAGCTTCTCCTTTGCGCAGCAGCACGCGGTGTAGGCTATAAAGCGCTCCTCGGCCACTCTGTCCTCGCCGTATATCGCGGTCTCCATGCCCGCCTGCGCGAGACGTTCGCGCTCGTTGGCGTTGAGCATTCCGCCCTGAGTCGGATTCAGCGGCAGCTTTCCCGCATTGGCTCCGAGGACGAACACGGCCTTGGGCGCTATAGGTCTTATCCTCTGCGCCGAGCCTATAGTCACCTCCTCCAAGGAATGCGGTATTTCGCCGAGGGTGACGGTGGAGAGCATGAGGTCAAAGAGACGGGCGAAGCGCGCCGCCTTTACGGGAGTGCCGCCGAGCGTCTGCGCCGCGACATCGAGCAGCGAGCAGAGGGTATCCCAGAGCCGCTCCGTCTCGAGTGCGAGCACGCTCTCGCCCGAATCCTCAAGATAAATCGCAAGCTCCCTGAGCCTCTGCGCCGTGTCGAGCTCGCACAGCAGCTCAAACACAGCCTTTGCGCAGCCCTCGCCGTCGTTATTTTTAAGCTTGCTTCTGAACCTCGCAAACGGCTCAACCGCTTTTTCGCGCAGGGCGTTCAGCCTTTCGAGCTCCGCCGAGGCGCTTTCTGTCATCTCGCCGAAGCCGTCGGGACTCGACTCCCATTTTTTCAGCCAGCCCGAGCCGTTTATCTGCCAGAGGTAAGTATAATTCTCAATGTCCGAGACTTCGTCCGCCTCAAGCGGGCAGAGTCCGGTTTTCAGAGCGCGCAGGACGCTGTCCGTATCAAAGCCCGTGTCGGCTATCTTCAGCGCGGCGCGGACGAGCGTCATCAGCGGCTGATTAATAACGGGCTGCCGCCTGTCCTCGAACACGGGCACGCCGCATTTCGCAAGGGCGGTCATCATCGGGCGGATATAGGACTTGTCGTCACGCACTATAACGGCAATATCGCGGCTGCGGTATTCGCCGGTTCGAAGCATTTTCTTTATCTGCGCCGCGATAAAGGCGCACTCGCTGCGGATATCGGGCGCCGCGACCACCGCTATGCTCCCGCACTCGCCCTCGAACACGTCCGCCTCGGGGCTCAGGAAATCCTTTGCGAGAGCATCGAGCGCGGCGTCGCTGTTCGGCTCATTGACGGTGACGGGCTTTGCGCAAGGCACGTCGACGCTGTTTGCGATTTTAATAAGCTTCTTCGCGGTGTTCTTCGTATGATAAAATATATCGTCGCTGCCGACATCCGTAAGGTCGGGCGCGTTCAGCGCGACACAGACATCGTCCGCCTGAGTGAGTATTTTTCCGATAACACCGAACTCCTGCGCGGTAAAGCCGCGGAAGGAGTCGAAAAACACCGTTTTGTTTTTGAAATACCCGCTCTCCGCGAGCTTGTCCTTGAGGCGGGGCA
>ULVE01063950.1_pt1 | contig 19601 bp, 16 predicted proteins | sample 1959161 | NCBI WGS metagenome assembly ULVE01 (sample SAMEA4835778, study PRJEB28245) | human gut metagenome | biome: gut microbiome; material: fecal sample | place: Denmark | collected 2008
GCGCTTGAGATAAAAGCTCAGCATTGGGTGGATCATTACGGCGGTCAGCAGACGTTAGACTTATAGTTAACCTCTGTGGTACATGTTTTGTATTTTATTGTATGCGGTTTTACAAATTCGGCTGATGATATGATGAAATAGATTTTAATACAAATCGCTGATATACAATCGAATACAATTCAATAAATAACTATTTATATATATTTAACACTTTTTAACAGAAGATTTTTGCTTTCCCATAACTGACCTCATACCTTTGCGGCAACAAACCCAAAGCGTATGAACATAAAAGATGTAAACAGAATCTTGGGAATTCATCCTGCTCTGGTAGACAGGGAATTACCAAGTAATGGAAGAACTTTCCATCTTATGAGCGATCCTGATTTGCCGTTTGAAGATTTGCCAATGGATGAAGCCGAATTGCGGTTTTCCGATGGAATGAGACTCCTGAAGAAAGGAGACATTCAGAATGGACGCCGTCTGTTGGAAGAGGCCTACAAAATGGGAAACCTTGAGGCTGGTAATAGTCTGGCATTAGGGCTTAAACATGGATGGTTTGGAGATCGCGATTATGAGACCGCCGCTAAGATTTTTAGAAAGTTGGCTCACAAAGGCGAGAGCAATGCAATGAACTTCTATGCATTCGCCTACAAGGACGGGTTAGGAGTGAAGAAAAGCATTTATTGGTCCGAATTCTGGTTATTGAAGGCAATCGAGAAAGGAAACCTGTGCGCTGCTGCAACCTATGGTCAGTTGATTATAGAGAATGTTTATCCGAAACAGAGTAAGAGTCTGGGGCTATGGTTGTTGTTCTGGGCGGCAGATAATGGAGTGGCCAGTGCGATGAATGATATAGGCCTTTGCTACGAGGAAGGTGTCGGGATGCACGTCGATTACAAGAAGGCATTTGAATGGTTCAAAAAGGCAGTAGACTATGGCGGAGGCGCATGTGCCGAATTCAACCTATCCAGATGCTACCGATATGGCCTCGGTGAGGAGATAGACTACGAGCAGGCCGATGCTTGGCAGAACCTGGCCATTGAACATGGATTTGATATTGATGCGTATAACAAGGCGCATTGTTTAGATATGGACTTTTTAGACGAAGGAAATGATTTCTGATAAACAAACCAACAAGGTGTTCTTGTCCAAAGGACTGATGCACTATGGGAAAGTCCTTGAAAGGATTCTTGCGAAATTAAGCGGCTGGAATATTGAAACTCAGTTCCTTCCTCTGGCTGTTTCCAAGAAGCACATCTGGGCGAGGGACTATATGCCCATTCAGTTGGAGAAGGACAAGTTCCTGCTCTACCGATACACTCCGGATTACCTGAAGGGATTCGAGGACTTCATTCCAGACTATCCCTCCATCTGCAAGAACCTGCAGCTGAATTGCGTTACCACGGATATTGTTCTGGACGGCGGCAATGTGGTCAAATGCGGCGACAAGGTCATAATGACCGATAAAATCATTAAGGAGAACCCTATGAAGTTCAACAGGAATATGATTGTTGAACTGGAGAATCATTTCCAGGCACAGATTGTCTTGATTCCCTGGGACCGTTATGAAAAGTACGGTCACGCCGATGGAATGGTCCGGTGGATTGATGGAAACAGAGTTCTGCTGAACAATTATGCCGATTTTGACCCCGGCCTCAGGAAAGAACTGAAGAAGATGCTGTCGGAGCATTTCACTGTAGAAGAATTGGCTTATGGCAGCAACAAACACGCTAAGTTGTCCTGGGCATACATCAACTTCCTCCAGACCAAGAAATGCATCTTCGTGCCGGGTCTGGGTATTGAAGAAGATGGAATGGCGAGGGAGCAAATCCAGAAGTTCTATCCTGACTACAAGGTGTTTATCGTTGACGATTGCTTGAGTCTTGTCCAGAACGGAGGCGCTCTCAATTGTGTCACCTGGAACATCCTATCCGATGTCAATGAATATCTCCAAATCGTTGCTTAAAAAAGTAGGAATAATCATGGAAAGTTTTTCTAAATTTAAGGCACATCTATATGCATTCCAGAATAATCGCCAAGAGGCAAAGTTTCCTTCTCCTTCAAGTAGGAAAGATTACGCTGAAGTGATTGGGTTGAGCTTCATGGAATGTGCCCAGGGAATTCTGGCAGGGTATTTCAAAGTGTTCAGTAAAGAAGACGGCAAAACTATAGTTCGTGAGATTCATCCCACAGCCATTGAGTTATACTACCACGAGGAAGGCCCCGGCCGATTCAAAGACCCTATCATGTATCACACGAATGACAGAAAGAGAGCCGATCATCCGGACTTTTTCGAAAAGCGTGGCATAGAAAGCATCCCGTATTTCCCCTTAGGCAGTGTTAACCCGCATACCTCCGGCATCGATATTACCTTTGAGAATCCTGAGCTCAAGTACCGTGCATCCTTTCTAATCAGGGAATACAAGATTAAATACGAGAGCGGGAAAGAGCTGTCTGTCAAGAATTCCACTGAAATATATGACGATATGCTCATCAAGGGCATTCCGCTGGAATCGTCTGACTGGGTGGAATGGCATGATGGCGGAATAATAGCGGAAGAATGCATTGAGCGCTGCTGGAGAAGGAATGTGTCTGACTATGTTGAAGTGTCCCCAGGTGACTGGAGAAAGAACACCAACATTGAAGGGAAAGAATACTTCACCTTAAGTGGTGTCAAGTATGTCAAATGCCCTTTCAAATGGCAGTTCAAGGTTAAAAAGTAGATCTCTTCGGCCGATTATAAGGAGCGCAGCCTCCATCGAGATTCCGCTTTCCGCAAACCTTGGATTACTCATAGTGTCAACCACGTCGACAGTTCGTCGAGGGTTGCAAGTTCAGCGTTGATGTGAAACAGCTTGTACTTACTGTGTCGGATTTTGTCGTCAGTAAGCTGCTCCCGCATAGCCACTCCTCGCTTGAACCAACCGGAAATAGTCTCAAAGCCACTCCAACCACAATCACAATATCCTTCCAGACCCAAGCAGCCGCTAAGGGGTGAGTCCACGTATCGGAAAGGGAGCACCGTCTTGCCACACTTGGACAACCCCGGATTGTTGAAGGTGTTCTGTACGAAGGACCCCCAGCCACAGGGTCTGGAGCAAGCTCGGATACAATCCCGTTGTTGGAGTAGGTCATCTCCAAAAACAACTAGATGAAATAGAACCGGTTTATGTCCTTCCAGTCCTCGAAACGTGCGTAGATTTCATTGGCGTGCTGGTAGAACGGTCTGGTGAGGAGGCGTTGCTACTCGGTGGGTGCTCCTCCGGGGAGACTCTTGATGCATATGCAAATATGCACAGTTCGAGCGACTTGACAAGGCTATGTCGGGAACTTTTTGTAAATTTACGTTTGAGTAAGGGCATCACATATCAATGAAAAAAGAAATTTGGGAATATATGTCGGGAGACCTCTTTGCACGAGAGTCTTTGCATGATTGGCTGAACGCCCGTACCCAGTCGATCGTCAATGAAATCCGTAACCTTGATAGCAACTATGTACTCTCTGTTGATGAAACGGCGTATTTAGCATACATATCCGAAAAGTATCTGATAGAACCGCCGTCATTACATACTGAGAAACAGTATCTTAAAACGCGCGAGGTTTCTGTAAAGAACAATTATCCGTCACCGTGGAACGAAGGTACTTGGTACACCGATAAAATTGCATACACTCTTCATATTCCTTTTACTGGAGATAGCGCTTGTTTGCAATATAAACCGTCTACTTTTACACTTTCCGGGTGGTCCCTTTTCTCTGTTGGTAGTGGATACATCTATGGCGACATCTTGGGTAAATCGAGTGTAGAAGAAACTAAAAGTGAAATTGCCAGAGCTGCAGGTGCTGCGTCAGACATGTTCGAGTATGCACAATCCGACATTCAGTTATTTAACGATGAAGTAGCATCAACCGCATCCTCTGCGTTTGCCGCCCGTAAAGAAAGAGCGCTCAAGGAACGGAAGGAAATAGAAGACCTGGGCATTCCAATAGTTCAAGACAATAAAGAAGCATTAACTTATACTGTGCCGACTGTAGCCAAGAAACGTAGTTTCGCAATGGAACGTCCAGAGGCCAAATCGACATCTCCGACTCCGAGACTTGAAGACCAGGCTTATAGAGAGATTCTCTCGTCACTAAAGGCGTTTGGTCAAAGTCTGGAAGAATCTCCCGATTCATATACTTCTATGGGAGAAGAGGATTTGCGCAACCTCTTCCTCGCGCATTTAAAGGATTCCTTCTCATCCCTTTCAGCTACTGGAGAGACATTTAACAATCATGGAAAAACCGATATAATGGTTAAATCCGGCAATATGATTTTGTTTATTGCCGAGTGTAAGATATGGAAGGGGGCGTCCCAGATCCAGTCATCTATTGACCAACTTCTCGGTTATTTGACATGGCGGCAGAGTAAGGCGGCTTTGATTCTCTTCGTGCGGAGTAAGAATATTGATAATGTACTGGTGGAAATTCCTAAACAGGTGAAGGCCCATTCGTACTATGTTCGCGAGAATAGCATACAATCCAAGGGGCAGTTGCAGTATATCCTTCATCTTGAGAGTGGAAAAGACAATGAGATAGATTTAAGCGTACTTGTGTTCCATCTGCCCAAAACATGACGCAGGGTTTTCAACCGAAAGCCCACAGAAAATCGTCATATTTGCACGATAACACTAAACCTGCCAATTTGGCGGGAAGAATTGTTTAATTGCCGATAAATATCATATGTCAGTCGATCGTACAAATAAAAGACCGCCCTGTATAACAGCGCCTCATGAAGTTGTCTCTAAGTTTACTTCGGCTCATACCTTATAGTTCTTCTGATTGATCTTCGTGGACTCTCACCAGGATGACGGGGATGCCCATGCCTCTGGACAGTCCTTCAAGGCGACTGGCTATCCATTCTCTACCTTTCTCCGGGTGATCTTGGAAGTATTTAGCGGTGAGGCGCTCGGCACCGCTGATGATGAGGGCTCGGACGAAGCGGCGGTTGATGATGCCGGTGGCTTTGCGAAGAACAACTTTAAACTCGGGATTCTTCTGGTCCAGGACATAGACGGTGCCGACAGCCTTCTCCTGAGGGATCAAGGATTCGATAGCTTCTTTGTGACCGTCCAGGGAAATGCAGAGGACGGATGTGTTCCACTTCTTGCGCAGATCGGACGCCATCTGGGCGACGATGAAGGATTCGCTCACTTCGTCAGTGGCGGTGATACGCTGTACACGACCCTTTTCGTAACCAGGGATTTGATTAATGAATTCTGCCATATCGATAGTTTTTCGGCAAAAATAACCAGACCTTCGGCAGAAATTCGGCAGAAGCTAAGAAATGGCGTTAAAAACGGAAATATTTTGGCGAATTGTGCTGCCAGCTGGAATTGTTGCCCTTCAGTTTCGTGAATGTGGCCGAAGAGATGCCACTTGGGTTTTGCATTCAGAACGAAGTTCAGAATGTCCGGAGAACACAGGTCATTGTCCAGGATGCCGTAAGGGGGCCAGTGTGTAACCAGTATGTCGATATCGTCGGGGAGGTCTTCACCGGCACAAATGACAATATCCGCATCCTCTGGCACCTGTAGGCACGATGATAGCCATGGGTGTCGGAGAATACGAATATCTCAAGTCCTTTTAGGAAAATCACTATTATCGAGGGCTTAAAGTATATCCATCGAGGACAGAAATAGTATTCCCAAACTTGTACTGTTCCTGCTGTTTCATTTTTCTGACTTTGGCAATGATTCACCCTACTTGTTTACACCTATGTACGAAGCTTCTTTCAAAGGCACGAAAAGGTGATGCGATTCACCCTGAAAAATCTGCGCTTTTTACAATATATTGATTATCAGAACGTAAGAAAAACGGAATTTTTAGGCTGTCAAAGTCAGGAAATAAACTAACATTTGTGTCTATTGGGGATCTTCTCACGGAGTATTAGAATGGTCTGTCCGTCTGTAACTTTGTATTCCATAAGTTCTCAGATTATTGCTTGCCCATAAAAATGAAAGAAATGCGCCTAACGTGAACAATTTAAGCACATTTCTATGTCATTGCAAATCATTTGTAACCGAAGTAATAAGAAGCCTTCAGTACTCTATTTATGGTATTTATCAGGCATCAATATCGGCGATGATATTTTTGAACTTGCCCTCAAACGCAGTATGATGTCTATAGGCATAACCGCAGCCAATAGGGACTCTAAGAGAGATTTCTTTTAAGTATTCAGATAATTCCTGTAACAAGTATTCTATCTTTTCACGAGACATGTCTGGCCTTTTCTCTTGAGTTGCGATGGTTATTGATTGCAGGCTTATGCAGTCACAAAATGCATTATGAGCAATAGTTGTTACACTATCAGGAATCACGATTGACTGAAGACTAGTGCAGCCATCAAATGCCCATCTTCCAATCTTTGTTACACCATCAGGAATGTTATGACTCCTACATAATATGAGTTCTTTACCATCTTTGGTCAACATACAATTATTGGTGGATTTATACTCGGGATTGTTTTTTGACACAATTATCGAAGTAAGATTATTACAAGCAATAAATGCAGTACGATCAATCGTTGTTACTCTATCCGGAATCACAATTGATTGTAAACTAGTACATCCTTCAAATGCATGACTTTTAATCTTAGTGACACTATCAGGGATTTCAATTGATTGCAGACTGGTGCAATATGAAAATGCTGACTCTCCAATTTCCTTTACACTATCAGGGATTACAATGGATTGTAGTCCACCACATCCTTCAAATGTCGACGTATCAATTCGCGTTTCGCCATTAGGGATTACAATGGATTGTAGGCTGGTGCAGCTAAATGCCGACCCTCCAATCACCGTTACACTATCAGGGATTACAATGGATTGTAGACTAGTGCAGCCCCAAAATGCCGCCCATCCAATCGATGTTACCCTATCCGGAATTATAATTGATTGTAAACTAGTGCAGCCTTTAAATGCCCAATCTCCAATCATTGTTACACTATCTGGAATATTATGACTCCGACATAATATAAGTTTTTTACCATCTTTGGTTAAGATACAATTATTGGTGGACTTATACCTAGAATTGTTTTTTGACACAATTATCGAAGTAAGATTATTACAGCCGGAAAAAGCAGAGTAGTTGATCCTCGTTACACTATCAGGGATTACTATTGATTGTAGACTAGTGCAGCCGCTAAATGCCTCACTTCCAATCACTGTTACACTACCGGGAATCACGATTGATTGTAGACGAGTGCAACCTTTAAAAGCCGACTCTGCAATCTCATTTGTTCCGTCAGGAATTATTCCTTTCCCATCTATTACTTTATATTTCATAAGTCGTCTGATTATTGCTTTGCCTATAACTATAAATAAAAATGAAAGAATTGTGCTTAACGACTCTCTAAGTTAAGCACAATTCAATTTAATTACAAATTCAACTATATTGATTTGAAATGCAATAAGCCAGCAGCACTGACTGCGAACTACCTCAGCGTCCAACTGCCGTCAGGAGCCACGTTCAGGTAATGCTTGTTAACGCCTTTAACGTTCACTTCCGCATCCCAGTCATAGGTGTCGTATGACTCCTGGACATAGAGTATGGCCGCGACGGTGTATCCGTCAGTCCAGAAGTCGAAGAACCGGTCTTCCGTCGTGTTGTATACTGTCGGACGGTCGTCCAGCACCGCCTCGAGAACTACTTCCTCGTTGACTACGGTGACAGGCAGGAGACACTCCCGGAACCCGGTGTAGAAGTTGAACTCCAGTCTTGACGCATCTATAGGGTCGTAGAAGAAGTCATGCCATATCACGTTGCAATTATATTCGTCCGTATTGAATACGCTTTCCTTGAGGACGTTGCCGTTCATGTCCACGGCATATACTTTCGTCGTCTTTCCGTATTTGCCGCTGGCGACAGTGGCGCACATCTCCTCGTTGTCCATAAAGGAGTTCCTGCGCTGGGGCTCGTCGGTGTTCTCGAACTCCACGAGGCTCCTGTCCGAGAGCATCCATACCCTCCAGTCTGCCTTGGTGCACCTCGGGATGTATGTGTGCGGGAGACTGGCATTCGGATACGTTACCTTAGCCTCATTGTAGTTTATCGGCTCGGAGCCTCCGTTTGCGACGACATAGTTCCTCTCCAGCGGGTCCAGCTTCGCTCCTGTAGGTATGATCTTTATGAACCAGTGCGTCCTGTTGGAATCCTGGAACTGGCAGCTGATGTTCACGGTGTTGCCGGAGAACTCGGCCGGGGCATAGCTGGCGCTGTCATCGCCGTCCCTGCCGTCATCGGTCAGGAGCTCGAACGATTCCACGACGTAGTCGCGTCCGGGCGTGAGTATGTCATAGACGAGCTGGCCTGCGCTGTTCACCCTGTAGTTGGCCGCTATCTGGAACGACATTTTGACGATGCCTGCCCCCGACAGCTCCAGCACGTAGTTCGGACAATGGTCGATGTCCTCTATACGGTTGGGGCAGTCATCAATGTCGATGTAGTCGTCATTCCAGGGTGACGTGTGGTTGCGTGTGCATCTGGAGTCATGTGCACCGTGGTCACGTGTACAGGCCGGGTCATGCACCTTGGTGAGCGACTGGTGGTCCCAGGACGTCCTTACGTTCACCATGCCTATCGGGCTGACGTCAATGGGCTCCTTGTAGGCCAGGGCAGTGACCGTGCATCTGTCGGCGATGCGCCCGTCCCAATAATAGGCGGTGAGGCTGCCGCTCCTCTGGGCAGTGACCTTGCCCTGCGAGAGCCTCATCGACGATTTGTCGAAAGACACCTGCGACAGTGACGCGTCAAGGCTGTAGGTTATGCCGTGGTACGGCGAGCTTCCGACAACCCCCACAACGGTGCTGGAGTTGCCTTCAACAGTATACTCCCTCCTGTCGAACCTGAAGGTCCTCGAGTCGGTGACGTCCGGCTCAAGCTTCCAGTAGTCGTCGACGAACCCGCCCTCGTCCGTGAGATTGAGGGTCAGGGCGTATCTCGTGCCTCTCAGGACGTCGAAGCTGTCGTAGTTGTTGTCCCCAAGATACATCCTGTAGGTGTTCTCGCTGACAAGGCCGCCGGAGAGGTCTGTGTAGGTGCCTGTCATCTCAATGTACGTCGGCAGGTATCCTCCCACTGACGTGCCGCTCTGCGGCACCTTCAGCTTCGGATTCGCCGTGGGATTGTCGAGTGTCCTGCCGCAGGCGTTCTCAAGAGTGTAGAAGCGCACGGAAGATCCATCTTCAAGTGCGGAGATGTCCGAATCCGTCGCACGGTCGCCGTCCGCCATCTTTGAGGCTTCGGAGACGGAGAATGCCCTTTTTGGGGCAAAGGGAGACGTCTCTGTCGGAGATTGTCTTAGGCGAAGATTCTTTATTCGGAACGTGCCGTGCGAGAAGTTCTTGGCCACCCTGAAGTCGTAACGGGCAGGGAGCCTGGTGAAACGCAGCGAGACGGTAGTTCCCAGAGCAGCGTCCACCGGGCCGCAGGCCATGGGCATACCCTTCGCAAGGGAGAACTCCGACGGCGGGCAGGACAGGGCAAGCCCCGTGAGATTACTTTCCCCGTCACCCCTGGAGAGGTATGACGAAAGGTCTCCGCAGTTGAGAACGGCGTAGAACCTGTAGTTCCTTCCGGATACCCCGCTCACCTTAGGCGCGGCGCCTCCCTTCAGGTTGAAATGATACGTCCTCTCCAGCACGTATCCTCCGCCTGAAATCTTTCCGAACTGAAAGACGGTCATGTCCTTGGCCGCGCTCTCGTATCCGTCAAGCGAGGATTCGGGTCCTACAGCGGAACGGGTATCGCGGAAGTCCCCGTCAACGAGGATTTCAATCCCTGCGGTGACGCCCGAGCCTTCCGACAGATGCTCCCGGACGCATGAGGCGCAAAGCAGTGCCGCCGGCACCGCTGCCGCCATAAACAATTGTCTGAAGAATTTTCCTTTCATATCCTGTCCTGTTTTTGTCAGATGTTCTCTTCGTATTTCTGACCCTCCTTCCACGGGTCTATCCTGATGCCGACGACGCCGAGGTTGAAGTCCAGGCCTACCGTCACGTCATCGAGGTCTTCCCTGTCCCACCTGTATCCCGCATCCTCAAGAAGACGCTGAAGGTCAATCTCGTCCTTCTCCTTCCCGGCGCTGGTGACTGTCAGTACCAGACGTCCCTCCTGCCGCAGTCTCGGCACGAAGAACCCTGCAGTCCCTCCGTCCGAGAGTTCCAGCGCCATGCCCCAGTCTCCCGGCAGCGGAGACAGCGTCAGCAGGTCAAGACCGCCGCAGTCCGTCGACACAGACAGGGCGTCGATTCCCTGTGCAGATCCCCTGTCAAGGAACCGCAGCGTCACGCGGGCGAACTGACGGTGCATCCTCACGACGTCGACGGCGGTCTCACCGGTGCAGTCCACCTCGGCGGTGTGCGCCCATACGGTATCTACCTTGTTGCCTTTGTTGAAAAACGCCTTGGATGACGTCACACGGGCGGCTCCGGAACAGACGCTCGTGCGGACGATGCCCTTCAGTACCGTCCTTTCGAACTGGCCGTTCTCGATGTCCTTCCCGGAGACCATATCGGAGTATATTATCTCGCCGTCCTCCAGAAGTTCAATGCTCGCTTTGTCTGAGACTCTCTTTACGTCGGAGAGTTCCATGGTAAGCCAGCACGGGCAGTCAATCCTCTTCTCCTTGAAGGAGCAGGAAACGGCCAGGAGCAGCGTCAGCGCCATGCCGGCAATATTGCAGCGGTTCATTCTCATGACTTTCTTTGTCTTTGGTTGTTGGTGGGGCGGGCGGAGTCGGACCGCCAACGGGAAGGACTGTTTCCGGGACAGACTTCCTGTGCCTCCGGGCACGCCCCCCGAGACTTATTATCCTCTATGATGTCAGATTGTCTCGTCGTAGGTGGCGCCGGACTTCCATCCGTCCACGCTCACTGTCACGCTCGCTGAACCCTTTTCAATAGGTTTGTTCGGCTCGTCAGAACCGATGCTGCTGATGGTGAGGCCCACCGTGTAGGTGGTGTTGCGCTCGATGGTTGACTTGCTCAGGGTTACGGGATAGTAGCAGAGCTTTCCGTCCACGGTCGCAGCCACTACAAGCACAGTCCTCTGGGCAGAGAAGGACGCTGTGAATCCTGCTGGTGTTGCAGTAGAGGAATTGGCGTAGCCGTACATGATGTAAGGAGTCGAAGGCTCGTGGGATGAGTTGTTGGCAACTGATGCTCCGACGGTCTTGAAAGTCAGCTCTGGACATGATGCCGTGTAGGTCGAGCCGTCTATGATATGGCTCTGTACCAGAGGAGTCTCGTCCTTTCTTCCTTCTTTGTTGTACCATGTGTTGACTGGCGCCGTTCCTGCGATGTTCTGGTTTCCGGCCACATTGGCGAGGAACACCCTCTCCACCTTCAGGGCTCCGTATGCCGCCGGGAGGTTGTTGGTTACGGACTTCAGCACGACTCTTGCCGCAAGACGGCTCACGGCCACAGAACAACTGACGGTTCCGGAAGATACCGTGCATGATGCCTTGCCAGCCATCAGGAATCCCTTGGATGCGGTGACGCTGTTCGCCGAGAGGTCGACAGCCTTGGCCTCAAGCTCCGAGAGCGTGCCGACGGAGGAGAGGTCCGGTCCGTTCACGACCGCATATACGGTCTTTGCTCCGGAAGTGGCGGATACCGATCCGGTAAGGTCCTTGCCGAAGTCACGGTAGCAGTTGATCTTGCCGTCGGTGCCGAACACGAACACCTGGACGCGGTTGACCTGCGATTCGTAGGCCTGAGCAGTAGTGTAGGCTGCTACGGACTTGGTCACCGGCCCGTCCTGTGGAGCAATGCTAAGCATGATTGTGCCCTCTTCAGGTGCAATGTCATTGACGGAAGGCTGTGCCTCCTTGTTGCACGCTGCAAGCGACACTGCCGCTGCAGCTAAAATGAGTGAAATGGTCTTTCTCATTACTTTTTATTTTTAGTTGGTTGAACAATTGTTTTTGTATGTTTGATTTTAGATATCCCTTGACAGTCTCTTCAATGTATTCCGGTTGATTATGCCTACGTAGATTCCGCACAGAAGGAGGATGACAAGAAGTGCTGCAAAGCCCCATAGGATGTAGGCTATGAATCCTGATAGCCACCAACCCATACAGAGAGACAGCCACAGCAGCATTCCTCCAGCCCCGGTGCAGACCAAAGCCGCTCCGACGACATTCATGCAGAACCGTGAAAGTCCGTTGCCGGTCTTGACCTGTCTTTCATTCTTGTCCGTCACCATGATTCCTCCTCCTTGTTTAAATCGTATGCCCTTATAAGTGCGGAAATCTCCGGGTCAAGATTTCCCCTGTGCCGGTATGAAGGCTCCTTGCGGCAGGCGTCGAGATAGTGCCGAACGGCTGGCCCGTCCTCTCCCTTCCTTGAGTAGAGAATGGCAAGCAGGTAATCCACCCTTGCCGTCCTCTCCATCGGGGCGAGTATGTCCATCGCGCTGGCGTTGTAGTCCAGGAGACTGTACGCCACAGCCGTGTTGTAGTCCCTGTACGGTCGCAGTATCTCCAGCGCCTTCCTGTAGTCCCTGTCGCGTATCAGCTGCACTCCCTTCATGTAGAGGGTGTCGAGCTCGGTGGTGTGCACGGTGTCCTTCACCATGCCCTTGCGGTGCAGGTGGAAGTCGAACCGCACGGTTCTGAGGTATGGATAGAGGGATTCGCGCATCCTCCTGTAGAACGGCTCGCGGGAAAGTTCCCTTTCCCTGGCGTCCGGGTCACGGACCTCCCTGATGCGGAAATATGTCTCCTTCTCGGCTCCTGTCATGAGCGGGTCCGACCTTACAAGTGCGTCAAGGCCTTCCCAGTTCTCGGGCATGTTCCTGGGGATGAACCTTATGTCTCCGGCGTTTTTGTCCTCCGGCCTGACCTCTCCCTCACCGAGGCTCAGGCTGACGCCCCTCTCGTTGCGGAGAGAGTCCGCGTATGTACGCATCCATCCGCGGAAATAGTCCGTCACGCCTTCGGAACGCCTTCTTGAGAGACGGTCGTTGAAGCCCAGCGCCCCCTCCGGGGAGCAGGTGGCGGTCACCACGATGGAGTCGAGGTCGTGCACCTCGTCCTGAAGGAGTGCCCCGAGGTTCTCCCTGATGCGTCCCGTCTCCGTACGGTTGTGCCCGAGGCTCAGGTCCACGTCGCTGCTGCCCAGCGCGAACTCGACGTAGCACGCCGTGCTGGCGTCTGCCCTGCGCTCGATGACCCTCTGCAGGTATCGCTCCGAGGGATCGACGAGCGTGGATATGGAGCTGATGTAGAACGTCAGCGGGTCTTCGGCCGGAATATCATAGACCTTGCGGTCGGACTCCCAGATGCCTCCGGAAAGGACAATGTCCACCTTCCGTAGCTGTGGCCGAGTCGCTACTGTCTGGATATAATTGTATATAAAATCTCCGTTCACAGCTCTCATTACGGTATCCAGCCGCAGCCCTTCGGTCACTATCGGTGCCTTCACGTAGCGCCGGTACATCTTCTCCCTGCGGGCCTTCCTCCGCTCGTTGAGCATGACGGCCACGCGGTTGGTGTAATGTTCGACGGCCTCCTGCTCGGTCGTGCCGTATATTGAGGCGAACTGCTCGTCGGAGACCTCCGTGGAGTCGGTCCGCATGGCATAGAGCGCGGGTATGTTGCGACGAAGAAATAGTTCCAACTGCCGAAGGTCGATAAACCTGTCGGGGTCGTTTACTATCGTTGACAGGAACCGCTCGTACTGCTGGTAGCCCTTGAGCTGTGCCCTCCGGTAGTCCCTTCCCGTCACGACGATGCCGTCAAGCCTGAGGCTGTCGCCGAGGATGAACATGTCAGGCCAGAGACGTATCTGCCAGCGGCTCTCCTGGAGCGCCTGCGGGACGACGACCTGGAACTCGAGGTCCACCTTGCCGTGGCGCTCGGCCACGTTCCTGAAGGTGGCGGTGACGAAGGCGGCGTCAAGCACGTCGCTGGCGACCATTTCCCCGTCGATATCTCTGACAGCCTTCATGAGGAAGAACTGACCGCCCTCTCCGTCGTCAACCCTGAGGGTGTCCCGGTGCGGACGAGTGAGGTCGTACTCCCGGAGCGAGGACTCCCTCTCGGGAAGCCTCAGCCCCGCGGACACCTCGCCCTCGCGCAGCTCCCTTATCTTCCCGGCAGTGCCGCAGCTGTAAAGGAGAACTGCCGTCATGGACAGGGCCGCTGCCGCTTCCCCTATGGTCTTCAGAACACCCATACCAGCGAAGCCATTACGCTCGAAGGCAGTATGAACCATTTCGTGCCGGAGCCGGTGATGCGGCCGCACCTAGGGCAGGCGTAGGTCGTGTAGTCCGTCCTGCCTGTCCAGAATGCCGCGCCGAACTCAAGGTTGAGATTCCAGTGCAGCATCAGCGAATAGCCGCCGGCCAGGACAGCGCCGTAGGCGTCGCCCTCCTCGGTCGATCGTGATACGATGCCGCCGCGGCTGTACTCCTCGTACTGCGCAGATAGTCCGGCCCACCAGCCGGAATAGACGTACCACGGCCACCAGCGGAAGCCCGCTGAGTAGGTCTGGCGACGGTCCTGCATCTGCTTCGATGGGTCGTCACTATTGAAGGTCCATGGGTTCACGCGGGCTTCGGCGTTTACCGAGAAATGTCTGTCGACAACGACGCTGCCGCTCGCGTTCATTGTTCCGAGCCTGAGCCAGTCGACGGCATTGGTCCCGAGGGACCATTTCTGCGCCCGGCACATGCACGGGAACAGCATCAGCACTGTGATGAGTGCAAGGATTCTGGTGTTCATGTCGTTCATAGGGTGTGTATCTGTGACGCGGCCTTTCCGTTGACCGTGTATGTCGGTATGATTGTGGCCGCCTGGTTGGCCGAATGCCACCAGGTGGTGCCCTTGTAGAGATAGCGTATCGGGAACGCGTCGGGACCGGAAGGGCTTATCGTCACCGATGTCCTTCCTGCCGTCGCCCCGCCGGACACTATCGTGAACTTCAGTTCAACGCCCGTGATGTCCGTATGCAGGGTGCGCTTGTTGCCGTTGCCGATGGCGTTGGAAGCGTCCGTGCGCGTGTTCGAGTACACCTTGTCCATGAGGGCGCGGAGCGTTCCGTTGTCGACGGAGGAAGCCGTCATGCCGGGAGTCAGCCTGGCCGTGGCCTGTGCCGATTCCGTGAACCTCTCCGTCTGCGGACTTGCCGAGCCGATGAACTGCTTGTGCCGGTACGTTATGCTGCCCCTTACCGTGATGTCGACGGTGATGTCGAACGCCGTCTGCAGCGGGTTGTGCTCCGACAGCATGGTGATCATGCCTGTGACGTCGTTGTATGCGAGGACGAGCTGGGTAGGCTTCCTCTCCGGCTCCCTGAACGTCACGACGGACGACTCCGAGCCGAGGGCGGACCTGACGTCCACCTTCAGGTAATGCTCGCCGGTCACCATATAGGGCAGCTTGAAGGTGTAGGACTCGCTCCTGGCGAAGTCCAGCTCCATGGTGCCGCCGAACTCGCTGCCCAGATACTTCATGCCCGACAGCTTCTCGCCGTCAAGGTAGAACGTCACCTCGTAGCTGGTCTGAGACGCGCCCATGCGGTTGCCCAGTATCACCCTCGAGAAGTCGAGGTCGGATGACGTGTCCATGCGGACAGTCACCGCGTTCTCCGTCCTGAAGACGACGGCCTTCTTCCTGGACACGCCCTCGCGGACGAACTCCATGACGAGCGTCCCCGTTCCGCCGGCGGTCTTGGGAAGGAGCAGCACCTGCGGATTGCTCAGACTCAGGTCTATCTTGTCGCCCGACTCCAAGGAGCCGCCACGAAGTGAACTTAGCTCCAGTGTGTGGTCGTTGTCAATGACGTAGTTCAAGGTGTATTCTCCCTCAGTACCGCTCTCCAGCGTGATGGACAGCGTGTTGCAGAGGTAGTCGGAACTGAAGGCCGTCTCCGCCGTGACCTCAAACCCGAGGTCGCGGACGCTCTCTGCCATGTTGAATTTGCCGCATGCGGTCATAAGGAGCGACGCCATGGCCGCTCCCGCAAGAGTCTTTATCGTGTTCATCGCTTGAGAAGATTAATGCGGACTCCTATTGAGCCCGTGAGATTCCACTTGTCAGACTTGAGAGAAGAGCCTAGAGTCACTGGAAGCTGCACCCCTAATGTAAGGGCCACGCAGCGGCCCACGAAGAACTCGGCCTCCAGTTCCGGAAGCACTCCGTATATGAACTGGCTCTTCGGCAGTCCTGTCTTCAGCTCGGACGGGAGCCTGCGGAAGGCCTCGTATTGGTTGATGCCGAGGAACATGTCGCCTCCTCCGTAGACGCTGATGACCCTGTTGTATGTCCCGAACAGGCGGTATCTCCAGCCTCCGTAGAGCGACCATGCGATATGGTCGAACAGGTCGTCGTGTCCGACGCCCGTGTCGGATGCTATCTTGTGGTTCCAGTCAATGGCCCTCACCCCGGCCTTCCACAGTGACGAGCGCAGGTATCCGCCCGCGCAAATGTCCAATCCTCCGGAAGGGACCGCATAGGCGGACACCGTCGGCGACACGCCTATGAAGGTGCTTCCATCTGCCGTCCGCTGCGCTGCGGCGTCGCTGTGCCATAACAGCTGTAGAGCCAATGCCAGCCCTACGCTGATCATACTCTTTCTCAATGTCATCTTTGTCGACTTGCTTTTGATTTTTGGCAAAGATAATTATTTTAATACGTAAAACTATTAAACAAATACATTAAATTTATTATAACTGGTCATATTTTATCAAAAAGACTATAAAATCAATACTTATGTGCCTTTTTTGCGCGGACAGACAAAGTCGCTGATGAGACATTTGCTGCTGGTTGTTTCTTATAGAAGACCTGCGCTGTTCATGAAAAAATTCACTATATTTGGGATGAAGTGCTGTCCGCTAAAATATGGCTGGGCAGCATATACCAGATAATGATTTTATTATGCAAGGCAAGTACAAAGTAGTGACACTGTGCGGCAGCACGCGTTTCAAGGACGATTTTTAACATGAAAGTGTAATGATGATTGCAGTCTTCATCATCATATTGACGCTTGCCATAGCGATTCTTGTTCCGGTCATTATCGTGATCGGGAACAAGAAGCGTGACGCGAGGCGAGATGAATTGGTACAGGAGATTGAACCGGAAATTACTCCTGCGCTTGAGGATGTGTCCGCTTACTACAACTATTCACATTATATCACGGAGTCGGAAAGGACAACTTTGAACAATAAGTATGAAGTCCTGGGAAAGAATCTCAAGAAAGTCTGTGGGACACGACAGTTAAGGCGGTCCCCGGAATGGGAGGCTGCGGATAGGCTGTGCAAGGCATTGTCCAACACAGAAGAGTTCAAAAAGGAGAATAACCGTCAGTTCATCCGTCGAGAACTGGAACGCAGCAGGGAATTCTTTGATACGGTGCTCAAGTATCCTCTGGATGCGCAGCAGCGTGAATCGATTGTCTCGCTGGAGGATAATGTACTCGTCATTAGCAGCGCTGGAAGCGGAAAGACCATGACCACAGTCGGCAAGGTCCGTTATCTTGTGGACATGCAGGGCGTGGATCCGTCCAAGATCCTTATGATTACCTTCACCCGCAAGGCCGCCGAATCTCTTTCAGAGAGACTCGGGGAGAAGTCGCTCAGATGCGTCACGTTCCACAGATTGGCGCTTGACATAATCGCTGGGGGCACTGGACGTAAGCCTACAATAGCGGATGCAGGATTGCCGGCTCTGGTGTATCACGATCTTATGGACAACAATGCGGCATTCAAGTCGGCGATTTCCGACTATATCCTTAACAGTCGTTACCGTATGCCTGACCAGTTCGAGTATTCTTCAAGAGAAGAATACATCGCAGCCCGCCAGGAATATGGGGTGAACTCATATTACAAGGATATGGACGGAAGACCGGTGTTCTGCAAGAGCGACGAGGAAAGCCGTCTGTGTGACTACTTCGGGAAGTGCGGAATTCCTTTCCGCTATGAGGAAAGGTACGAATATGACACGGCGGACAAGGACTACCGTCAGTATTGCCCGGATTTTTCCATTTATTTTATGGGAGAAGACGGAAGGCGACATCGAGTATATCTTGAACATTTCGCTGTGAATGAACAAGGGCATTGTCCACGTTGGTTTTCAGCAGAAGATGAACAGAAATACATTGAGGGCATAGACTGGAAAAGAAATGTCCACAAGGCGCACCGTACTATCCTGTTGGAAACCAAAAGCGCCGATTTCCATAATGGGAACGTATTCCTGAAGCTTGAGCGGCAGTTGCATTCACTAGGAATTCGGACGGACAACGGAAGAAGCAATGACCTTTCAAGGGAAATCGCCAGGCAGGAGCAGTCAATACTCGATATGTTAACTTCGTTCAACTTTCTTCTGCGGTCAAAGGGTGAATCAATTGAGCAGTTGCGCAGCGAAGTGAGCCGACGCGACCATGAGACCATAGTCGGCATTGTCATCCCTTTTGTTGAGCGCTATAAGGAGATGTGCCGGGAGAAGGATTCTATAGATTTTACTGATGCTATCATTGAGGCTACCGCTCTCTGCAATGACGGTCATCGTCCGGATTATGATTACATTCTTGTAGATGAGTTTCAGGACATATCCCTTGACAGATACCGATTCCTGCAATCGCTCCGTCGGGCAAGACCTTTGACGAAACTCTTCTGCGTGGGCGACGACTGGCAGTCGATTTACCGGTTCGCAGGAAGCGACATTTCGCTTTTCAAGCAGTTCTCCAAGTATTTCGGCTACACCAAGGAATGCCGTATGGAGACGACCTACCGCTTCGGGAATCCGTGCGTCGAGCGTTCATCGCGATTCATTCTCACCAATCGCGAGCAAAAGGAGAAGACCGTTCGTCCTTTCAGCCCTGACGTCAGGACGGACCTTCAGTTTTTTGCGACATCGGGGTCCGGAGGAATGGCCATAAAAGTTAAGGAAATCCTTTCGGCATTGCCGCAGGACAGCAGCGTGTATCTTCTCGGACGCTATGGAAGTGATGTCAATTCCCTTGATGGGAACTTCGCTGTCAATTATGGTAAAGACGGAAAAGTGACGGTGTCGTGCGGAGACAGGAAAATGGCGTTCATGACCGTGCATCAATCCAAGGGACTTGAAAGTGACTATGTGATACTTCTGAACTGCAACGGCGGAACCAGAGGCTTTCCATCGGAGATTGCCGACAGTCCGGTCTTGAACTATGTGCTCAGTGAGCCTGATTCGTTTGAGTTCAGCGAGGAACGGAGGGTATTCTATGTGGCGATAACTCGTGCGAAGAGATGCACCTATGTCCTCTATGATTCCGAGAATCCGTCGCCGTTCATATCGGAGTTTGTTTCCGGGGTCGGAAAGAAAGGCAAGGCGAAACAGGATATTCTGGAGAACGAAAGATGTCCTCTCTGCCATTGTGGAAAACGGATTCTGGTGAAGAAAGGCAAGGCGGTAAACGGCAACCCATATTACGTCTATGCCTGCTCCAACGAAGCGTATGGCTGCGACTATAGGGAGACTAAGTTCGTGAACCTGAACAGAACGAGGTGATAATGATAAGGTGAAGGTGATAATTATATTTGATTTTAGCAATAGTTCGTTAATTTTATAAGTTTTACGCCGC
>ULVE01059625.1_pt1 | contig 18902 bp, 11 predicted proteins | sample 1959161 | NCBI WGS metagenome assembly ULVE01 (sample SAMEA4835778, study PRJEB28245) | human gut metagenome | biome: gut microbiome; material: fecal sample | place: Denmark | collected 2008
CTCCTGCGCTATTTGCAGAAAACGTATCCGAACTTGTATTTCGTGTCCTCAACGACGAAAGTGCTGACATCGTTTCCCGACTTGCAGGCGGAACTGGAACGAGCGGAATTCCGCTATGTCGTGCCGGATTTCCGCCTGAATCACGCGCTGGAGAAGCTGAATGCCCTGCCGCAGGGTCAAAAGGACAAGGTGGAGTTCCTCTGCAACGAGTGCTGCTATTTCGGCTGCCGCGACCGCCGCGCGTGCTACGAAGCCGTCAGCCGGAAGAACCTCGGCGAGGGCGGCGACGAGCACCGCTGCCACGCACCGGACGCAGCGGGCGGCTACCGATTCTCCAAGGCGATGGAGAATCCGGGCTTTATCGGGGTGGCGGATATTCAGCGGACGTACCTGCCGATGGGCTTTAAGAACTTCAAGATTGAGGGGCGCGAGTTAGGCAGCGCACTGGTGCTGGAATTTCTGCTGTACTACCTGACGAAGCCGGAATGCCAGCTGAAAGTGCGGGAGGAAATCTATCTGGATAACATGCTGGACTTGTTCTGATTGCAATCAAAAACAGCCTGCGGAATTCGTCCACAGGCTGTTTTTATCCTTTTTTCGGATTTTGCTGCGCGAACTATTGGGTTCTTCACGGAAACTTGGGGGAAGAGCAGCTTGGGGGCGCGTCTGCGGACGCGCAAAGTTACTGGCAGGGACGCTTCGCTGCCTGCACCTTTGTTGAGCGCGTTTGGCATACTGGTCGCCCGTGGAACTGTTGGGGCGTTGCCCCAAACCCCACAAGGGACGCTGTCCCTTGACCCTGCAAGGGGCAATTGCCCCTTGAACCCTTTTCGCGATTGAGTTGGTCGCGCTTTCATGCTCCTTCCGCGTGCAGCTTTTTGGTGCTTCGCCTAAGCCCTTGTTTGCTCCCACAACTTTCCGTGAAGAACCAACTATTGTGCCTTTGCGCAGTTTTCCGTTACTGAATCTTGAGAATCCATCCTTCGGGCGCTTCGATTTCGCACTGCTGGATGCCGCGCAGGGTCGTGTACAGCTTCGTCAGCACAGGACCCATTTCGTCCATGCCGGAAGGAATGCGAATTTCCTTGCCGTGGTCGTTAATCAGACCGACCGGGCTGATGACCGCCGCCGTGCCGCACAGGCCGCATTCCGCGAAATCAGGCACTTCCGAGAAGTACACCTCGCGCTCTTCCACCGGCATATGCAGGTACTTTTCCGCCACGACGAGCAGGCTGCGGCGGGTGACGGAGGGCAGGATGGAGTCGCTCTTGGGCGTGACCAGTTTGCCGTCCTTGGTGACGAAAATGAAGTTCGCGCCGCCGGTTTCTTCGACCTTCGTGCGGGTTGCCGCGTCAAGATACATGTTCTCCGCGAAGCCTTCGCGGTGCGCTTCCATAATTGCGTGGAGGCTCATGGCGTAGTTCAGACCTGCCTTGATGTTGCCCGTGCCGTGCGGGGCTGCGCGGTCGTAATCGCTCACCTTGATGGCAATCGGCTTCGCGCCGCCCTTGAAGTACGGGCCGACAGGCGTGCAGAAAATGCGGAATTCAAACTCCGTCGCGGGCTTCACGCCGATGACGCTGTTCGTGCCAATCATGAACGGGCGGATGTACAGGCTCGCGCCCGTGCCATACGGCGGCACAAAATCCGCATTCGCCGCGACGACCTGCTTCACCGCATCCACGAACTTGTCCACCGGGAAGGGCGGCATTTCCAGCCGCGCGGCGCTGTCCGCCATGCGCTTGGCGTTCATGTCCGGGCGGAAGCAAACGATATGCCCGTCCTTGGTGTAGTATGCCTTCATGCCCTCAAAGCACGCCTGGCAATACTGGAAGACGCAGGCGCACTCATTCAGGGTGATGTTTGCGTCGGTTTCCAGCCCGCCTTCGTCCCACTGACCGTCCTTGTAGCGGCAAACGTAGCGATAATCCGTCTTGATATAGCCGAAGCCGAGATTGCTCCAGTCGAGGTTCTGCTTGCTCATTGCTCATACACTCCTTTTGGTGGATTTCGCCTTTATTATAGGACGAAATGCGGCTGATTGCAAGCGAATGACTGTACTGCTGGTGTTTTTACGACGGAACGTGTCATTCGCGGCGGAAAATCATTCGACAGAAGTTGTACAAGTGCGGCTTGACGCTGGTATGGTCATGCTGTGTATTTGTCAGCTGATGCCAAACGAGCTCTTCGCCATTGAGCTGAAGAACTTGTCGATAGCCCGAAGGTGCGGACGTAACAACACCGTCAGCGCGGGAAGCGCTGATGAGCAGCAGCTCCGGCTTTGTGTCTCCGAAGGTCAGTTCCGATTCCTGAAGCTGCCCCGGATGATCAGCAGAGCCGGGAATCGGTGTCAAACCGGGGGCTGGTGCGACTGCACCTACCCACGCGAAGAGCTCTGGATGCGTCAGGGCGATGAACAGAGACTCACGCCCGCCCATGGAAAAGCCGGTAATAGCGGTCTGCTCGCGCCCCGTCGCAGCGGCAAAATTCTGCTGGATAAAGGGCATCAAATCTGCTGTCAAGTCGTTGACGAAATTGTCATAGCAAAGCGAATTGCGCAGGTTCATGCCTGTGCAGGAACGAAGCTCCTGGTCACAGAAGATGTAGGGGAGAACGACGATCATTTCTTCTGCCTCGCCGGATGCCCAGAGATTGCCCAGCATGACATTCAGTCCGACTGCATCGCGCGCCATCCAGTCCTGCGTGTCCCAGTAGCCGTGGAGAATGTACAGGACGGGATAAGTACGCTGCTCATCGTAATCCGTCGGCAGCAGCACGTTGACCGGGGTATCCCGATGCGCCGTGCGTGAATAGTAGGTGTACTTCTGAAACGTCGGGTAGGAAACGCCCTCCTGCCGCGCAAAAACAGCATCCGGTGCAAGCTCTGTGAGCATCTGACGGTACGTCTGCATGGTGTGAGACTCCTTCTGAACAATTGTGTTTGGCTCTTCTGCAAAAGCAGCGGGAACGCTGTTCATCAGCAGGAAAGCGCCTGACAGCAGGGCAGCACAGCGGCTGACAATGGAACGCATCCTTACTCTACCTCGATTCATGGCTTTTCTGTTATACGATTTCCAGATTCAACTGCGCCATCTGCTTGCGCCTTTTCCCTTCTGGCGTCCGCTCATTCCACTTAGCGTAGCGCTGCTACGCTGTGTTTCATTCACGTTAGCCAGAATGAAAAATTCGCGGCGCATCTTGGCGCATTCTTATCTGGAAATAGTATTATATTACCATGCCTTTGAAGAAATTACAATGGAAAAGCGGAAAAATGCACGAAAAAGAGACTCGGAGTTTCCTCCGAGCCTCTGGGGATGCGAAATTACTTCTCGTAGTGAGCGGATTCGCCAGCGATGCGGCCGAAGACGACCGTGTCGGTCAGTGCGTTGCCGCCCAGACGGTTCGCGCCGTGGATGCCGCCGGTCACTTCGCCCGCAGCATACAGACCCGGAATCACGTTGCCGTTTTCATCCAGCACCTGCGCATTCACGTTGATGCGCACGCCGCCCATCGTGTGATGCACGGTGGGAACGCGGGCAGCCGCGTAGAAGGGCGCGGTGTCGATGGGGGTCTTGTAGAGGGTACGGCCGAATTCGTCCGGCGTGCCCGCCAGATCGCCGCCCTCTGCGTGACGGTTGAATTCCGTGACCGCCGCAATCAGCGCATCCGCCGGAACGTTCATCTTTTCCGCCAGCTCTTCCAGCGTGTCCGCCTTCACCGCGCGGCCGGCTTCCACCAGCTGGTTCGCGGTTTCGCCGAAGTTGTTGCGTTCGTCGCCCGTGGGATAGGTGTCGGAGTCCATGACGATCCACATGTACGCATCGGTCTGCGCGAACAGGGCGTTGGTCATGTCGTCGCGGCGGCCGCCCTCGTTGACGAAGCGGTTGCCTTCCTTGTTGATGAAGATACGGGTTTCCACGTCATGCTCGATGTTGCCGGACAGGGAGCCAGTCACCGGGTCGCCCAGCGGCAACAGCTGAATGTTGCCCATCTGCACAAAGTCAGCACCCAGCTTCTGCATCATCTTGATGCCGTCGCCGGTCGCGCCCGCGTGGTTGGTGCTCTTGATGCTGTCGCCCAGATCCGCCCACTGCGTGTTGTACGCGCTGCGCAGTTCGACGTTCGCTGCGAAACCGCCCGTCGCCACAACGACGCCCTTGGACGCCTTGACGGTCACGGTGTTGCCCGTTTCGCACGTCGCCACGACGCCGCAAGCCTTGCCGTTTTCGTCCACAAGGATTTCGGTCGCGCGGGTGTTCAGCATCACGTCCACGTTGTCGTGGCTGTCGATGTAGTTCATGTAGGCCTTGAAGAAGCCAGTGCCCAGCGGTTCAACCGGCTTGTGGGCGCGCGGCCACAGACCGCCGGTCACGGTGAACAGACCAGCCGTTTCGTCCTGGAACTCCATGCCCAGATCCATCAGCCACTGCACGCCGTCCCACGCATTGCTCACCAGCGTGTGCACCAGCAGGGGGTCGCCCTGATAGTCACCGCCGGAAAGCGTCTGGGTGTAGTGCCATTCGACAGAGTCGTTGTAGGCAATCGCCTGCTCAGAGCGGTCATTGACTGCATTCAGCGCGCCGCCAGCGAGGATGGTATTGCCGCCGACCTTGCCCATCTTTTCCAGCACCAGCACCTTGGAGCCGAGCTGATTCGCCTGCACAGCCGCCGCCAGACCAGCGCCGCCGCCGCCGATGACCACGATTTCCGTCTCGATGGTGACGTCCTCCGCCTTTTCGACGACAGTCTCCACCTTCGTAGACCACTTCACGGTGTCCAGACCCGCCTTGGTCACAGCGTCCAGCACAGCCGCCATGATGGCATCGGAGGTCTTGGTCGCACCCGCAACCGCGTCAACGTTCGCGGTCTGCTGCTCGACGATGAGACCCGGAATCTGCGCCACAGCCGGATCAGAAATGCCGGCGGTGTCGCCATTCTTGGTCACTTCGATGGCGGTCACTGCGCCGTTTTCATCCACGGTCACAGCCACTTCAATGGCACCCTTGCCACCGATGTCGCTGTCGCCCACGCCCGTAAAGACGCCGGCCTCCGCACTCGCAGCGCCGCACAGCGTCAGCAGCATCGTCAGCGCCAGCAGGAGAGAAAGGAACTTCTTCATGGTTCTCCTCCTTGTTCGTTTGGTCGAAATGGCAGAAGAAGCATCTGCCGTATATTTTATTATACAATACCCCAACGATGGTTGGCAAGGGGGAATGACGCTTTTTTCACAAGCAAAATAGGCGATTTTTGCAAAAAGAAAGGTTTTCGGCAGGAATTTCGCGGTTTGAGGGCGAATTGTGTTCACGGAAAAAGCAAATCCGGCATCGCGCCGGGTGGAAAAGAGGAACTATCGGATGGATGAAACGCAATGTCTGCGGATGATCAGGGCTTCGCTTGCCCCCTCAACCGGCTGTACGGAACCGGCGGCAATTGCCCTCAACGCGGCGACGGCGCGCAAGGCGGCGCAGGGGACTGTCACGCAGGTGACGGCGCGGCTGGATGCGTACCTGTTCAAAAACGCCATGGGCGTGGGTATTCCGGGCGCGGATGAGCGCGGCGTGGACTTGTGTGTGGCGTTGGGCATCACGGCGGGCGACGCGGACGCGGGCATGAACGCGCTGCACACGGTGACGGCGGAGCAGCTGGCGGCAGCAAAGGCATTGCGCGGCTGCGTGAAAGTCGAAATCGTCGATGGCGTGAGCGGATTGTATATTGAAACGATTTTGCGAACGGACTGCGACGCGGTTCGTGTGGTCACGGTGGGTGCGCACGATCATATCGCCCTTGTCGAACATGCGCCGTTTACTGAAGCGCCTGCCGAGCAGGAAGCGGTGGAGGAAGGCAGCGCGCACTGCGGGTCGCTGGCGGAATTTATCGCCTTTGCGGATTCAGTCGCGCTGGACAAGCTGTCCTTTCTCCGCGACGCGCTGACCATGAACCGAACCATCTACGACCGCGCGATGTCGGATGAGCTGGCGCACTGCGTTCTGCCGAAAATTACGCTGGATGACCCGTCGCTCTGCGCGTCGGCGAAGCGGATGGCGGGCGCGGCGTCCTACGCGCGGATGCACGGTGTTCCGCTGCCGGTGATGACCGCGACGGGCAGCGGCAATCAGGGCATCACGCTCTTTTTGACGGTGGATGCGGCGGCGCGCTATTTCAGCATCCCGGAGGAAAAGGAAATGCGTGCGATTGCGCTGGCGGCGCTGGCGAACGTGTACATCAAAAGCTTCATCGGCCCCCTGTCGAGCGTGTGCGCGTGCGGCGTGGCGGCAGGCTTGAGCGCGTCGCTGGGGGTCGTGTACCTGCTGGGCGGCGGCGAAGGCGAGATGGTGCAGGCTGCGCGGAACATCCTCGGCTCGGTCAGCGGCATGATTTGCGACGGCGCGAAGGAGGGCTGCGCGAGCAAGGTTGCCCTGAGCGCGGGGCTTGCGGTGGAAGCGGCGTGTCTGGCGCTGGAAGGCGGCGGCATCCACGCGCAGGACGGCATTCTGGATGACAGCTTTGACCGCCTGATTGCGCACCTGGGCGAGCTGGTCTGCGTCGGCATGGGCAGCACGAACAGCACGATTGTGCACATCATGAAGGACGAGAAGGGGTATGCGGCATCGTGCTGACATCCCGAACATGATAAAGGGCTTTGGAAGAGCGGAGGACGCTCTTCCAAAGCCTGTTATTTTATTGCCAGATAAACTCGACGTTACTGCCGCAGCCTGCAAAAGCATCATCCGCCAGCGTTTCCAGTGTGCTGGGGAGAATGACATACCGCAGGTTCGTGCAGTTGGCAAATGCACGGCTGCCGATGCTGACGCAGCCATTGGGGACAATGATGACCTGTGCGCTTACATTCATGAACGCTTCCGGTTCCACTTCCTTGATGGCGGCGGGAAGCGTCAGTGTGTTCAAGCCGCTCCAGTCAAAGTGCTGCCCGCAGTCTTTGCAAGTGCCGTTCTCGTAGTGATGCCATCCCTTTATGTACCAGCTGCCATTCGCAATCTCCGCCAAATTACCATTGTCAACAACAAAGTAGTGTCCACAGGAATCACAAGATTCATAAGCAGTATTACCGCAGGTCAAGCATGTGCCTGTGCTGAACGGATGTTTGGTTCGATGAGTGTGTGCCGGGTTCACATTGAGCGTAAAGACTGCGCTTACACCGCTTTCAGCAGTGACTGTAATGTTGGCTGTGCCGGGTGCTTTGATGGTAATCAGTCCGTTTTCGTCTACTTTCGCAACATCAGGCTGTTTTGTGGCGAAGGTAACCAGCTTGTTGACGAGCGTGTCATTCCGGCGCGTCGTGACGGCTGCTTCCAACTGGTATTCGCCAACACAGGCATCAATGGTCTGCGCTTCGGGGACGCTGATGGCTTTGACGGGCGCGAGAATATGCACGGTCGTCGTGGCGGTAATTCCGGAAATATCGTCCGTCACGGTAACGATAACATCCCCCAGCGCACTGCTGGTAAGAACACCGTCATCGGTGATGCTCACCTTTGCGGATGCCTGTGACGGCATTTCGGCTGTCCAGTGGAGCATGGTGTCCGCATTGGCGGGTTCGCATGTCCAGCGAATGGCGGTAAGTGAAGTGATTGTACCCCATGCTTCAGAGAGTGCAAGCGAAGTTAAGGGCTCGTAAACTGTAATGGTGACAGAAGCTGTTACACCATCCACATTTACAGTGATGGTCGCAGTGCCATGCCTATGAGCGGTTATGATACCATTTTCATTTACAGATAACACCTTATCATTTGATGAATACCATTGATAAATCAGCGAATCGTACGCGGGTGCAACAACTGCATTTAATGCAAAGCTTGCACCACATTTCAAAGAAGCCGGAGCGTCTTTAATCGTTGCATTGCCAATGTCACTGTAACGTGTTACATGGATGCTGACTTCGCTTGTCATGTCTTCTACAGTTGCTGTCACGACAGCATCGCCAATGCCAAGTGCAGTAACAAGACCGTTTTCATCGACTGCTGCGACATTCGCATTAGAAGATGTCCATTGAATTTTGCTTACGTTCGGGAAAACAGAGGCAAAAAGCTGTATTTGCATGTCGCAAAGGAGCGTAATGGATGTAACAGGCGTTTTATCATCGGTCAGCGCATACGCCCTTAAGAACGCATAATCGGTAAAATCTGCATCATCTAAATAGACAATGGGGAGATTGTTCTCTTGTGCCCAGAAATCAGCATCAGAAAATTGATAACAGTAAATGGTGGGAATGCTGCTAAGAAGATTTGTACCAAATTCGCAAGTATATCCTTCAAAGTATATCTTTTCAAGTGCGTTGCTGCCGTAAAAAGCATATCTGGTTAATTTCGAGACGTTTTGACCAACTGTGACTGTTTTGACAAGAGATTCATCCCAAGGATGGGCTGTTTTGGCATATTCGTACATTGCACCACTGCCGGAAATGCTTAAGTATCCGTCTTCAGAAATGGTGTAGCTAAGGTTTTTGCCGCAGGAACCGTAAGAGCGATAATGCCATGTTGTATTGAGAAGATAAGAGTTTTTAGAATCAACAGTTATCTTAGTACGGTCGTAGTGATTACCACTATAGTAGACATTACTGAGCTTGTTACAGTAATTAAATGCGGAATCCCAAATGCGAATAACAGAAACAGGAAGAGTGATACTTGACAGGTTACTGCAAGAGTGAAAAGCACAACTTGCAATCACTCTAATAGAATCCGGAAGAGTGATGCTTGGCAGGCTGGTGCAAGAATAAAAAACGTAGTTTGCAATGCCGGTAAGTGAATTGGAGAGTGAAACGTTTACCAAGCTGCTGCAATGACTGAACGCATAATCGCCGATGGAAGTAACGGAATCTGGTATGGAAATACTTACTAAATTACGACACGAAGCGAAAGCATACTCACCAATGGTGATAACGGAGTTTGGAATATAGACGTACGTCAAACCACTGCAAGAGTTAAAAGCGCCGCGGCCAATAGTGGTAACGGTGCTGGGAATAGAGATGCCTGTCAAGCTGCTGCAGCCTGAGAAAACGTACTCTTTAAGGGAAGTAATAGAAGTAGGAATGGCAATGCTTGTTAGACTGCGGCAAGAAGAAAATGCAAAGTCTTCGATAGAGGTGACTGAATTGGGAATAGAGACGCTTGATAGAGAAGTACAGGAACTAAAAGTGCTTTTCTGAATAGTAGCAATTGAAGATGGAATGGAGATACTCGTCAGAGCGGTACAAGAACTGAAAGCGGAGGCACCAATCGAGGTGACAGAATCGGGGATGGAAACATGCGTTAAGCTGGTGCAAGAATTGAAAGCGTGTTCACCAATTGAAATGACGGAATTTGGAATAGAAACATCAGATAGACTTTTGCAAAAATAGAAAGCATAATTGCCAATGTAATTAACGCCATCATCAATTTTTACTTGTTTAATTTCGTTGCTATGTGAATTCCACGGTGTCTTATATATACCACTTATTGTTATATTGCTATGAATGAGCAAAGTGCCATCATCCATCAATTCCCAGCCCGCGCCACTGGCGATTTCTGCCTCAACGACATTCGGAATCATCATCAATCCCAGCATCAAGACGGCGATGAACGCAAACCATTTCCCCTTTGTCATCAGAAAACACCTCATCCTTCTTTGTTGATTGCTATGAAAGACAGTTTTGAACACTTACATGCTTTCGCCTATGTACCGCAAACCATACCACCTCCCAGCACAAACTGCAAATGGATACTGATGGAATTACTATGCGAAATTGGAACAAAAACAGTATATCATGGCAAACTTTGAAAGTCAAGTAAAATCTACCTTATTACATGAGAAGTTTCACAGCGATTTGCAGGAAAATCCCCTTATCTGGCCACAACAAAAGACGGTGCAGCTCGAAACTGCACCGTCCAGTGAGGGTAAAGTAGGAGAAATTACGCCTTCGCGGCCTTCTTGGCGCGCTTCTTCTCTTCGAGGAACGCCCAGACGTAGCCGTTGATCATGTTCGCGCTGTACACGCCGGAGATGATGCCGACGATGATGGGCAGGGCGAACTCGCGGATGGAGGAAACGCCGAAGATGTACAGGCAGACGATCGTCACCAGCGTGGTCAGCGTGGTGTTGATGGTGCGGCCGAGGCACTCCTTGATGGAGCGGTTGACGACGTCCACGCGCGGCGTGGAGGACGGCATCTTGCGGGCGTTCTCGCGGATGCGGTCGAAGATGATGATGGTGTTGTTGATGGAGTAGCCAACAATCGTCAGCATCGCCGCGATGAAGGAAGAATTCATCTGCACGAAGGAGCGCAGGATGACCATGAAGGACAGCATGATCAGCACGTCATGCACCAGACCCAGCACCGCCGCCGCGCCGGAGTTGAAGTCGAAGCGGATGGCGATGTAGATGAGCATGCACAGCGCGGCAATCAGCACAGACAGGAAGGCGTTGCGCAGCAGCGTCGCGCCGGCGACCGGGCCGACGTAGTTCACGTCGCCGTAGATGGCGGCGTTCGGGTACTTCGCTTGCAAGGCTTCGGTGATGGAAGCCTGCACGCCCTGCACGCCGTCTTCGTCAATTGCCTTGATGCGGATGTTGATGGAATCCTTGCCTGTGCCCTGCACGGACACGGCGTAGTCCTTCAGACCGATGCCGTTGAGCACACCCTCGATGTCGGACTGCGTGACGGCTTCGCCCATGGTGTACTGCATGGACATGCCGCCGGAGAAGTCAATGCCGACGTTGATGCCCATGCCGAACAGGCTCAGCAGCAGCGCCAGCACCATGATGCCGGCGGAAATCATCAGGCACTGCTTGGAGTAATTCTTGATTGTCATATTACTTGGCCTCCTTTGCAGACTGAACGCCGGAGGTGAAAGCGCTCACGTTCCAGTTCTTGAGCTGGATAAACTGCTTCATCAGGAAGCGAGTGACCAGCAGCGCCGAGAACAGGGACACGATAACGCCCAGCAGCAGCGTCTTGGCGAAGCCCTGCACAGAGCCGGTGCCGAAAATCATCAGCACGATGGCGGCGATAATGGTGGTCACGTTCGCGTCGATGATGGCGCTCAGCGCGTTGTGGAAGCCGGTCTTGAGGGCAACCTTCAGGCTGCGGCCCGCGCGGACTTCCTCATTGAAGCGCTCGAAGATAACGACATTGGCGTCTACCGCCATGCCGATGCCCAGCACGATACCGGCAATGCCCGGCAGGGTCAGCTGAATGCCGGGGAAAACCGCCAGCACCCAGAACAGCACGATTGTGTAAATGCACAGCGCCCAGGAGGCGACCACGCCGTTCAGGCGGTAGCGGACAATCATGATGAGAATGACCAGCGCGATGCCGATGATGGCAGCGAAAACGGAGGTGGACAGCGCATTATCGCCCAGCGTGGCGGACACGGTATCAACCTTCTGCTGCGTCAGCACCAGCGGCAGCGCACCGGACTGAATCTGCGCGGCGATGGTCTGCGCACGATCCATCGTGAAGTTGCCGGTAATCTGACCGGAGCCGCCGGTGATGGCGGACTGCACGGTGGGCGCCATCAGCTTCTCGCCGTCCAGATAGATGCCCAGCGTCTTGCCGATGTTCTGGCTGGTCATGTCGGCAAAGAGCTTTGTGCCGGCAGAGGTCAGCTGGAAGGAAATCGCCCACTGACCGTCCTGCGTCATGGCGGCCTGCGCCAGACGGACGTCAGAGCCGGTCATGAAGGTGTTGCCGTCGGGATCCTTGAACTCCAAGAGGGCGGGTTCGCCAATCAGGTTCAGGATTTCGCTCGGATCGCTCACATCCGGGATTTCAACGCGGATGCCGCTCGTGCCCAGCACCTGCACGGTGCTTTCGGCATAGCCCTTGTCGGTCAGACGGGACTGAATGGCGGAAACGGTCGCGTCCAGCAGGTCAGAGAAGTTCGCGTCGTTGCCCTCAGGCGCTTCGGCGCTGTACTCCACATACACGCCGCCGCGCAGGTCAAGACCCAGAGAAATGGCCTGCGGCCAAGCATCAGCGTTGGTCGTCGGCAGCCACGGCAGGAGCTTCCACAGCCCGCCCTGGAACGACATGCCCGTCACGCCGACGATGCCGAAGACCACGGTCAGCACCAGCACGATGGCCAGTGCGACGATGGATTTCGTCTTCGTATTCTTCATGAGAATGCTTCCTTTCATTCTTTTCATGGGGAAGTGGACAGTCAGCGGACACCCTCTATCCGGCGCTGCCCTCCAAATGGAACGCGATGTACACCGTGCGGACGTAGCTTCGCCCGGTGATGAGCCATCCGCAGCCATCCGCGCGGGTCAGCACCGGCATGGGGGGATGCGCTGGCAAGGCAGCAGGGCGGTGCAGCGCCTCCTGTGCGGTGGATGCGGATGCCGCGGCGCTCTCCGGCGCGGGCAAAGCAGCCGTCATCACTGCCGGAATACCGGGCGGGGCAGGGGAGGATTCCGCAGAAGCGGATTCCGGGGCGACGACAAGCTGCCGCATCCCCAGCAGCAGAAGCGCCGTCAGGCACGCAAAAAAGACCGCACGTCCCACATGCTTCACCGCGCTTCCTCCCTTCTGCCGAAAAACGAAATTTGTCCCCTGCATGAATGATTCATTCCGCATGGGCACACATACATTTATTATACCGCTTCTTTCCCGTTTCGTCAATGTAACAAGCGGACTTTTCCGGGCAGAATCCGAAAAAATCCACTTTCGCGGACGAAAAACGCACAATTTGAACATTTTCGGCGTTTTTGTCCGCTTGCACTTGCGCGGCAGATGTGATAGGATAAGAGAAAACCGGGAAAAATGCTTTCCGGTGAATTTCAGAAAGGAATGAACAAAATGCCCTACTATTATTATTGGGACTGGACGTATCTGCTGATTATCCCCGGTCTGATTCTCGGCCTGATCGCGCAGGCGAAGGTGAAAAGCGCCTATGCGCAGTGCAGCCGGATTCCCGCCAAGTGCGGTCTGACGGCGAGTCAGATGGTCGCGGATTTGCTCCGCCGCAACGGCAACACCCGCGTGCGCGTCGGGCATGTGTCCGGCGAACTGACCGACCACTACGACCCGTCGAAGGAAGTTCTCAATCTCTCCGACGGCGTGTACAGCAGCAACAGCATTGCCGCGATGGGCATCGCCGCGCACGAGGCAGGCCACGCCATGCAGAAGCTGGAGAACTACGCGCCGCTGAACCTGCGCTCCGCCATCGTTCCGGCGGTGAACATCTCTTCGTCGCTCTCCACGCCGATGTTCATTCTCGGCTTGATTTTCGCGTGGCAGCCGCTGGTGTACATCGGCATCGGCTTGTTCGCCGCATCGACTGTGTTCGCGCTGGTGACGCTGCCGGTGGAGTTTGACGCAAGCAAGCGCGCGATTCAGATGCTGTCCGAAGGCGGGTACATTTCCGGCGCGGAGGAAGAGCGGAATGTTCGGAAAGTGCTGAGCGCCGCTGCGCTGACGTATGTGGCGGCGGCGGTGACGAGTTTGCTGTCGCTCTTGCGCTTGATTCTCATTGCCAAGCGCAATGACCGCAATTGATTTTGCGAGAATAACTTGTTTTTCTCCTTGCGCAGGGGATTTCGCCTCTGCGGAGGCGACCAAAGGGCTTTCCGATCGCCCTTTGGAAACCTTCGGTTCGCACCCATGTTAGTTGATTTTTATTGGAAGTTTTTAGTTTGTGTGCTGTTTGTCCACTAACTAAAATAACTAACATAACAGACCCGTAACATCCGAAGGGCAGGCGAAGGAGTCCAGAGGGCGACCGCGGACTTCGTCCGTTTCCATGCCCTCTGGAACTATGCTCAAGACCAGTATGGCAGCAAAACCAACTCTGCCAACCGCGAAAAAGGACAATTATGCTAAGATACACCAAGAAAGGCATCGAGAGCAAGGAACGCATCGGGACATTGCCCCTGCGCATGTCAAACCTCCTCCACTATCGGGGCGTCAATACCCCGGAGGAGGCGGAGCGTTTCCTGCATCCGCGCCTGACCGATTTGCTTGACCCCTCCACCATGCCCGGCATGGAGAAGGCGGTATCCATCATCCGCCAAGCCGTCCGGGAGCAGTGGGGCATCACCATCTACGGCGACTACGATGTCGACGGCATCTGCGCGACAAGCATCATGCTCGAAACCCTGCGCGACCTCGGCGCACAGCACGTCCGCCCGTATATCCCCTCGCGCCACGAAGAGGGCTATGGGCTGAACGCCGACGCGATGGAGCTGCTCGCGAAGGAAAGCCGACTGCTGCTGACCGTGGACTGCGGCATTACCAATCTCGATGAAGTTGCGCTGGCGAAAAAGCGCGGCATGACCGTCATCGTCACCGACCATCACCAATTGGCGGAAAAGCTACCCGAAGCCGATGCAGTGCTGAATCCGCTGATTGAGCCGTATGCGTTCAAGCGGCTGTGCGGCGCGGGCGTCGCGCTTAAAATCACGCAGGCGCTGCTGGGCATGGATGGCGTCGAAAAGCGGATTGACCTCGCCGCCCTCGCGACCGTCGCGGATATTGTGCCGCTGATGGAGGAAAACCGCGTCATCGTCCGCGAAGGCATGATGCGCATGGGGACAAGCGCGCGTCCGGGATTGAAGAAACTGATGGAGCTGGCGCAGGTCAGCCAGCCCGTCAATACAGGGCATCTGGGCTTCCGCCTTGCGCCGAGACTGAACGCGGGCGGGCGGCTCGAAACCGCCGAACAGTGCGTCAAACTCCTGACGACGAAGGACGAAGCCGAAGCGACTGCCATTGCCACCCACTTGAACGGCCTGAATCAGGAGCGTCAGGCGATGGAAAAGCAGATTGTCGAACAGGCGATTTCTGCGATTCCGGCGCAGGTGAATTTCCGCACGGATTTCGCGATTGTCATCCTTGGTCAGGAGTGGAACAACGGCGTGATTGGGCTGGCGGCAGGGCGCATCTGCGAAAAGTACCATTTCCCGACGATTGTGTTAAGTCAGCACGGCGACCTTGCCGTCGGCTCGTGCCGGTCGATTCCCGGCGTGGATATTCATCAGATGCTGACGGCGTGCAAGGCGCTGTATCAGGCGGAAGGGCACGGGCAGCTGTTCGAGCGCTTCGGCGGGCATTCGCAGGCGGCGGGGCTGACCATCCGCGCGGAGCTTGTGCCGGAATTGCGGCGGCTGCTCAACCGCGTCATCCCGCAGGGCGACAACTGCGACTTGACGTGCTACATCCCGCAGAAGGAGTACGAACTCGAAGTGCCGCTCGAAGCGGTGAACATGGCGCTCATCGACGAATTGAATCAGCTTCAGCCGACTGGCTACGGCAACCCGAACCCGGTGCTGATGGCGCGCGGACTGCATGTGCAGGAGGCGCGGCGCGTCGGCGTGGGCGGGGCGCACCTGAAGCTGACGCTGCTCGACGGCGCGAACGTGCGCGGCGGCATCGGCTTCCAGCAGGGAGATTTGGCAGACCGCGGCTATGAGCGCGTGGATGTGCTGTTCTCGCCGGAAGTGAACGAATTCCGCGGACAGCGGACGGTGCAGCTGAATGTCGCCGCGATGAAGCAGACGGGCGGCAGTTTGCTCTGGCCGGACGAGAAAATGATTTTCTCCGCGCTCTTGCAGGAATTGACAGCCCTCGCGTCGAACTACAACACTTTATCATCAGGCGATACGCAGGCGAAAATCCTGCCCCTGCGGACGAATCAGCTGCGCGAGAAGCTGCGGCTCGGACGCGGCGTGCTGATGATTGCCCATCAAAGCGCGTGGGCGAAGGACGTCCTCAGCGGAGGCGAAGCCGACACGGATGTGGGGCAGGTGCGGGACGCGCGCGCGTTCAACACCGTGCTGTTCGCGCCGGATGTGGAGAAGCTGCGGGATGACTGGCGCGATGTGGTGCTGCTGGACGGCGAAACGCTGCCGGGCCTTAAGGCCATTATCCGGCAGAAATGCCCGAACGCGCGCCTGTGGTGCTTGTCGGATGCGCCGGATGACCTGCGGAAGCAATTGTCAGCGATGACCGTCTCCGAGGACACCCTGCGCGGGCTGTACCGGCGGCTGCTGCGCGGCGGCACGATGGCGGCATCCGCCGTGGCGCAGGACTGCGGCATGACGGAAGAACAGGTGCTGACCGGACTGACCGTCTTTGGGCAGGTGGCGCTGGTTTCCTTCAAGCTCGACCCGTATCAGCTGACGCTGCTGCCGATGCACAAGGTTGCGCTGACGGACAGCCCGCTGCGGAAATACTTGATAACCCATTATGCTGCGGAAACGCAGATGTAACCCGAACCACATTTTTTCGGGGAGGAGGATGAAATATGACTTATACCGTTTATGAGGCCATGCCGCTGAGCCAGATGCTGGCGCGCGTGCAGAAGTATTATCCCGGCGACGGGTACAAGCTGGTAGAAAAAGCCTATTTATTCGCACAGGAGGCGCACAAGAATCAGTACCGCAAAAGCGGGGAGCCGTATTTCACTCATCCGTGCTTTGTCGCCAGCATTTTGGTGGAATTGTCCCTTGACCCGCCGACGATTGCCGCCGGGCTTCTGCACGACACGGTGGAGGACTGCGAGGGCATCACGCTGGACACCATTCGGCAGGAATTCGGCGAGGAAGTCGCCATGCTGGTGGATGGCGTGACGAAGCTGAACAAACTCGATTTCGCCGACAAGGAAGAAGCACAGGCGGAATCGCTGCGCAAGATGATTCTGGCGATGGGCAAGGACATCCGCGTCGTGCTGATTAAGCTGGCTGACCGCCTGCACAACATGCGGACGCTGAAATTCCAGAAGGAAGAGCGGCGCGTGGCGATTGCGCGCGAGACGCTGGACATCTATGCGCCGATTGCGCACCGGCTGGGCGTGTACGCCATCAAGCAGGAACTGGAGGATTTGTCCCTGCGCTACATCGACCCGGTTGGGTACGAGAACCTGGTGCAGAAGGTCGGGCAGAAGCGCTCGGAGCGGGAAGAAAATATCCGCATGGTCATCGACGAGTTGTCCGCCAAGCTGGATGAGCAGCATATCCACCACACGATTGACGGCCGCCCGAAGCACTTTTACAGCATCTACCGCAAAATGGTGCTGCAAAACAAGCCGTTCGACCAGATTTATGACCTGATTGCGATTCGCGTGCTGGTGGACTCCGTGCCGGACTGCTATGCCGTGCTGGGCATTGTCCACACGCTGTGGAACCAGATGCCGGGGCGCTTCAAGGACTACATTTCCGTCCCGAAGGCGAACATGTATCAGTCCCTGCACACAACGGTCGTCGGCGGGCGCAAGATGCCGTTTCCGTTCGAGGTGCAGATTCGTACCTGGGAGATGCACCGCATCGCGGAATACGGCATTGCAGCGCACTGGCGCTACAAAGAGGGCGGCGGCGCGGCGAACGACTTGGATTCCAAGCTCTACTGGGTGCGGCAGATTCTGGACTGGCAGAGCGACACGCGCGACTCCCGCGAATTCCTGGATACCCTGAAAACCGACCTCTTCTCCGAGGAAGTGTTCCTCTTTACCCCCAAGGGCGACGTCATCAGTATGCCCAAGGGCGCGACGCCGCTGGATTTCGCCTACCGCATTCATTCCGCCGTGGGCAATAAGTGCGTCGGCAGCAAAATCAATGGGCGCATCATGCCGCTGGACACGCCGCTGGAAACGGGCGACCGCGTGGAAATCATCACCAGCGCATCGTCGAAAGGCCCGAGCGCGGACTGGGTGCGTATCTGCAAAACCCCGCAGGCGCAGGCGAAAATTCGCGCGTTCCTGAAAAAGGAGTACCGCGAGGAGAACATTGAGACGGGCCGCGCGATGGTGGAACGCGAATGCCGCCGTCGCGGGCTGAATCCGCCGGATGTGATTAAGCCGGAATATTATGATTCGATTCTCAAAAAGTATGGTTTTACGGCGCTGAACGACATTTACAGCGCGGTCGGCTATGGCGGCATGGCGTCGGTGTACGTTGTGTCGCGCCTGGTGGATGAGCAGCGGACGCAGACGGCGCAGGCTGCCCCGAAGGCGGAGGAGCTGCCCGCGCTGACAGAAGAGAATCAGCCGCAGCGCAGGGCCTCCGGCAAGGCGAACCACGGCATCATCCTGCCCGGCAACGAGGACATGGACATCCCCGTGCGCTTCGGCAAGTGCTGTTCGCCCGTGCCGGGGGACGACATTGTGGGCTTCATCACCCGCGGGCGCGGCGTGACGATTCACAAGGCGGACTGCGTGAACGTCCTGCGCGGCGAAGCGGAACGCCGGGTGCAGGTGGCGTGGGCGGATGGCGACACAGGCACGGGCTTCTGCGTGTCCATCAAGATTGTCGCTTACGACCACACGAACCTGCTGATTGAGCTGGCGACCATCATCGGCGACGCGAATGTGCCGATTAAGACGGTCAACACCGAGCTGGACGAAAAGAACCGCATCGCGACCTTCCGCTTCGTCCTCGAAGTGAAATCCCGCGAGCAGATGGACAAGCTGGTGAAGCTGCTTCAGCGGAAAACGGACGTCATCGACGTGTTCCGAGTGCAAGGGTGACCAGAGGCGCTGCCTCTGGACTCCGCCAAAGGGTCTTCGACCCTCTGGACTCCCTTTCGCGCGATTGAGTTGGTGACGACTGCATACAGTGTCCGCGTGTTTATCCGACCGCATTATCCAAACAGGAAAATCCCCAAGAAACGAGGAAGTACCCCCTATGCGTTGTGTCATTCAGCGAGTTGCCCAAGCCTCCGTCAGCGTCGCCGGCGAGCAAATCGGCGCCATCCAGCAGGGATTCATGGTGCTTATCGGCGTCAGCACCGACGATACCGACCACGACGTCCACTATATGGCGGAAAAAGTGCCGAATCTCCGCATTTTCGAGGATGAAGCGGGTAAAATGAACCGCTCTCTCAAGGATGTTGGCGGCGCGATTCTTGCCGTCAGCCAGTTCACGCTCTATGGCGATGCCCGCGGCGGCCGCCGCCCCAGCTTTATCGCGGCGGC
>ULVE01009789.1_pt1 | contig 18756 bp, 8 predicted proteins | sample 1959161 | NCBI WGS metagenome assembly ULVE01 (sample SAMEA4835778, study PRJEB28245) | human gut metagenome | biome: gut microbiome; material: fecal sample | place: Denmark | collected 2008
GTAGTTAAGCTTAAAAAAAGTTTAACTGACGGAGCAAATGTGACCGAACCGATAAGCCGAGTTTTGTCGAGTGCGATAATCTATCTGGACTGTACGTCGCCGCACAGCTCTAGCCACCTATAGCCCCAAGTCTGACGAGCAGCCATTGACTTGCAAGCTACCATTGGTGTTGCATCGGATAAGGTTTACATAGCAATGACGTCTCCGCCATTCTGGTGGGCTTTTACCCCACCTTTCCACCCTTACCAACAAAAGTTGGCGGTATATTTCTGTTGCACTGGCTCTAAGGTCACCCTCGGCTGACGTTATCAGCTATCCTGCTCTATGATGCTCGGACTTTCCTCATAAACCTAGAACGTTTACGCTATCGCATAGCTCGCTCACACTACGATTATATCACATGAATGACGAAATGTCAAATATGCCTTTAACACAAGCAGCCCACAGAGCTGTTGTCTGTGGGCTGCAAAACGCCAGAGCCGACATCGGCAGTCTGATACTCTGCATTATTTCTTTGTTGTAACTGTCTTTACAGCAGACCATGCACCGTAATACTTTATGCCATTCACTGTGGTATAGGTTCTTACTCTTACATAGTATTTTTTATTTCCACTAAGTTTTGAAACTGTTACTTTATCTGTCTTATTGCTTGTTATTACCGTTTTCTTTGCTCCGCTGAATGAAGAATTTGTAGCATACTGTATCTCATATCCTGTCGCATGACCCTTTGCAGCATAGTCGATATAGAAACCCTTGCTCTTAGCTGTAAGCTTCTGTATCTCCTGCTTTGCAGGGTTTATCACGAAGGTCCTTGTTATAGTTCCTGCATATAAGCCCTTTCCAGTTATGACAACAGTTGCTTTTCCCACGTTCTTATTATTTCTGTATGAAACAACATAATCAATGCCCTTTCTAAGTACTGTACTGCCAAGCTTGACAGTCACGGACGGCGTTTTAACCTTGCCGTCAAAAGAATAGGTCGCAATTGAAAGTGATACAGAGGCAGAAGAAATGCTCTTTGGAGAAAGTGCAGGGATATCAGCTGACTCGACAACTGCCCCGCATACCGTGCAGCTTCTGTGCTTCCTTCCTTTTACGCCCACAGCCGCAGCCTTGTCTGTTATCCAGTCGCCTGCAACGTGACCCTTGGCTTTTATTTCTGTCTGTGCCTTTATGACCTTTCCGCATACTGAACAGTGTGAACCCTCTGTTTTGCCAGCGGTGGTGCAAGTTGCCGCAACAGCTTTGTCTGTAACGATAGTATGACCCTTTGCCCCAACGTAACCTTCCTTGAAGCTGTCATGGCACTCCATACACTCAACAAGCGTGTAGCCGTCTGTTTCACAGCCTGCCGCTACAACTGTTCTCTTGTAAACGTGTCCCTTGGCCTTTATGACCTCTGTATATGTATCCCCACAGCGTGTGCAGGTAAACGTTTTTTCTCCGTCTGTTTCGCAGGCTGGCTTTACTGTCTGTGACGTATAGTCATGACCAAGCGGTGAAGTGAAATTATCCTTGTATATATCGCCGCAGTTTTCGCAAGTATGGAGCGTATATCCGCTCTTATCGCAAGAAGCCGAAACTATCTTATCGTTGTACTTATGACCTGTTGCATTGATCACCTTGCTGTAGCTGTCACCGCATACAGAACAAGTAAACTTTGTATAGCCGTCATTATCGCAGGTCGGCTTTACTACCTCTGAAATGCCATATGTATGACCCAAAGCTTCCAGCTTTTCAGTATACACATCTCCACAATCTGCACAAGTGAACGTCTTTACTCCGTCTGTATCGCAAGTTGCTTTCTTTGTCACTTCTGCTGAATAGTTATGACCTTTTGCCTTTATCACTTCTGTATACTTATCACCGCAATTTGCACAGGTATATGTGATAACTCCGTCGTCTGTACAGTTTGCTTTCTTTGTTATCTCAGAAGCATAAACGTGACCCTTTGCTTTGAGAACCTCGCTATAGCTGTCGCCGCAAGTATCGCAAGTGTAAACATTCACTCCGTCAGTTTCGCATGAAGCCTGTTTAACTGTTGTCTTTGTATATTTATGTCCTGTAGGTGCTATGAAATTATCCTTGTAACTGTCACCACAGTTTGCACAAGTATGAAGCGTATAACCTCCCTTATCGCAAGAAGCCTCTGTTACTACGTCATTATACTTATGACCCGTTGCTGGTATCTTTTCCGTATAGCTCTCATCACATCTTGTACAAATGTAGGTAAGTACTCCGTCCTCTGTACAACTTGCCTTTGTCGTAATCTTTGAATCATAATCATGTCCAAGTGCCTTTGTTACGTCAGAGCGAACTACTCTGCCGCAATCCTTGCACTTATGCTCTGTATAGCCGTCTGCTGTACAAGTTGGCTCGACTACTGTTACAATGTCATTGTGACCTGTTGCTGGGATTGCTTCTGTATATGTATCCCCACAGCGTGTGCAGGTAAATGTTTTTTCTCCGTCTGTTTCGCAGGCCACCTGCTTTGTTATCTGTGAGATGTAATCATGACCCAACGCAGTGGTATAATCATCTTTATAGCTGTCAGCGCAGACCTTGCATATATGTTCTGTGTATCCACGCTCTGTGCAGGTAGGTTTTACTACAGTGTCTTCATAATCATGCTCTGTCTTCGCAATATCTTCGATATAAATATCACCGCAGATATCGCATTTATAAGTCCTCTCACCCTTTTCCGAACAAGTCGGCTGTTTTGTTATCTCGGAATAATACTCATGTGTGTGCTTTACTGTCACTGTGAACTCTGCCGTAAAGTTATTGTAAGCTACAGTTACAGTTTTTTCGCCCTCTGTTTTGCTGTCAAAGCCCTGGAGAGTATAATCTGAAACAGCCGTCCTTGTGCCGTCATTGTAAACAGCCTTTACCACCATGCCCGTGCTGTCAAGTTCCTGTTTAAGGTCATAGTTCAGCTTGTCAGGCTTTGAAACTATCTCTATTCCTGTAACGTAGTGCGGTACTATAACATTAGGCTCATCAGCCGTGCCGCAGTAAACAACATTTGCGCCGTCTGTAGCAGTGATATAGTAGAGTATCTCCTCGTCTGTGACCTCATAAGCCGCAATAGTTGCCTTGTAAACTGAGCCTCTGGTATTTCTCATATCAACAGACTTCCAACTGTCGGCAGACTTATTTTTGTAGTAAAGCGTTGCTCCCGCAACCTTTACATTATCTGTAATATCAGCCGTTATAGCTATAGCCTTGTCAGGCGTTAAAGTTTTCACAGGAGTGTGTACAATAACAGGTGGCTCACCCTCTAATGGACAACAGCTTATAACGTTTGAAGCCTTTGACTCGTTAAGGTCAGTATCCACCACTGTGAAATAATAGTAATAATCTGTGCCTGCCCGAACATTTTCGTCAATGAACGAAAGCTCGTCCGCATTAAGAACAGACTTGTTCACTCTTGTGAAATTCTGCTTCTCAGGCTTTTTGTCAGCATCATATTTTGTTGCTCTGTAAATATTGTAGCCTGCAAGGGTATCATAATCGTCCTGCATCCAGCTAAGAAAGTTCTTGCCAAGCTGACCCTCGCCTGTGAGTGACATAGACTGTGCCGAGCTGTTTGTTATCTCAAACTTAAATCTGCCCCAATCGTTTCCTGTTACAAGCCACTTATCATCAGCCGCCGCAGCTCCCTTTACACGGATATACATTGTGCCAAGGTCGATATAAGGGTCTATCTTGAACTCGCCCACCCATTCACGGGCGTTCGCCCAATCACCAGATACTGCGAAATCAGTATAAGGCTCGCTTCCGCCGTATGTCACCATAGGCTGGATATCCGACGCCATATCACGGTTGAACTTAACGTGCATTTTAACTGTCTGAGCGCCGCTGACCTTATCTATCCTGTTGCCGTCCTTATCAGTGAGGTAGGCTTCTGTGACGAACGGGTAGATATCCGACATATCATCATCAAGTGTAAGATAAGGCTCTTGGATAAGGTCATTTCTTGAAACGTCCCAATCGGCGTCATAGCACTGCACCTTCACAAGGTCAGGATTTGTTGTTCCCCAATAGTTGCCGGAGATGTCATAGGTGGTACGTCCGTTATAGTCTTTTGAAGCATCAAATGAACCGATTGCTCTTATATTATCATAATTATTAAGATAAAACGAATTAAGAATGGCATTATTTGCGAACAGTGGATTATACTTATCTGATGCCCCAACTATTATTGACGGTTCATCATCTTTCTTACCGTGATAATTAAGTGCTACATTTTTTTCAAAACGATCATAAGGATATACTCTTTGGTTGTCATAATTGTCAAAAAGAGTAGTTGTAATATCATAAGCACATATACCGTAACTGTTTCGAGATTTCATACTCATATTAGAGAAATGAGAGTTCGCAATACTTTTGGCAAAAAGCACTCCATATCTAAATGAATAGCTATATGTAAAATTACAATGATCTATTATAGTAACATTAAAAGGCTTACCTGCACTCAAAGAATACGGATCACTAGCATAATAAGTCGCATTATATATATTAACATATTTTAATGACGCATATTTCTTATCATAATCATCATCAACCAGCCCACTATCTTTGAAATCAATATAAGAACCCGTTCCGGTAATTGTCACTGCCTTATCTTCAAAACCTTTGCCTGGATACATCTCAATAAGCTGTTCTTCTGTACCCTCAGCAATAAATCTGCCCTCTACCTGCAAATAAACGTTGGCATTTGCACCATACTTATTATTAGGGTCAGCAGACCAGAACTGTATTCTTGTGCCAGGCTCAACTGTTACTGTTACGCCCTCAGGGATAAGCACATTGTTTTCAAGTATCCAAAGCTTATCGTTTGTAAGGGTCATATCTTCATTGATTATTCCGCTGAGTGCAACACCATTTTGAACAGTTAAAGTATAGCTTGCAGATGAGCTATACAAATTGTCGTCCCTTTCATCAAGTCCATTCTTGGCGGTAATGGAGATATTGAAAGTTATCTGAATATCATTAGGTGTACCCTCTTTTATCTTAAAGCGAATAGGGTTTGATATGCCTGTGAGTTTCTCGTCTGTGTATGTAAAGCCATTATTTACAGAAGCGAAAGTACCTACATCAGACAACTTGATTTCATCATTTATGAACTCAACGTATTTGTTTGGTATACCAGCAACAGAGTCTGCGTCAACTTTTACAGTAATGTCAGTTGCCGCACCCCACCTGTTCCATACAGCTATACCCATGTCAATAGTTTCACCAGGCTGTGCAATGCCGTCACCATTATTTAAAGATGAAACATCTTGATAATCAAGAGTGTAGACCTCATCAAGGCTCAGCTCAGGCTGTGCTTGTTTTGTAAGGCTGTCACGAATATTAAGCACAGGATAGCTGTGAAAGTCTCCCTTGGGAGCAATAAAGCCTACGCTGCTTGTAGTGGCGCTACAAAGCTGACCCATTATATATCTTGAACTATACTTTGATTTATCTGTGTATTTGCTTCTTAAAATAGCCGCTGCTGCCGCAACATTTGGTGTTGCCATTGACGTACCGCTCCAACAAGCATATCTGTTGCCAGGAAGTGTGCTATAAATATTAACACCAGGGGCTGCCATTTCATATTCGCAATTTTGTCCCTCTAAGTAGTCCCAGTTTGAAAAAGAAGCAAGGCTCTTATTATTGTCAGTTGCCATTACGCCAAGTACATATTTATATCCTGCTGGATAGATATCTTCTGTATTAAAATAGCCTGCATTAATTGCGTCAGTTGTCGGCAAGCCGTCATTACCTGCCGCCGCAACGAGAACACAGCTTGGGAAAGCGTCCTGCAATGCGCTTTCAACGAGATATGACCTGCCTGTTCCACCGAAGGACATATTGATAACGTCTGCGCCATTGTCAGCGGCATACTTTATCGCCTTGGCGATATCCGAGCTTGCAAAGCTTCCGTTCGCCTGACCTGCCCTTACGCACATTATCTTTGCACCATATGCAACACCGACTCCGCCGCCATTGCCAGGTGTCATTGCGATTATGCCTGCAACGTGTGTGCCGTGACCATGCTCGTCCATAGGGTCGCAATCGCCGTCAACAAAGTCTACGCCATGAACATCGTCAACATAACCATTGCTGTCATCATCAATGCCGTTGCCGGGTATTTCGCCCTCATTCACCCAAATGTTGTCTGCAAGGTCTTTATGGGTATAGTCAACGCCCGTGTCGATAACAGCCACAACAGTACCTTTGCCGGGAGCTTCCTTTTTAGCAGGATCAAAACAATCTTTCCATACGCCTGTTACGTCCATGCAAGGGAAATGAGTTTCAGCGTTTATTTCCTCGTCGGTTGCCGCAACAGTTGTTGTGTCTGTCTTTTCCCACACAAAGTCAGGCTCAGCCGACAGAATGTTTTCATTGTCCGACAGCTTGTCCACAGTTGCCCAAACGTCCTCCGAGGTGGTCGCTTCATAGAACGTCTTATAAGGGGTCATGCCGTCCTTTTCGTCAGTGTTTTCTGCCTTTGTTTCAAGAATAAACTCAACGTCTTTCAGATCATACTCGGCGCAGATATCGCTGTCATCATCAAGATAAGCCGATTCTTCACCCTCTGCATGATAAGAAAGCACCGAGAACAGCACTTTGCCAGGAGTTATCTCCGTGCTGTCACGATATTCCTGTTCAGCCTCCATATCCGAGATAGGGTCATAAGCGTGCTGAGTTTTGTCAGCCTTGTCTGCACTGCTTTCTGGCTGCTGTGCCTTGTTTTCTGACTGCTCAGTACCGCTATAGCTCTCTGCATCAGCCGTTTTGCCGCTTTCTTCAGCCGAAGCTTTCACCACAGCATTTTCGTCATACAACACACCACTCAATGCAGTGGATTGAAAACTCAATCCCAAACACAGAAGCAATGCTACTATCTTCTTACTGTTCATAATTTTTCCCTCCCTAACCTTATTTTATTTTGTATTTTAACTATAACTAATTATCGTTGTATTCATTATAGCACATTAAAAATCAAATTTGTTAAGCTGTCAGCTTAGTTAAACGTTTTCGGAAAATATTTTTTTATTTTAACAATTATTTTGTTCATAATATTTCTCTACGCACTGTTTACAATTTACAAAAAATCTGATAGAATTAAAATAACCAAATCAAGGGAGCGTAAAAAATGAGAACTTGTCCTCACTGTGGCAGCGAGCTTCACGATGATTCTACTTTCTGCTTTGCCTGTATGTCCATCGTCAACGAGCGTAAAGAATTACTTATAAAGGTAAACACGTCACGCAAAAGAACCATACCAATGGTTTGTGTTGCAGTCGCTATCATAGCCGCATCGTCAGTGTTTGCCGTTGTCAGCAAGAAAAACAATGCCGTAGAAACTAAAACACCTGAGCCTGCAAAAGCTGTGACAACTTCTGACACTGTAACGACCATGCCGCAGACAACGACTGCCGCCACAACAACTGTACCTACTACCACCACCGCACCTGCACCAACGGCTGATGAGATAGACAAAATTTCAGGCGGTATTAGGCAGGCTTCCACAGGCACGGCAGGCACTACTACCACTACAACAACCCTGCCTGAAGAAACTCAGCCCGAAGAACAAAATGACTATCAGCCAAATGAAGCTCAGCAGGAGGAAAATACAGCTCCAGCCGAGCCTGAGCCGTCATATTATTCCGAGGACGGAGCAGAAGAAATGACTATCTACTATCTTAAATATATAAACAATATCCGTGAAAGCTATGGTCTTAAACCATTCAGGGCTTGCGGTCAGCTAGACAAAGCAGTGCTTGACAGTTTGCATGCAGAAAAAGATACAGCTACTACAACTCATATCGAATTAACATCTGACCCATATTCTGAACTTGCAAATGTTGGTTTGCCGTTGAACAGTGAGATAACATTTGTTTATGGCTGGGGCTTTCACTATGATGAAGGGCAAGACCCATTAAAAAAATGTCTTGAAGCCTTACATCAAGACTTTCCAAATGACAATTTCAATGATAATGACCTTGCGCATGGCATGAATGATTATACCTATCTTTCAGTAGTCTACTATCCCGACCCACTTATGGATAAGAATGCCAAAGAAACTGCAAACGAATGGTGTCCATATGACGGACAAAGATATGGGATAAGGATATATGCAATGAAATAATGCACGGCAAAATTCGCTATATAGAAAGGAGCGTAAAAAATGAGAACTTGTCCTCTATGTGGGAAGTGAGGGCGAGATCGATACTTGGAATGAAATAACATTGGATAAGCTAAAAAGCAACATCAGCGACGTTGGACTTCCCTCAGACAGTGAATTTATAAGGGTAAGCTATGTAAAGACTGGATTACAAATATTTCGGTTGCGCAATATATGATATGTGTCGTAGCCAGCTAAAACCTAACGGTGATTATTCATCCTCTTCCGAATACGTCTGCGAAATTTGGCTGATGAAATAAGCAAAATTAAAGTTTACAAATCATCTTATAATTAGCCTTGATATATTGTTTACAATTCACAAAAATTATGCTAAAATAAACGTATGCTTTTAAGCTCTTAGCTTTATCAGTAAATAATATAACAAGGAAAAAACATCTATGAAGTTCAATATCAAAAAGGTCGCAGCCGCATTTTTAAGTGTGGCAATGCTCACCACAGGCTCGGCTCAGCTTTCTGTTTTTGCACAGCAGACGCTTAAATATGAAGCCGAAAACGGCACTTTGGGCGGTTCTGCCTATATCCAAACAGACAGCTCCGCATCAGGCTCTAGGTCAGTTAGTTTTTCAGACTCAAGCTGCACATGGTCACAAACTGTTACAGTCAGCGAAAGCGGATACTACAAAATAAAGCTTTACAGCCGCGGAGAAGGCTCGAATAAGATAAACAACCTTTCTGTAAACGGCTCAAATGCAGGCACTTTCAGCAGTGCAAACGGCTCTGCCTATAAAGCGTCCACAGTAAATGGTATTTATCTCAAAAAGGGTCAGAACACTGTCAAAATAACAATGTCGTGGGGATATTTTACTCTCGACTACATAACCATTGAAAAAATGAGCTCTTCAAATGCCTACACCGCCGCTGAAAATCTCGTTGACCCATACGCTTCACAAAGCACACAGCGCCTTTACAGCTATATGAAGGACGTTTACGGCAAAAAGGTCATAACAGGACAGTATTGTGACGGTGGTCTTAACGGCACTGAGTTCAAAGCTATAAAGTCCGCCACAGGTCAGACCCCTGCTATGTTGGGTCTTGACTTTATGCGCTATACTCCATGCCGTGTCCAGAACGGTGACACCTCCGACGCTGTCGAAAAGGCTATCGAGTTTTCACGGGCAGGAGGAATAGTAACATTCTGCTGGCATTGGAACGTCCCTGACAAATATCTTCTCTCAGGTACAGACGGCGGAAATCCACGTTGGTGGGGTGGTTTTTACACCAAAAACGTTGACCGCTCAAAGTTCTCGCTTACCAAAATAATGAACGGCTCAGACCCTAAGGGCTACAACACTCTTATGAGCGACGTTGACGAGATTGCCAAACAACTCAAACGTCTTTCTGACGCAGACGTTCCGGTACTGTTCAGACCGCTCCACGAGGCAAGCGGTGGTTGGTTCTGGTGGGGTGCAGATGGCTCGGAAGCCTACAAAAAGCTTTGGCAGGCAATATATGACAAGCTCACGAATGAATACAAGCTTGACAATATCATATGGGTATGGAATGGTCAGGCGGCAAATTGGTATCCTGGCGACGAATATGTTGACATAATCGGAGAGGATATCTACCCAGGCACAAGAGATTATTCAGCCCAAAGCTCAAAATATCTTGAAGCCACAGACTATTCACCAAACGGAAAAATAGTTGCCCTTACAGAAAACGGCTGTCTTTTCGACCTTGACAAAGCCTTTGATGCAAACACCGCATGGTCATATTTCGGCACATGGAGCGGTGAGTTTTGCATATCAAGCTCTGAGAAATATACCGAGAAAAGTATGTGGCAAAAGGTCTATAACAGCGACTATGCCGTGACACTTTCAAGTCTGCCCGACCTGAAAAGCTATCCTATCAGCAGTGACAATACACAAATAACTCTTGACTCCACGTCAAAAGAAGTCACATACGGCGACAGCATTACCCTAAAAGCCAGCGTGACCTCAGGCACTCCTCAAACAGTAACATGGAAAAGCTCCAACACAGCCGTTGCCACAGTAAAAGACGGTGTTGTGACTGCCACGGGCAAAGGCACAGCAAAGATAACAGCCTCCCTGCCTAACGGAAGGTCTGCCGTGTGCACTGTAAAGGTCACCACAAAAAAGCTTCCAACATCAGGCTATTCCTATGCAAGCACTGCACAGTACACAGGCAGTGCAATTATTCCGACAGTCACTGTTAAGGACGGAAGCAAAGTTCTCCGTCAGAACATCGACTATCGTGTGATAGTCACGAACAATGTTAAAATTGGTCACGCTAACATCACTATCTCAGGCACGGGCAACTACTACGGCAGTTATACCGCAGGCTTTGACATTATCCCTGCCAAGCAGACCATACAAAAGCTTGAAACAAGATACAAAGGCTTCTTTGCGGATTGGGCGCAGAAAGGATCTGCCACAGGCTATGACATTCAGTATTCCACCAGTGCAAACATGAGCGGTGCGGCTTCCAAACACCTCACTGCCAACAAGCCAGATAACCTGACAATAAGTGGTCTGACAGCCGATAAGACCTACTACGTCCGTGTGCGTTCCTACACAAACGTTGGAAGCAAGACCTATTATGGTCCATGGTCTGACATAAAAAGCATAAAGACCGCAAAATATGATATCACAAAAGCTTCCGTTTCTGGCATTTCCACCAAGGCATACACAGGCAAGGCTATAACGCAGAACATTACTGTGAAATACAACGGCACTGCCCTGAAAAACGGAACTGATTACACAACTTCCTACTCAAACAACAAAAAAATCGGCAAGGCAATTGTCAAGATAACAGGCAAAGGCAAATATGGTGGCATTATCACAAAGACCTTTACCATAAACCCTGCCAAGCAGGAGATACAGAAGCTTACGTCTAAATCCAAAGCATTTTTCGTGGATTGGGCGCAGAAAGGCTCTGCAACGGGCTATGAGATACAGTATGCGACTAACTCCAAGTTTACAAACGCAAAGAAAGTCACCATAACAAACAACAAGACCGACAAGACCACAATTTCCAAACTTAGCGGCAACAAGAAATATTACGTTCGTGTCCGTTCCTACACGACAGTGAACGGCACAAAATATTACGGTGCATGGTCGGTTTCAAAGGGCGTGACTACAAAAAAATAAAGAAAAAGTGATTATCCATCGCAAAATAGAGGTCTGGCTCAAACGTCAGACCTCTATTATTTTTTATTCGCACACAAAAACACCCCGTATCATAAGACACGGGGTGAAATTTTTGTTATCTATTCAGATATCCTAAACTTTGCAAGAATTACTTCTTCTGTGCAATAGCAGCCTGTGCAGCAGCAAGTCTAGCAATTGGAACTCTGAATGGTGAGCAAGATACATAGTCAAGACCGATCTTGTTGCAGAACTCAACAGATGTTGGGTCGCCGCCGTGCTCACCGCAGATACCGCAGTGGAGCTTTGGATTAACTGGCTTACCAAGGTCAAGAGCCATTTCCATAAGCTTGCCTACGCCGTTCTGGTCGAGCTTAGCAAATGGATCGTTCTCGTAGATCTTTGCATCATAGTAAGCATTGAGGAACTTACCAGCGTCATCTCTTGAGAAGCCGAATGTCATCTGTGTAAGGTCGTTTGTACCGAAGCAGAAGAAGTCAGCTTCCTTAGCGATCTCGTCAGCTGTAAGAGCAGCTCTTGGGATCTCGATCATTGTACCAACCTCGTACTCAAGGTCAGAACCAGCAGCCTTGATCTCAGCGTCAGCAGTCTCAACAACGAACTTCTTAACATACTTAAGCTCCTTGATATCATTTACCAGCGGGATCATGATCTCAGGCTTAACTGTCCAGTCTGGGTGATTCTTCTTAACGTTGATTGCAGCCTTGATAACAGCCTTTGTCTGCATCTTAGCGATCTCAGGATATGTTACTGCAAGACGGCAGCCACGGTGACCCATCATTGGGTTGAACTCGTGGAGTGAAGCGATGATAGCCTTGATAGTCTCAACTGGCTTGTTCTGTGCCTTAGCAAGAGCCTCGATATCAGCCTCTTCTGTTGGTACGAACTCGTGAAGTGGTGGATCAAGGAATCTGATAGTAACAGGGTTACCCTCAAGTGCCTCATAAAGAGCCTCGAAGTCAGCCTGCTGCATTGGCTCGATCTTAGCAAGAGCAGCCTCTCTCTCCTCAACTGTATCTGAGCAGATCATCTCTCTGAATGCAGCGATTCTCTCAGGATCAAAGAACATGTGCTCTGTACGGCAAAGACCGATACCCTCAGCACCCAGCTCTCTTGCCTTCTTAGCGTCAGCAGGAGTATCTGCGTTTGTTCTAACCTTCATTGTTCTGAACTTGTCAGCCCAGCCCATGATCCTGCCGAACTCGCCAGCGATCGTAGCGTCAACAGTTGGAATGATACCATCATAGATGTTACCTGTTGAACCGTCGATTGAAATATAGTCACCCTCGTGGAACTCCTTGCCTGCGAGTGTAAACTTCTTGTTAGCCTCGTCCATAACGATATCTGAGCAGCCAGATACGCAGCATGTACCCATACCACGAGCAACAACGGCAGCGTGTGATGTCATACCGCCTCTAACTGTAAGGATACCCTGTGAAGCCTTCATACCTGTGATGTCCTCAGGTGATGTCTCAAGTCTTACGAGAACGACCTTCTCGCCTCTCTCGTTCCAAGCCTCAGCGTCATCAGCTGTGAATACGATCTTACCACAAGCAGCTCCTGGAGAAGCGCCAAGACCCTTGCCCATAGGAGTAGCAGCCTTGAGTGCCTTTGCGTCGAACTGTGGGTGAAGAAGTGTATCGAGGTTTCTTGGGTCGATCATTGCAACAGCCTCTTCCTCAGTTCTCATGCCCTCATCAACGAGGTCACAAGCGATCTTAAGAGCAGCCTGTGCAGTTCTCTTACCATTTCTTGTCTGAAGCATATAAAGCTTACCGTGCTCAACAGTGAACTCCATATCCTGCATATCTCTGTAGTGATCTTCAAGTGTCTTACAAACCTTGTTGAACTCAGCGAATGCCTCTGGGAACTTCTGCTCCATTTCAGAGATGTGCATTGGTGTACGAACACCAGCAACAACGTCCTCGCCCTGTGCGTTTGTAAGGAACTCACCGAACAGACCCTTAGCACCTGTAGCTGGGTCTCTTGTGAATGCAACACCTGTACCGCAGTCGTCACCCATGTTACCGAATGCCATGGACTGAACGTTTACTGCTGTACCCCATGAATAAGGGATGTCGTTATCTCTTCTGTATACGTTAGCTCTTGGGTTATCCCATGAACGGAATACAGCCTTGATAGCGCCCATGAGCTGCTCCTTAGGATCAGTTGGGAAGTCAGAACCAATCTTAGACTTGTACTCAGCCTTGAACTGGTTAGCCAGCTCCTTAAGATCCTCAGCGTTCAGCTCAACGTCCTGCTTAACGCCCTTCTTAGCCTTCATCTCGTCGATAAGCTCTTCAAAATACTTCTTACCAACTTCCATAACTACGTCAGAATACATCTGAATGAATCTTCTGTAGCAGTCCCAAGCCCATCTTGGGTTACCAGACTGAGCAGCGATAGTCTCAACAACTTCTTCGTTAAGACCGAGGTTAAGGATTGTATCCATCATACCAGGCATTGATGCTCTAGCACCTGAACGTACAGAAACGAGGAGTGGGTTCTCCTTGTCGCCGAACTTCTTGCCTGTGATCTCTTCCATCTTTACAATGTACTCGTTGATCTCTGCCATGATCTCAGGATTGATCTCACGGTTGTCCTCATAATACTGAGTACAAGCTTCCGTTGTGATCGTAAAGCCCTGAGGAACAGGGAGACCGATATTTGTCATCTCAGCAAGGTTAGCACCCTTACCGCCGAGAAGCTCTCTCATGTTGGCATTACCCTCAGAGAAAAGATAACAATACTTCTTTGCCATTGGTTTTTTACCTCCAAAAATTTTTTGAATTCCGAAGCGTGCGGACACAATTATCCCGTCGCCCACGGTTACATATATATTATAACAGATTTAAAGCCAAATTACCATAGGTTTTTCTCACTTTTATACATAAAATCTTATACAATATTTGCTCTCTTTTTATGTGCAATATGACAGTTTTTAAATATCAACACAAAAAAAGCCCCGCTGAAAAACAGCAGGGCTGAAATGTCTATTTTGTCGGTGGAAGCAGCTGCCTCTGCAGAAAATACCTACTTATGTCCGATACCGCAGACAAACGGCAATATATGACATGCCGTACATTTATAATGCGCTGAACGGGGTGCGCCACGCTTATTTCTAAGCCACCTATATCATACCATATCCGCAAGCATTTGTCAATAGCAAAAATGCAAAATAAAAAGCCCTGCTGAAATCAACAGGGCTGAAAAGTCTATTTCGTCGGCTGGAAGCCAAGATACCCAAAATACCTGTGACTTATGTCCGAACACAGCAGACAAACTGTGATATATGCGGTCTTTCGACACTTTTATTGTAGCACATCTGCCTGCATTTGTCAACAGCAAAATGTAAAATAAAAAGCCCCGCTGAAAACAGCAGGGCTAAAATGTCTATTCTGTCGGCTGGAAGCAGCCGCATTACTGCGGAAAAATAAGCTACTTATGTCCGAACTCAGCAGACTCGCTGAAATATATCTGGTTTATTAAACAACTATATTATAGCATATCCGCAAGCATTTGTCAACCCTATACCACCTGAAAAAGATAAAATTTCAGATAATCCGTTTCAGGCACATTGAGAAGTATCGGGTGGTCAGGAGCTTGCTGTCTTGCTTCAATAAGCTTGAGCTGAACGCCTGCGTCCTTTGCAGCACTCATTACCATTTTCACAAACAGCCTGTTCTCCATAAAATGCGAACATGAGCAAGTAGCAAGATATCCGCCCCTTGGCAGAACTCTCATTGCCCTGTAGTTTATCTCCTTGTATCCCCTCTCAGCGCTTCCAACTGTCTTTCTACTCTTTGTGAAAGCAGGCGGGTCGAGGATTATCATGTCATAATCAGCCTTTTCTTCAAGAAGCTTCGGGAGCAGGTCGAAAACGTCAGCGCAAAGAAAATCCATTCTGTCCGTCAAACCGTTTCTCTCAGCATTCTCCCTGGCCGTATCAACAGCGAACTGTGAAACGTCCACCGCCGTAACGTGCCTTGCACCGCCCATTGCCGCATTGAGTGCGAACGAACCTGTGTGGGTAAAGCAGTCAAGGACCTTCTTGCCCTTTGCTATCTTCGACACCGCAAGGCGGTTATATTTCTGGTCAAGGAAAAATCCAGTTTTCTGACCGTTCTCAACATCGACCTCATAGCGTATGCCATTCTCCGTTATCTCAGTGATATTTGACGGTGGCTCAGGGAGAAATTCAGCCCTATACCAGCCTTTGTACTGCTCCAAGCCCTCCAGCTTTCTGATAGCGACATCGTTACGCTCCATTATGCCCGAAACTTTAACTCCGTCTTTTGCAAGCTCCTCCACAAGCAGCCTGAATATCATATTCTTTATCATATCCATGCCATAGGAAAGAACCTGCGAAACAAGTATATCCCCATACTTGTCGATAGTCAGCCCCGGCATGCCGTCAGCCTCACCAAAAATAAGCCTGCAAGCCGAAAAATCGTCCCCCATAACAGTTTTTCTGTAGTCTATTGCGTAGCGGATACGTCTGCGGAAAAAGTTTTCCGAGAAATTTTCGTTTGCGTTGTCAGATAAGATCCTTATCCTTATCTTGCTGTTAAGACTGAGAAAACCAGTTCCAAGATAAGAGCCTTTTTCAGAGAAAACATCGCAAAGCTCGCCGTTTTTCAAGTCCTCAGGCTCGTTTCTCAGTTCGTCACAATACACCCATGGGTGACCGTTTTTCAGGGACATTTCCCCTTTTTTCGATATAGTGAATGCAGGATAGATTCTTTTGCTTTTCATTATTATACCTCACAATAATTTATACATTATCCACACAATATAAAACAGACCGTAGGGGACGACGCCCTCGGCGTCCCACCACTCTATGTTCTGTGTAAAAACATCAGCAATATTGCCTTAAAGTATAATTATAGCACAATTCTCTCTATTCTGCAATACATATGTATCACCGCACCAGAAAATTTTCAGATGCGGCGTTATATGGGGGATTATAACATCAGCACTTTGTATTACAAAGCGCCAAAATGAAGAAAGCTTATTTGTCCGCAGGGTCAATAAACTCAATAGGGTCTATCCACTGACCGTTCTTTTTCAAGCCAAAGTGCAGATGAGAAAGCTCTGCCGCTTCCGCCTGAGCAGTGTCGCCCACAGCACCTATGACCTCCCCTGCATTCACCTCGTCACCCTCCTTGACGGACATTTCCTTTGACAGATTGTAGTAATGCCCTACAATGCCGTTTCCATGATCGATAGTCATGCAGTTGCCCCACAGAGGGTCGTCCCATATCTTTGTAACAGTGCCCTTGTTCATCGCCTTGACAGGCTCGCCAAGGTCAGCTTTGATATCAACGCCGTCATGGGTTTTCCAGTAGCCGAGAGTTTCCGACTTCACAAGCTCGCCATTAGAAAACGGCTCTAATATCTCACCGTTCACAGGCATAACATTTGGCTGCGTCTGAATGTCCACATCCGGCTTGGAGCTTTCGTCCTTTTTAACGTCCGTTTTCTTGTTATCAGCCTGCTTTGGCGCAGTGCTGTCAACGCTCGAAATAGTCAGATTGTCGGTGATATCCTCCATAGCCTTGTTATATGCAGCTATACCCGCACCGCCAAGAGCCAGCAGACACGCCGCAAGTGTAATGTAAACACCCTTCGCTCCCAGAGCCTTGCCTGCGTGTGAATTTCTGATACTGAATTTTTTCATACACACAAAACCTTTCTCCGATATGATTTCCGCAGCCACTGTTGCGCCCACGGCAGTCTTATGCTATCGGCGGCATAAGTCCTCTGGCATTATTTTTGACATATACGGGTAAAATATTCACAGCAAAATAAAAATACCGCACCCAAGCTTTCACCCAAGTGCAGTATTTACTATTTCCGATCGCATTTATGTAGGGGACGGCGCCCTCGACGTCCCACAAAGTCCAAATTGTCCCTATCCGTTTTGTATCTTTCTTTTGTCCTCTCAGCCTTACCTATCCTGCGGTTTTTTCCTCACAAACTTATACACAGCCCCTGCAATAGCAAGCACCGCCGCAACTCCTGCCAGACAAAGGCAGACTATAACATCATAGCAATCGTTATCAGCACCCTTCAGTGAAATTATGTCAGACAGTTTCATGCCGTTCCACGCATTGCTCAGCACAGTCATTGCCGCTACCCATACCGCAAATGCCACAAAGCAAAGTGCACCCTTGAAAAAGCCGTTCGCCTTTAGATACCTTATAATAAGGAACACAACCCACACCAATGCCACACAAGTCACCGTTGCAAGCATGCCGTCACGAAGGTCTACCACGTCACCGTATTTCAGCGTACCATAAATAACGCAGGCAAAAGTCAGTACCGAATCCGCTGCCATGCAGATAAGCCCCTTGCAGTTTCCTGCATACTTTTCAAACACATCACTCCTCAGTACGAAAGGCAGAAACACGATAGCCTCCCCAAGCAGTGTTCCAAGCGCCGCCATCACAAACCAATCCCCGTGAGAATAAACGCACCCTGCGGCATAAAGGAGCACAAGCGAAACCGTCGCAGAACCTAATGTCCATAACGCCCTGTTTTTCTTCACAAGCACAGGCACATTGATGAAAGAAAACGTTAGCATCAGCGACGTGATAAGCACCATGAACCAACCTATACCGCCATGAGCCACATTATAAATAAAGCTCGGTATTATCGCCGCAAGATAGCCTATCCCAGTTATGATAGTGTACCCCCGAACAAAGCTTTTATAACTTCGCGCCATAAACTCAGCCTCTCTCTGCTGATTGTCCTCGCTCGCCGTGCAAAGCTCGTGCTCAGAAATGCCCAGCACCCTGCAAAGTCCCGATATCATCGTTATATCAGGATATGATACCCCTCTCTCCCACTTGCTCACTGCCGACTCAGTAACATAAAGCTCCTTAGCAAGGTCTTTTTGAGAAAGCCCCAGTTCTTTTCTTTTTGATTGAATGAATTTTCCAAGAGTAATTTTATCTTCCATAGCATATCACCTTTCAATTTGTTCGGAGTGCACTCTCTATGGTCAACATTATAGCCCACGGCTTTGAAAATGTCAATAAAATCGGGCTGGACTGTCAGTCAAGCCGCCTATCTACGCACTTTTTCGCATCTTTTTCATCTTATCACTGCCCTATCCACACCCACAAAACAGCATAAAAAATCGCCCTGCTAAAAAGCAAGGCGTTGTTGGAGCGGGTCAGAGGGGTCGCACCTCCATCTCCTTTCAGGAAGAAAAGTATTCTGGTAATTGAAATAAACCCGCAAAAAATATGAAGTCCTTACTCATCGTAAGGACTTTTTTGGAGCGGATTACGAGGCTCGAACTCGCTACCTCCACCTTGGCAAGGTGGCGCTCTACCAGATGAGCTAAATCCGCATTTGGTGCTTCCGGACGGAATCGAACCATCGACACGAGGATTTTCAGTCCTCTGCTCTACCGACTGAGCT
>ULVE01099676.1_pt1 | contig 18229 bp, 16 predicted proteins | sample 1959161 | NCBI WGS metagenome assembly ULVE01 (sample SAMEA4835778, study PRJEB28245) | human gut metagenome | biome: gut microbiome; material: fecal sample | place: Denmark | collected 2008
AGACATCTGGAAAAGTGAAAGGAACGTGGTTTGCGGCATGGCCAGCCATACAGGCAAAATTGATATGATCCGCGGCTCCATCATCAAATCGGCGGCACTGTTTGCCCTGCCGATCTGTGTGGGCAATATCTTGCAGCAGCTTTACGGCACGGTGGATACCCTTGTGGTGGGCAATTTCTGTGATTCCGCCGCGCTGGCGGCGGTGGGCACCGCCACACAGCCAATGGAAATTCTGCTGTGCGTGTTTTTGGGCATCGGCAACGGGGCGTCCATCCTTGTTTCTCAGGAAATGGGCCGCCGCAATGCGGATGGGCTGCGCATGCTGGTGCGCACGACGGTATGGTTTTTGTATCTGTGCGCCATCCCGGTCACGATACTGGCAATGTTTGTCGGCCCGGCGCTGCTGCGGCTGATGCAGGTCCCGGCAGATGCCTTTGATTATGCGGTGCTCTACCTGCGGATCACGGCGCTGGGCACCCTGGGCAACCTTGGCTATAACATGAACGCCGGTATTCTGCGCGGGCTGGGGGACAGCCGGTCCACCTTGCTGTTGCTGCTGATCTCCTGCCTGACCAATATTGTGCTGGATGTTGCCTTTGTGGCGGTGCTGGGCATGGGTGTGGCCGGTGCGGCGCTGGCAACCACCATTGCGCTGTATCTTTCCTGGCTGGCCAGCATCCTGTACGCCCGCCGCAATTACGAGGGTTTGCAATTTCCCCTGCTGCCCCATGGCTGTGATAAGGCGCAGCTGGCGGCTATCCTGAAAGTGGGTGTGCCGCTGGGGCTGAATAACTCGCTGTACTCGGTGGGGCATGTGGCGGTGCAGGCTGTGTATAATATGCAGGGCTCGGTGTTTGTGGCCGGGTGCTCCATTGCAGGCCGCGTGACCGGCATTGCCGGTATTGCCATCACCTCGTTTTCTTCTGCCGCGGTGGTGTTTGCCGGGCAGAACCTGGGCGCGGGCAACTACCGCCGTTTGCAGCGGGGCGTGGTGCAGATCACCTGCGCTGCCGGTGTAGTTACATTACTGATTGGCCTGGTGGCTACTGTGTTCTGCCGCCCGCTGCTGGGGCTGTTCAGCAGCGACCCGGCGGTTCTGGATGCCGCAGTGCGCTATACCTGGTGGGTGCTGCCTTTTATCTGGACTTATGCGGTGTTCAACTGTATGATGAGCTTTGTGAACGGTACCGGCGCGGTCAAATATACCACGGTGGTCAACCTGCTTATCCTGTGGGCCGTGCGCATCCCGGCGGCGTATATCCTCCATGCGCTGGGGTACGGCACTTCCTCCATGGCCTGCGTTTCCCTCAGCTATGCCGTGGGCCTGGTGGCCATGCTCGGTTATTTTTTGACCCCGGAATGGGGCAAACTGCGCCGCAAGGCAAAGGAACTGGGGGACGCGGTGACGGCGGAAACAGAACCGACACTAATATAAAATCAATAAAAGTCTGCGGAGAACTCCCAAAATGACAGAACGAATCATCGGCAACCAAATCCGGCTGATTCCCTATTATCGGAATGATGCGGTGTCCCTGCCGTGGTATCGGGACAGGGACGTCTGGGTTCAAGAAAATAGATACGGAATGGTATGAATATCGGCTTTGAAAAGATTGTGGGGAATGGGCGGAGAAGAAGATAAAGCGGGAAGTAAATATGTCAACAGGAATCATGATTATTGGTCCGTCCGGAAGTGGAAAGACAACACTGGGGAAAGTGGTTGCTAAAAAATTGGGATATGCCATAACGTAATGAGATATACGACAAGGCCCCGTTTGCGTAAACAGCAACTACCAAAAAAATAACCCGCCAGCAAGCAGCAACAGAAATACGCTGCCGCCCGCTGGCGGGTTTGCATGTTTTATAACGCTTTACTTCAAATCAATACCGGTACACAATGCCCTGCTTGACGGCGTTGGATGCTTGCTGCCCGGCCAGGCGGCTGGCGAGGGCCAGCGCAAAGGGGATGGCCGCACCCAGCGCTTCGCCGGTAATGATGTTGCCGTCCAGCGTGATGGGCAGGCCGGTGTACTCGGCCCCGGCGGCGGTCAGTTTATCTTCCATGCCGGGGTAAACCGTTGCCTTTTTGCCCTGCAAAATGCCGAACGCCGCCAACACAGACGGTGCGGCGCAGATTGCGGCCACGACCTTGCCTGCGGCGGCAAACTCGGTGCAGACCTTGCGCACCGTGGCATCGGCTTTCAGGTTGTCCACACCCGGAATGCCGCCGGGCAGGATGGCGGCATCAAAAGCGGAATAATCCAGCTCTTCGGCCAGGGCATCCGCCACAACGCTGATGCTGCGGGCAGATTTGACGATCTTTTCGCCGCCCACGGCAGCAATCGTTACTTCCACACCGGAACGGCGCAGCAGATCCACGCACAAAAGGCCCTCGCACTCTTCCAGGCCGGGCGCAAAAAAGATAACAGCTTTGCTCATACAAAACACTCCTTTACAAAATAATACAATTTGAATAATATAAAACAAATATACAATATGACTAAAACTCTTCTGAATAATACAATCTGGAAAATACAAATAAAATATACGGATTAAAATGGGTGGAACCGCGCGACCAGCAGGCCAATGAACGGCAGGAGTGCGGCCCGGCGGCGCAGCGCCGTGATAAGCCCCACCAGCGAAAGCACATCTACCAGCAGCGTCAGGCTCAACGCAACCTGCTCCAGCACCGGAACAAACCCAAGCGCGGCACAGATGGTTGCCAGCATCAACACCATCAGCCCTTGGTTCAGGTGGAACCGTACAAATTCATCCTGCCGCCATTTGGTGCAGGCGGGAATCAAAATCAGGATGCTCAGGTAGCACAAAGCACCCATCCAGCGGGCCGTGCTGCTGACGGCGGGTTCTTCCGGCTGGGGGTGTTCCGCTTTGACCGGTTCAGCAGGGGCAGCCGCGGGGGTGCTGCGCTTTTTCTTTTTACTCATACTTGCCACCAAACAAAAAGTCCATGCATGCAGGCACCTGCTTGGCCCAGCAGGCTTCGCAGTGGGTGCCGTCCGGCTGCATATAGGGGTCAACGGCGGCGCCTTTGCCCAGCAGCGCGCGGCATACTTCCAGCGCATTGGCGGTGTATTCGCCCAAAGCACCGGGCTTATCGCTCTCTTTTTCGCCCCAGCTCAGATAAACACGGGTGCCGGGGTGGATCGTGGCGTTGGCAATCTCCTGCCGCAGCTCCGGCATGCACAGCCGCACCGAGGGCGACAGGCACGCTGCTTTGGAAAACACTTTGTTGTAAGCGGTGATGGCGTACAGGCTCATCAGGCCGCCCATGCTGCTGCCGCCAATGGCCGTGTTGGCGCGGCCAGGCAGGGTGGGGTAGCGCTTGTCCATCATCGGCTTGAACTCTTTGGTCAGCCACTCCATGTATTCATGCCCGGTGCCCGTAATGCCGCCGAACCAGTCCGACTGGTAGGGACAGTATTCTTCCAGCCGCTTGTTGCCCTCGTGGTTGCACTCCGGTGCGGCAATGATCCAGTTGGGGTGGGCGTCACAGTATTCTTTCAGCCCCCAGCAGGTGCCGTATGTGGCGGTGGAGTCAAAAAACAGGTTGTGGCCGTCAAACATATAGAGTACGGGATATTTTTTGCCGGAAGTCTGCCAGTCATCCGGCAGGTAAACAAAAGTCCGGCGGGTCAGCCCGTACGGGGTAATGCTGACATCAAACGTTTCAACCATACAAAATCCCCCAATTCCAGCAGGGCAAACGCCCGGCCAAAAGATTGGTATTATTGTACCGCAAAAACCGATCTTTGACAACCGCCCGCAATCGGCCCGCTCTTGGTGGAAAACTATTGTCATGATTTGTGTCTTGACACATGACAACTTCGGCGGTACAATGCTGAAAGATATCTGAGAGGAGCAAGAGTATGGGAAAGATTAAGGAATTTTTGAAGCGCAAGGACGTTGTGTTCTCGGCGCATCGCTATGGCATCGATGCTATGGGCGCTATGGCTCAGGGCCTGTTTGCCAGTTTACTGATCGGCACCATCATCAAAACGCTGGGCGAGCAGATCGGCCTGCAGTTTTTGGTGGATGCCGGTACTTTCGCCCAGAGCGTGGCCGGGCCTGCCATGGCGGCTTCCATCGGTTACGCCCTGCACACCCCGCCGCTGGTGCTGTTCAGCCTGATCGCTGTGGGCAGCGCGGCCAACAGCCTGGGCGGTGCAGGCGGCCCCCTGGCCGTATACTTTATCGCCATTGTTTCGGCAGAGTGCGGCAAGCTTGTCAGCAAAGAGACCAAAGTCGATATCATCGTTACCCCGGCGGTCACCATTCTGGTGGGCACGGGTCTGAGTGTGCTGTTTGCCCCTGCCATCGGCGCGGCGGCTTCTGCGGTGGGCAGCGTGATCATGTGGGCCACTGAGCTGCAGCCCCTGCTGATGGGCATTCTGGTTTCGGTGCTGGTTGGCATTGCGCTGACTTTGCCCATTTCCAGCGCAGCCATCTGCGCGGCGCTCAACCTGACCGGTCTGGCGGGCGGCGCTGCCGTTGCGGGCTGCTGCGCCCAGATGGTCGGCTTTGCCGTGATGAGCTTTAAGGAAAACGGCGTGGGCGGTCTGGTCAGCCAGGGCATTGGCACCAGCATGCTGCAAATGCCCAACATCCTGAAAAAGCCCCGCGTGTGGCTGCCGCCGATCATTGCTTCCGCCATTACCGGCCCCATTGCCACCTGCGTGTTCAAATTGCAGATGAACGGCCCGGCGGTTTCTTCCGGCATGGGCACCTGCGGCCTGGTGGGTCAGATCGGTGTGTACACCGGCTGGGTGGCCGATGTGGCATCCGGCGCAAAAGCGGGCATCACCGCCTTTGACTGGGCAGGCTTACTGCTGGTCAGCTTTGTTCTGCCCGCCGTGCTGTGCGCGGTGCTGGGCGCGCTGTTCCGCAAAAAGGGCTGGATCAAGGACGGCGACCTGAAGCTGGACTGAGCCAATGGACGTACAGGAAGTGTGGGCGCTGCTGGAACAGCACCAGGGCGAGCAATTTTATACCGCAAAATGCCTGCCGTTTTGCTATATCATCCGTGGCGGCGGCCCTGCAAAAGATTGCGACCCGCCAGGCAGCGGGGGAGGCCATCACCGGCCCCAAAAAGATTGGCTGCTATGGTGCCAGCTACTTATACCCGATGTTTTAAGGCAACACCGCACAATTCCCGCCTTGCGGCTTAAGCACCGCTCCGGCAGCTGCGGCACGGCATCTGCGTTGCCAAAATGCTCGATAAGACATCCAGTATTATCTGCGCTTTTGGCTTGGCATCTGCCGCACCTCGCTCGCCGTATCGGCACTTAAAATTATGCGGTATTGCCTTAAATCTGGGTATCATTCCACAACCTGAAACGGGCAAAGAAATTTAAGACAATCAAAGAACTTTTTCGGCAGTGCCGGGCAGATTTCTGCCCGGCACTGGCTTTTTTACTAAAAATCGACGGATAAAATTTAATATCAAGTCTTAAAAATTGTCTTTACAAATCTCAAAACTGTGCTATAATAAGGCTATAGAACAAGGCATAATATACTGATGCAAAACTTTGATTCGGAATAAATCTTAAACTATTAATAAGGAGAATGTTATGAACAAGTATGCTGGTACCCAGAGCGAGAAAAACCTGATGACCGCATTTGCGGGCGAATCCGAAGCACGCAACAAGTACACCTTCTTTGCCTCCGTGGCCAAAAAGCAGGGTTTTGAGCAGATCGCAGCACTGTTTTTGAAAACGGCTGATAACGAAAAAGAACATGCCAAGCTGTGGTTCAAGGAGCTGAACGGCATCGGCGATACCGCCGACAACCTGAAAGCCGCCGCCGCGGGCGAAAATTACGAATGGACCGATATGTATGACAGCTTTGCCAAGACGGCTGAGGAAGAGGGCTTCCCCGAACTGGCTGCCCGGTTCCGCCTGGTGGGAGCCATTGAAAAGCATCACGAAGAGCGCTACCGCGCCCTGCTGCACAACATTGAAATGGCAGAAGTGTTTGCCAAGAGCGAAGTAAAAGTGTGGGAGTGCCGCAACTGCGGCCACATCGTGGTGGGCACCCAGGCCCCCGAAGTCTGCCCCACCTGCAATCACCCCCAGAGCTACTTTGAAGTCCACGCGGAAAATTATTGATGATGGAGAACCGCCCCGGAAAGCATAACCTTTCCGGGGCGGTTTTTGGTGTGGGAAAATGTATTTTATGGGGCTAAGAATGGGAAAAATAGTTGAGTGGGTGGTATCGCCCATAACGGGATTTCCCCCAAAGCCCCGGAACGCTCAAGACCGTTCCAAAACATTATGAATGATGCACGCTCTGCTGTAATGCCATGAACATTGCAAAAATTTGAAATATCTACATACCCAATGTTCCGGCGGGATCGGATGCCCCCATCCTACTGATATGATAAAGACAGATTGCCTAAGATTAAGGCTATTCCTGTCCCGCTGGATGATGCAAGTATCATCCCCTGCAAATTATTTGCAGCACTTATAAATGCGTGAACACTTCGTAGGGAGGCGCACATTGTGCGCCCGCCAACAACCTAAGGGTGATAGCGTTTCCACAAGGTATTGCACAAACCAAACATTCGCAGGCACACAATGCGTGCCTCTATGGGAATTTGCTCACCCGTAAAGAGTACATTTCCCAGGCAATCTACTGCTCATCAAACAAAAAATCTCCGCACCCCTTGCCAAACACAGCAGGTTGCGGAGATTTTTTATGCTATATTGTGATTTTGTTAAATCAGTTCGCGCTGGGGGCCTGGCTCAGGTCGGTGCCAAAGTACTTCTCGCTGATCTCGGCAATGGTGCCGTCCTCGCGCAACTCATTGATAGCCTGGTTCAGAGCTTCGCGCAGGGTGGCGGTTTCATCGCCCTTGCGCACAGGAAAAGCAACCTGGGAAGCATCATTGGTCAAAGCCGCAATCTTGATGTTCGCATCGGGATGCTCTTTCAGGTAGTCAAAATAGGTTACTTCGGCGTTCAGGGTGGCATCCACACGGCCGTTCAGCAGCAGCTCAATGGTCTGGTTCAGGTCGTCCACGCCGGTGGTTTTGGCGCCATAACTTTCGGCCAGTGTTGCATAGGTGCTGGAAATGGTGTTGGCGGTGGTCTTGCCGTTCAGATCCTCAAAGCTGTTGATGCTGTCATCATCGCTTTTTACAATAATGGCAGTGCGGATGTAGCAGTACGGGTCAGAAAAATCGTATTTCTGGGCGCGCTCTTCGGTAATTTCCACGCCGTTGGCCATGCTGTCATAGCGGCCGCCGTCCACGCCGGCCAGCAGGCCGTCCCATTCGCCCTCCACAAAGGTGGCCTTTACGCCAAGCTTTTCGGCAACCTTCTGGGCAACTTCAATGTCGAAGCCAACCAGCTGGTCGTTTTCGTCATGGTAGGTCCAGGGGGACCAGGTGCCCTCGGTGCCAAACACGATCTCGCCGCGCTGCTGAATCTGGGCCAGCAGATCGCCGGAGTTATCGGCGCTGGCAGCGGTTTCGCTGGAAGTATCCGCTGCCGGTGCAGCAGAGGACGCTGCGGAGGAACCGCAGGCGGACAGCAGGGCGGCTGCCAGTACGGCAGCGGTCAATGCTTTCAGTTTCATATGTGCTTCTCCTTGGTTATGTAAAAACTTTCATTTATCTTCCACCAGACGCAAAAAAGCGCGGGTGCGCTCCTCGCGTGGGGCGGTAAAAATCTCTTTGGCGGGACCCTGTTCCACCACAACGCCGTGCTCCATGAACACGACCTGGTTAGAAACGTTGCGGGCAAAGCCCATCTCGTGGGTCACGACCAGCATTGTCATGCCATCGGCGGCCAGGTCCCGCATCACGGCCAGCACTTCCACGGTCAGCTCCGGGTCCAGCGCGCTGGTGGGCTCGTCAAAATAGATGATCTTGGGGTCGGTGGCAATGGCGCGGGCAATGGCCACGCGCTGCTGCTGCCCGCCGGAAAGCTGATTGGGGTAGCTGGCACCGCGGTTGCCCAGGCCGACCTTTTCCAGCGCTTTTTGGGCGCGGGCTTCGGCCTCATCCTTGGGCATTTTGCGGGCAACAATCAACCCTTCGGTCACGTTCTGCAGCGCGGTCTTATTCAAAAACAGGTTGTAATTCTGGAACACAAACGCTGTGTGGCGGCGGGCTTCGTACATCTCAGTGCGGCGCACATGGCCCAAATGGTAGGTCTGGCCGTCCAGCACCATAGTGCCGTCCTCGGCCTGGTCCAAAAAGTTGGCGCAGCGCAGCAGCGTGGTCTTGCCGGAACCGGAAGGCCCGATCAGCGAAACAACCTCGCCCTTGTGCACTGTCAGGTCCACGCCTTTCAGCACATCCAGCGTGCTGAACGATTTGCGGATTCCGGTGATTTTCAGCATCTCCTGCATGGCGGCACCTCCTCAGGAATTCTGGCTGAAGCCCTTGGCGTTCAGCTTTTTTTCGCCCCAGCGCTGGACCTGCGTCAGGATGGTGGAGAACATCAGGTAGATAAAGGCAACTTCCAGATAAAGCGGCAGCGATTCATAGGTGCGCGCCACAATGCGCTGGGTGGCCATAAACATCTCGGTTACCGTAATGTTTGCGGCAAGGGAGGTATCTTTGAGCAGGGAAATCAGCGAGTTGAACAGCGGCGGGAACGCCGTGCGCAGTGCCTGCGGCAGCACAATACGGCGCATCGTCTGCAGATAGGTCATGCCAACGCAGTACCCGGCTTCCATCTGACCAGCGGGAACAGATTCCAGCGCGGCGCGGATGGTCTCGGCGCAGTAGGCACCCTCATTGATGGCAAAGCAGGCCACAGCAGCCGGGAACGGGTCGATCAGTACGCCAAGGCTGGGCAGGCCGTAAAACACCACGAACAGCTGTACCAGCACCGGGGTGCCGCGGATGACCCAGACATAAAACCGGGCAAGTTGCCGCAGAACGGGGATTTTGGCGGTCTGCACAAGGGCAGTAATCAGCGCAATGACCAACGCAAGCGCAAAAGAAATGATCGTAAGCGGCAGGGTGACCGTAAGGCCGTTAATTAAAATATTAGGAAAAGAGTCAATCAAAATGCCGACCAGACGTGTATTCACAGCGGAGTCCTTTCCGTTTTTGCAAAATAAGATAAAAATAGACAAACTACCCATCATTATACTAGGGTATGGGAGAAAAAGCAAATTAAATCTGCTTCATAAAATAAAGCAGAGTACAAAATGGCAGGCAAAAACACAAAAGCCCGCTTGAAAAGCGGGCTTTTGTGCATAGAGGGGTGGGAAAGTATATAAAGGTCAGAAGATGGTAATGTAATAAATGGGAACTTAAAGGGGTTATACTCTGTTTTTCTCTTTCTTGTTACAAGTACATTATAACCTTGATTATTAAAATGTCAAATGCAATACTTGCAATTTTGTTTTGCTTTTATTATAATGATGCCCAGATAACTTAAAATAATTCAGCATATGCACAGAAAATAAAAGGGTTTTCGGTTTTGTAATGCCATACAAGGTTTATTTGCTTTATTTTATTTTTATTGTGCTCATTGACTAAAACTGACAGGAAGTGACTCGACATGGATGAATTAGACAGCAAAATCATCCAGCTTATGATGCGCAACGCCCGCATGCCGGTCAAGGAAATCGCCAAACAGGTCAACCTGACCAGTCCGGCGGTGTCCAGCCGTATCCACCGCATGGAGCAGGAGGGCATCATCGGCGGCTATACCGTGCGCCTGCACCACCCCGGCGAGAATAACCGAGTCCAGGCGTTGATTTCCATCCAGACGGCGGTATCGGAACGGGACCATTTCCTTAAAATGATCCAGGGCGAACCGCAGATCCTGCAGTGCTACCGCGTGACCGGCAGCTATAACTTTATCGTCAAGGTCAGCTGCCCCGGCATTGATGCACTGGAACACCTGCTGACCCACCTGCAAAAGATGGGCAACACCAACACCCAGATCATTCTTGCCACACCGCTGGACCGCAGTCTGAGCCTGGAAGGGGACGTATAAATGGAATTGCATATTTGTAAACAATGTGGTCTGGTGGCTCCCAAGGGAACTACCGTCTGCCCGCGCTGCGGCCGTGCGCTGCCCCCCACCAAAGCAGAAGCCAGCCGCCCGCGCTATACCATCCATGTGGACCCAGATATGGTTCAATACTGGGATGATGAAGACGAGGATGAATTTCCGCTGAAAGAGGATCCCTTTTTCATGTGGTATGGGGGCGAGCAACAGGAAGAGATGGGCACTGGGCATTACCTTGCAACGCTGCTGTTGTTTGCCATCCCGGTGGTGGGCCTTATCATGATGATTTACTGGAGCCTTTGCGGCAGCAAATGGGAGGAACGCCAGAAGCTGGCCACTGCCTGCATGATCAAGCGGCTGGTGGGGGACCTGGTCATTCTGGCCCTGCTGATTGCGGCGCACAGTGTGATCGTTGGCCTTTCTTACATGCCCATCCTGCTTGGCGGCATGGGTTATTAAAAGGAGGGAAGCACAGTGAAAGCAAGCGTGATTATCCCCAATCTGAATGGTGCTGGCTGGCTGCGGGATTCCATCGAATCCATCTGGGCGCAGACTGAGCAGGACTTTGAGCTGATCGTGATCGATAACGGCTCCACCGATGAAAGCCTCGAAATTGCCCGCAGCTACTGCGGTAACCCCCGCTACCACCTGATCGAAAACAGCGAGAATACCGGTTTTTCCCATGCGGTCAACCAAGGCATCGCCATGGCCAAAGGCGAGTATATGGCCTTGTTCAATAACGATGCCTTTGCCGAACCGAACTGGTTGGAAGAGCTGCTGAAAACCGCTGAGAGCGACCCGAAGATTTTTGCGGTATCCAGCCTGATGCTGCGCTATTACGAGCCGGAACTGGCCGATGACGCCGGAGATTATGTGACGATTCTGGGCTTTGCCTGCAAGCGCGGCGACGGCCTGAAAGCCAGCCGCTACCAGAAGCCCTGCCGTATTTTTTCTGCCTGTGGCGGCGCAGCACTGTACAGAAAATCCATTTTGGATAAAATTGGCGTTTTTGACGAATTGTTTTTTGCCTACTATGAGGATGTTGACCTCAGCTGGCGCGCCAACAATTTTGGCTATAAAAACGTCTATTGCCCCACCGCAAAGTGCCGCCATATCTGCGGTGCCACCACCGGCGCGGTGCGGTATAACCCATTCAAAAGCATTCAGAGCGGCCGCAACAGCATTCTGCTGCCCTACAAAAACCAGCCGGTGGTCATGCTGGTTGTCAATTTTATCCCCATGCTGCTGGGCTATTTGTTGAAAGTTATCATGTTCCGTCACCGCGGCTTCGGCAATGATTATGCCAAGGGCTATGCGGAAGCCAAGATCGCCCTGCCCAAAATCAAAAAGCCCAAATTTTACTGGCGTAATTTGCCTAACTATTTATGGTGCGAGGGCAGCATGATCGTTGGGCTGTTCCGCTACCTGGTCTACCGCGTTCAGCGCGCGCTGAAAATTACCTGAAAGATAACGGAAGAAATAGAATAAAATAAAGCATGTGATTTCCCGCCCGACAAAGGCGGAAAAAGCACATGCTTTTTGTATTTGTGGAATCGTGTTATATCTAAATATGTCTATATTCTGTAGAGAAACGTAGGGGTACACACGAACATGTGGCTGATGAGGCAAGGCCCGATGCGCGGGACGATGCAAGCATCGTCCCCTACAAATTTTGGCCAGGGCCATCACAATTTTGCAATGCGCAATAAGGCAGAGTTGGAAGAAACCCTACAAATGCTTGCTGGGGTTTCGTGGATATTCGTTATTTTCTCCCGCGCTGCAATTCGATCCAGGCCAGGTCTCCGCGCTCCAGGCCGTGGATCAAAACCTCGGCAGTGGCAATGTTGGTGGCAACGGGGATGGCGCGGGTATCGCACAGGCGCAGCAGGGTAACGGCGTTCGGCTCATTGGGCCGGGCGTTGACGGGGTCGCGGAAAAACAGCAGCATATCAATTTCGCCGCAGGCAATCATGGAGGAAATCTGCTCGGCACCGCCGCGTGCACCGGGATACAGGCAGCGAACCGGCAGCCCACAGGCATCGTGTACCACTTTGCCCGTCACGCCGGTGGCAACCAGTTCGTTCTGAGACAGAATACGCACATAGGCTGTGCAGAACTGGGCCAAAAGCTCTTTGCAGGAATCATGGGCAATCAATGCGATCCTCAAGGTGGGTGCCTCCTATAATTAGTTATTTATATAATATCATAGAATAGATTGCTGAAAAATGCAAGCCACCTTTGGTTAAACCACCCGCTAACCCCGAAAAAGCGTGCAGTGTTACCAAAAAACTTTATACGATTTTGGCAAAACCGCTTTGTGCGAATGTGCTATAATATGTACAATAAATACATAACCTGTAAGGCACCAAAAGCGCCGCACAGGCAAAGGAGGAAAAACGCTATGAAAAAATCCGCACAGACCGTCATTCGGGAAGGCGCCTGCTATACTATCGCTGCCGCCAATGGCCGCGTACTGGAAGTTGCCGATTTCAACACCGAGAACGGCGCATCCATCCGCCTGTGGAGCTATGAGGGTCAGCCCTGGCAGCAATGGATTTTTGAGGAAGCCGCCGAAGGCCAGTACCGCATCAAAAACCGCTTTACCGGCAAGGTGATGGACCTGGCCATGAGTGGTGTTGTGAACGGAACCTGGGTGCACCAGTGGGAGAAAACCACCGGCAAGGGCCAGCGGTGGGAGATTGTTCCCGCCGATGGCGGCAAGGCTAAGATCCGCAATGTGCTGGCTGATAAGGTCATTGACCTGGTAGGCATGCGGGTCGATAACGGTACCCAGGCCCAGATCTGGCAGGATGTGTTTGGCGAAAACCAGCTGTGGAGCATCCAGCCCGTGCCGGATAAGCTGCTGCAAAAGGATATGCCAAAGCCGGAACCCAAGAAAACGGCCCCCAAGTCCACCCGCACCCAGACCGGCACCGGCCGCGCCAAAAAGACCGGCGGCAAAGGCGGACGCCGCGCAGCCAAGTAAAGCAGAGAAAACCGAATAAATAAAATTGAAACAGCCCGTTCATCCGGCAACAAACGGATGGACGGGCTGTTGCGGTTACATTTTGAAAGCCAAGGCAATACCGCATAATTCTAAGTGCCGATACGGCGAGCGAGGTGCGGCAGATGCCAAGCCAAAAGCGCAGATAATACTGGATGCTGCAAAGGTGAGCGCCGCCAGTGGCGGAAACAGCGAACCGAAGCAGGGGCAGCGGTCGCAGAGTGCGAGGGGCTTTTGCCCCCGAAGCACGATGCGGGTACCGCAACCCGACATTATCGAGCATTTTGGCAACGCAGATGCCGTGCCGCAGCTGCCGGAGCGGTGCTTAAGCCGCAAGGCGGGAATTGTGCGGTGTTGCCCCAAACTTTACTGGCGGATCATGCGGTAGCCAACGCCGATGTGGGTCTGGATATAGCGGGGGTGGCTGGGGTCTTCCTCAATTTTTTTGCGCAGCGTTGCCATAAATACGCGCAGGGACGGCGTATCCGATGCGGCCGGGCTGCCCCAGACTTCGTTCAGCAGATAGTTGTGGGTCAGCACTTTGCCGGTGTTCTTGGCCAGCACGCAGATCAGCTTGTACTCAATGGGGGTCAGGTGAATCTCCGTTCCGCCGCGGTACACACAGCCTGCGGCATAGTCAATGCGCAGTTCTCCGTTCTCGTATATGCTGGCCTGGTCACCTGCGCGGGAAGTATCATACCGCACACGGCGCAGCGCCACGCGCAGCCGGGCCAAAAGCTCCTCTACGCTGAACGGCTTGGTCAGGTAATCATCTGCACCGGCATCCAGGGCGGATACTTTGTCGGTATCATCACTGCGGGCCGAAACCACCAGAATGGGCACGTTGCTCCACCCGCGAATCTTGCGGATCACATCAATACCGTCCATATCCGGCAGGCCAAGGTCCAGCAAAATTACATCCGGCCGTGCCGAAGCAGCTTCCAGCAGGGCACCGGCTCCGTTCTGTACACGGTGGTACTGATAATTGCGGGTTTCCAGTGTGGTGGAGATCAGCCGTGCAACAGCCGGGTCATCCTCCACCACAAGGATCAGCGGTTTATTCATACAGGGTCACCTCAGTTCGCGGGAGTGTAAAACGGAAGCAGGCACCGTGCGGTGCAGCGTTCTGTACATCAATCACACCGCCATGGGCGGCAACAATGGAACGGCACAAGGCCAGCCCAAGACCCAGCCCGCGGCGGCCATCGCTGCGGGTTTTGCCAAGGGTATAAAACATATCAAACAGCTTGTCCCGACTTTCTTCCGGGATGCCGGGGCCGTCATCCGTTACGCAGATGCGGACAAATTTACCCTCCGGCGCGGCGAAAAGCTCGATGCGGGAATGTTCGGGGGTATATTTGATGGCGTTGTTGATGAGGTTCACCAGCACCTGCTCGATCAGCTGGGCGTCCATATCGGCCATCAGCAGGTCATCCGCCACGTTGGTCACAATGGTGTGGCGGGCGGCGTCATGGTCTAAATGAGCCAGTACATCGTCAAAAATGTCTTGAATCAGCTCCGGCTGAATGCGCAGGTTTACCTGGCCGTTCTCCATCCGGGTGATGGAAAGCAGATTTTCCACCAGATGGTTCAGCCAGTTGGCGTCCTCATAAATTGCGGCAGAAAGCTCCCGGCGCTTTTCCTCGGTCAGCAGGGGATTTTTCTCGGTCAAAATCAGCGCGTTGCCGGAAATGCTTGTCAGCGGGGTGCGCAGGTCATGGCTGATGCTGCGCAGCAGGTTGGCGCGCAGCTGTTCCTGGCGGGCGGCTTCCTCAATTTCGCGCCGGGCGCGGTTGGAGGCTTCTTTTTCCAGCGCCAGGGAACACACATCCAGGATGGATAATGCCAGATTGTGCTCATAGGTGCTGAACTCATGCAGCGCCGGGCAACTGCGGTAGTCCGTCTGGGCGGGAGGGGGCAGAATCAGGGTTCCCGGTGCAATGTGCTCCGGTGCGGGGGCAAAGCAGACCGGGCGCTCCAACAGCTTGCCCAGCTGGGTGGCCGTTATCCGCAGAATGGTGTCAGGGTCCTCGGCCCCCAACAGGCTGCGGCCGGCTTCCAGCAGCACCTGCGAAGCATAGGCTTTGCGCTCGCTTTGGGCGGCCTGTACCTTGATACGCCCCGTCAGCGAGGAGCAGAGCAGCGAAACGCAGAGCATGACCACTGCCGTTACCATGTCGTCTGACCGGATGCGGAACTGCATAAAGGGGTCAATGAACATATAGTTGACCAGCATCACCGAGAACAGCGAAGCCACAACGCCGTACACCAACCCCGATGTAAAGACGTTGATATACATGACGCCCAGGATATAGGTCAGGATATAGTTGGAAGAAACAAAATCCAGCCGGAAAAATACCCAGCTTGTCAGCGTACACAGCGCAAGGACCAATGCGGTCAGGGCGCAGTCCCGCAGCCAACGCAGGGCAGGTTCGCGTTGCGGCATGGGTGCAGGCTCCTTTCCACTACAGGGCAGGGAATGCGGCAAGGCGGCCCAGCACTGTATTTATCCTATGGCAACACCGCACAATTCCCGCCTTGCGGCTTAAGCACCGCTCCGGCAGCTGCGGCACGGCATCTGCGTTGCCAAAATGCTCGATAAGACATCCAGTATTATCTGCGCTTTTGGCTTGGCATCTGCCGCACCTCGCTCGCCGTATCGGCACTTAGAATTATGCGGTATTGCCCTATTATAACATATTGCCGAACTCTTTGATACAAACGGAATAATCTTTATATAAATTTAATGTAGGCCTACCCGATCCGTGGCAGCCCCGGCACTTTTTTGCACGCTGGGCGGGGCATTGGTTGAAATCAGGCCGCAAATCGGTTATACTATTTTGTAATAATTGGATTGTTCTGCCCTGCGGGCGATATTGCCATATAAAAAGGAGTGTTTTTACAATGTCCCATACCGTTATGGTGACCGGTGCCGATGGCTTTATCGGCAGCCATCTGGCCGAAGAGCTGGTAAAAAGCGGCGAGAAAGTGCGTGCTTTCTGCCTGTATAACTCGTTTGGTTCCCTGGGCTGGATCGATACCTTGCCCCCGGAGATCCGCAATGAAATGGATATCTTTATGGGCGATGTACGTGACCCCAACGGCGTGCGTACTGCCATGCGCGGGCAGGAGCGCGTGTTCCATCTGGCTGCCCTGATTGCCATTCCGTTCAGCTACCACAGCCCGGACAGCTATGTGGATACCAACATCAAGGGCACCCTGAACGTGCTGAACGCCGCCCGCGAGCTGGGCACCCAGCGCGTGATGGTTACTTCCACCAGCGAAGTGTACGGCACCGCCCAGTATGTGCCCATTGACGAGCACCACCCGTTCCAGGGCCAGAGCCCCTACTCTGCCACCAAGATCGGCGCGGACCGCCTGGCTGAAAGCTTTTACCGCAGTTTTGACCTGCCGGTTTCCATTGTGCGCCCCTTCAACACCTATGGCCCGCGCCAGAGCGGCCGCGCCATCATCCCCACCATCATCACCCAGCTGCTGGCCGGCCAGCAGGAAATCAAGCTGGGCAGCCTGACCCCCACCCGCGACTTTAACTATGTCAAGGACACCGCCCACGGCTTTATGGCCATTGCGGACTGCGATGCCGCCATTGGCCAGGAAATCAACATTGCCACCGGTGTGGAACATTCCATCGGCGATTTGGCCAATGAGCTGATTGCCCAGATCAACCCCAGCGCCAGGATCGTCTGCGAAGCCGAGCGCCTGCGCCCCGAAAAGAGCGAGGTCAACCGCCTGCTGGGCGATGCCACCAAGCTGCGCACCCTGACCGATTGGAAACCGCAGTATACCTTTGAACAGGGCCTTGCCGAAACCATTGAGTTCCTGCGCGGCAACCTGGACCAGTACAAGGTCGGCCAGTACATTCTGTAAGGGCGGTTGTAAGAAAGTTTTATGCCAATAAAATTACAAAAGCTGCCCGCCGCTGTGCGGTGGGGGCTGGCTGTGCTGTGCGCCGCCGTGTGCGGTGTGCTGTGGGCCTATTACTGGCGGGTGTTCTTTGGGCTGGATAACCGTGTGTCCCCCCTGGTGGTTACACTGGGGTGTGCGGCCTTTCTGGAAGTATGTCTGCTGGCCGGGTATTGTGTGCGGCGGTTTGCAAAAGGATTTGCGGCAAAAGGGGCCGTGTGCATCTTTTTGTGCGGGCTGCTGTTTGCATTTGCCAACCCGCCGCTGCAAACGCCGGACGAAGCCGACCATTACCTGCGCACCTATGCCATCTCCACCGGGCACTTTGATTTTGATGCTTCCCGCACCTACCCGGACGATGCGGCCTACCTGCTGGAAGCGTTCCCCGGTGCATGGGTGAATGCGCATACCTCTGCCGGTGTGGGCACTGACCCCGATACCGGGGCGAAAAAAGCCTATAACACCGCGGGCTATGCCCTGAAGCAATACGGCAAGGAAGGCGCAGTGCAGAGCATGGCGGACAGCTTTGCCCTGTACCTGGCGCACGATGTGCGGGATTCTGTGCCGGACCCGGTCAGCGAGCCGGTCAGCTTTCTGGTCATTCCATTCCTGCCGGGTGCGGTCGGTATGGCGTTGGCACGCCTGCTGGGCTTTGGCGCGCTGGGCTGCCTATATGGCGGGCGCATCGTCAACCTGCTGGCCTACACGCTGTTGTGCGCGTTGGCGCTGGCCCAAGCGGAGCGTTACCGCCCGGCCTTTGCGGCCATTATGCTGCTGCCGATGTCGCTGTTTATGGGGGCGTCGCTGAGCTATGATGCAACCCTGCTGGGCTGCTATTACCTGATGCTTGCCCTGCTGACCCGCAAGGAGTGGAATACCCAAACGGCGGGCATTTACACCGCCGCCTGCATCTTTGTCAATATCGCTAAACCGTACCTGAACCTTTTGTGGGTGCTGCCTATCTTTTTGGTGGCAAAGCGGGAATGGCACGCCAAGGGACGCCGCCCGCTGTGGGCGCTGGGCGGCTTTGGCGGTGCTATGGCCGTTACCCTGCTGACGGAATGGTACGGAACGGCGTTCCGTTATAACTATCCCATCATTGAGCGCCAGGGCGGCGGCACGGTAAACGGCGGTGAACAGCTGGCCTTTGTGCTGCGCAACCCTCTGCGGACCATTGCTGCGTTCTGGGGGACCCTGGGAGAGAATGATTTCTTTATTGGGCAGCTCGGCCTGTTCGGCTGGAAGGACCTGCCCATCAGCTTTTTGAACCTGACCGGCCCGCTGGTGCTGCTGTTGGCCGCCCTGCTGG
>ULVE01085810.1_pt1 | contig 17383 bp, 11 predicted proteins | sample 1959161 | NCBI WGS metagenome assembly ULVE01 (sample SAMEA4835778, study PRJEB28245) | human gut metagenome | biome: gut microbiome; material: fecal sample | place: Denmark | collected 2008
CCCGGTCATGTTCATGTAATATTCAGTCTGGTTGTCCATCGTGCCGCTCTTGGTCATGGTCTTGTCCAACCATTTGGTGTAGTAAGCGTTCACGTTCGCGCTTAACCATTCGTTGCGGAAACCGTATCCTAATTCGAACGACAATACCTTTTCATTCTTGGCATCCTTGTTAATCGCATGGCTGGTAGTGGCTTGCATGAAAGCTCCGTAAGAGAACTTCGGCGCACGGCTGATATAGCCTAAGTTGAAGAATACATTGTGATTGTCGGTGATATTGTAGTTGGCACCACCTTTTGCCGTAAAGCCCAAGAAGCTGATTTTGTCCGATTTGGCATGAGCCTTGTCGTAATAGAAGCGGTCGTAACGCCAATAGGTGGTGTTCGATAACGAACCCGCTACGAAAGCCGAGAGTTTGTCTTTATTAAATTCAGTCTGGAAGAAAGCCCCCTCTTGCAATACATGTCCGTCGTAGTCACGGTACACCACATCGCCTACACCCAGCTTCTGGTATCTCCATGCCGGATTAGCCGCATTGGCATTGTTTGCCGCCTGCACATCGCCACGGGTAGAGTCCATAAAGTATTGGCCGCCGAACAGGTCCGAAATCTCGTTCGTATGCGTACCTTTATAATAACGGAAGTCGACACCTCCGTAGAAATCGAAGTATTCACCGAACTTGGTGGTGTAAGTCGAGAGCAATCCGTACCAGTTATGGTAGTTTTTCGACTGGCTCATCACCAACATCGAACCATATTCGCTTGCGGCATTGATGTCCTCGATAGCTCCGTAATCAAACGTGCCGTCCGCCTTGCGGAATTTGGTCTGCAACTCGCCATAATAAGCACCATTCCAGTCACGATACGAATAGCCGTAATCTTCGTTACCTTGTCCCGAATTACCGTAACCGCGTCCGATAGACACGTATGCCACGGTACTCAATGATGATTTCTCATCGATTTGCCACTGGTGGTTCAAGCTGATTTGCGGCTTGTGGTATACGTTGTATTCCGCGCTTTGGCGTTCTCCGTTGTTGTCGAATCCGTAAGTGGAATTATACTTGTAGTTCTTCACACCGTATACTTTTTCCACGCGCTGCCAGTCGGCAATGGTCAAGGCACCGTCGCGCTGATAATGCTTTTGCGGAGCACCGAAAGCCGTCAACGACAACTGATGAGCGTCATTGATGCGTTTCGAGATGTTCAGAAAATAATTGTATCCTTCGAAATCGGTACCTTGCACATATCCGTTACCCCACGTGCGTGCACCGAGCAACGTCATTGCCCAACCGCTCTTCGATACACCGGTAGAAACGCTGAACAACATCTTGTTCATGCCATCGTTCCCCATCGAGTAAGCAATGGTTCCGCCTTTTTCGCTGTCCAGACTACGGGTTATAATGTTGATGGTACCACCTACAGAAGGAGCCGATACTTTTGAAGCACCCAAACCACGCTGGGTTTGCATGGTGCGGGTCACATCGGTCAATCCGGCCCAATTCGACCAGTAAACACCTCCCCATTCCATATCGTTCATCGGCACACCGTTCACCATGACGGCGATGTTCTCGTTGCCGAAACCACGCATATAGATTTCGGAGTCGCCATAACCTCCACCTTCTTTATTGGCATGTACACCCGGCGTGGATTTCAAGATTTCAGGAAATTCTTGTGTACCGAGTTTTTCTTCAATGAAATCCATGCTGACGCTGGATACGGCTACCGGTGTTTTGCGTGCGATAGCAATAGAAGAAGTGACTACCACATCCTGCAACATCTGTGCATCGTGCTCCAGTGCGACAGAACCCAGGTCGATTGTCCCTTGTCCGGTAATGTCCATTTGTTTTTCTTTATATCCAATGTAGGTGAACACAATGGTCACTCCCGAGTTTGGAACCTTTAGGGTAAATCCTCCGTTTACATCGGTTATAGCACCCAAGGTTGAGCCTTTTACGGCAACGGTCGCTCCTATCAGAGGTTCGTTGGTACCCGCATCCACAACCATACCTTTCAGGGTAGCCTGGGCTACCGCCGTAGCTGTACAACAAATAGTCAGTACAGCAAACAGCAAGAAATGTTTCAACTGATCTTTCATACGTTTCTTCTTTTGTTTTTGTGTTATTAAAGATTTAGAAACAAATGTAACAAATTTCCTTAAAACTCAAAGCTTTTACAGTGGTTTTTATCGCACATTTAACCGCTTTATGTTAACAAATTTAGCGGTTAACAAAATTAGAAGGTATCAATTTGTTACAAAATATTCGATAATAGGGTAGGATGGGTAGGCGGGAAGTGCCTGATGAGGCGTTGTGCTGCGGAATAAGTTTTGATAAACTTTCAAATTAACAGTTGAAACAAGAATGTAAAACGGAAAGTTCCGGTTGGCAGGATAAAGCAGGGAGATAAAAAAGCCGGAGAGCGGTTTGACGCTCTCCGGCTTGAAGTATGTATCTCGTGATGAGACGAGATTCAGCAGCTTATCTGAAGTTGTCCGGTTGGTGCCACTTGCCGTCTTCACCCATGGTGTCGGCTACGTCCCACCAAACTCTGGTACCTTGGTTGTATTGAGTCGGCTTCAACGGGTTGCGCGATTCGCTGTCCGGATATTGTACACGTTTAATCAGCTTGTCGTTATCCACTTCGCCGTTTGAACCGTTACCGCCTTGTACTACCAACATGTAACGCGGATAGTCGGTACGACGGACTTCTGCCCAACCTTCGTTTCCGTTCGGGAATACGGCAATCCATTTCTGTGTGATGATTTGTTCCAGTTGCTCTTCTTTAGATCCGCCATCGAAAGCAGCCAACCCCTGCAGGTTGTTGATGTAATCGCTGTAGTCGGCTTCTGCAATACCGTAATAGTCCATCGAGGCACGGATACCATCCAAGTAGTAATCTTTAGCGGATTGAGTCAAAGACGAACCCGTCCAGCCACGTAAAGCGGCTTCGGCTTTCAGGAACAAGCTTTCCGAATAGCCGAACCAAACGATTTCACGAGCCAAGTTCCACCAAATCTTCGGATTCATGGCATCCGACTGCAGGTTACAACGGTTGGGGGAATAGTTAACCGTTTGTGAACTACCCAAAACGGTTGCACCATTACGTATACCACAGAAATCTGCATCAGACTCTTTTGGTACAGCTTGATTCAAATCCGCATATACAGAAGGACGGAACCAAAGAATGCTACAACGCGGGTCGAGGTAACAGTTGTCTTCACTGGCATTGAACATCGTTTCATCTACACCACCTGCTGTGTACAGGTTGGCAGGAGCTTTCTGCTCAAATCCCGGAGTCGCTGTGGTTACGCCCGGCTTCAAAGCCTGGTTCTTATAAGCCCATTCCATTTCTTTCGGCAGCACTACGTTGGCACCCCAAGAGAAGAGCAAACCGTAGATGTTTTCGTTACCACCGGTAATGTATTGCCGCTTCGGTACCAGCTTCATGTTGTCTTCCTGGCCTTGCATCAGACCTGATGGGTCATTCAATGCCGCTTCGCCTTGCTGTTTAGCCAAGGCCGGATCTACATTGGATACGCGCAAAGCCAAACGCAACCGCAAGGTATTGGCGAAACGAATCCAGCTTTCCACATCACCGCCATAGCACAAATCATCATCACCAAAGTTAAATTGCTGAGCTGTAGGAAGAGTCGGATTATGCAAATTAGTAATAGCTTGATCCAGAATGTCGAAAATCATGTGGTACACTTCTTCCTGCGAAGAGTATTCTACGTTTTCTTCCGGTGGAAGCATACCCTTCACATAATACTTGATAGGAATATCACCATAGGTATCCGTCTGCGCCGCCATCAGGAAAGCGTAATAGATACGCGTAATGTAGAACGCATTCTGATAGTAGTCTTCATCGCAGAAATGGAAGGTCTTGATTAACTGGCTATACTCACTCACCGTACGGTCATCGTAGAAGTGTCTCCAACGTGCGCCCGACCATCCATCGTTGTATGAATAAGTAGGAGCACTGGGAGGTGCGAACGAGTTATTACCCCAATAACCGGCATAGACATCGTGGGTCAAATTCGTGGTTATCTGGTAATCGTTATACATTCCTTCGTAAACCAAGTTGGAGAACGTTGCGCCTGCCGAGCCTTCAGTGGCACGCAAGCTTTGCAACGCATTGTCCGATACTTCGTAATCGATATTAATGCCATCGCCCGTACCGCCAATGACACTCGGGTCGTAGACCGGCTGGTAGGGATTGGTATTCATTTCTTCAAAGTCATGACATCCAGCTAACAGTGCCAACAGGGAGCACATAGCCACTGACTTATATGTATTGAATTTCATAAGTTACTATTTTTATGTAAGATTAAAAACCTAAACTAACAGATAAACCGAAAGTACGAGAGTACGGCAGAGCCGCATAATCGATAGCCTGCGAGAACATTGAGGTATCGTAACCGCCTTCAGGGCTGGTGCCCGGTGTATGCTTCAGCAGGTAGCACAAGTTACGTGCCACGAACGAAACGTTTAATGAAGTCAACGGAGTCTTTTGCAACAGTTTTGACGGGAACGAATAACCGATAGACAACTCTTTCAGCTTGATGAACGAAGCGTCATACAAGAAATCTTCCGGCAACAAATTGCCATAATAGTCAGAAGCTCTAATAGCGGTGTTATTTGTAGTACCGTCTTCTTTTACACCTGGGAATACCATCATGTAGTTGTTATTCTCACCACGGTTTTCCGTACGTTTTGCCAAACCGTTACCAGTAGCTACCATTTCTGAATAAGAGAAGATGTCACCACCAAACTTCATGTCGAACATAGCCGACAGCGTAATGCCTTTGTAAGTGAAAGTCGGAGATACAGACATTGTCAGTTTCGGCTGGATGTTACCAATCGGGTTAGCTACACGTTCAGCTTCATCGGTAATGGTCATCGGCATACCGTTCGCACCGATGATGATGTTGCCATTTTCATCACGCTGATAAAGCGTACTTGCATAGATGTCACCTAATTTACCACCTTCGGTTGCACCTACTTGAATCGGGAAATTGGTATCACCTTCGAAGAACATGTATCTTACGCCTTGATCGGGTGCCAACTCATCAACTGTAGAAACGTTGTGAGCCATGTTCAAGTTCAAATCAAACGTAAAGTCTTTGGTATCTACAATGGTAGAATAAATCATCAATTCCACACCTTTATTCGAAATCAAACCGGCGTTCACCCACTGGCCACCTGACCATGGAGCTGCTGCGGGCACTTTCATAATCTGGTTCTTGGTCTTCATATAATAATAGGTGAAGTCAAAGCCTAAGCGGTTGTCGAAGAACTTCATGTCCAAACCGACTTCGTAAGAAGTAGCGATTTCCGGCTTCAACTGGTCGTTCATCTTCACATTGTCACGGGTCGGAGTCAGGATGCCGTTATCAAATGAATAAGAATACGTATTGTACAATTGATAAGGGCTTGTATCCTTACCTACCTGGGCTGCAGACAAACGCAGTTTGGCAAAAGTCAACCAGCTGGGCAATTCCTTGTTCAACGAGCGGACGAAATCGGAGATAACGAAACTCAAGTTAGCAGACGGATAGAAGAAAGAGTTGTTCTGCTGCGGCAATGTAGACGACCAGTCGTTACGGGCAGTCAAGTCCAAAGCCAAGTATTCTTTCCATGCCAACTGTGCCGAACCGAATACAGAGTTTGTCGCACGTTCGTAGCCGGTTTCACCTGCCGTACGGAGCAAGTTCGCTGCATTAAACATCCAGTTGCCTTTAATCAACATATTACCTACACCGGCATTCAAGGCTTCGTATTTCTGATACATGAAGTTGGCACCCAAATTCACACCTAAACGGAAGTTGTCAGTGATTTGCTTGTCTGCCATCAACATAAATTCGGCATTCGATTCGAAGAAGTTTTCTTCCCGGCGATCCATCGCATCGTTTGTCACCATAGCCAATGAACTTTCACCGTTGATACCATCACCGGCATTGGTTTCTTCGATGCGGGTACGATAGTAGTCGAATGCATATTTAGCAGAGAAATGCAACCAGTCAGTAAAATTAATCTTCGCATTGTAGTAACCGAATGCACGCCAACGTTCATCTTCGTTATGACGCTGGTTCAATACATAATATGGGTTACGGATACCTGCTGTCGGGCCGTACCAATTGACATGCACATGAGTATCATCGGAATACTGACGCAAGTCATCCAAGCGTACATTGTGCGGAATACCCATTAACATATTGATAGCACCGTAATTTCCATACATTGGACGGTCTTCAGCTTTGGTACGCGACAACGAAATCTTACCGTCCATCGAGAAGTATTCGTTGAGTTGTGTACCTGCGTTCAAGTCCACGTTGATACGTTGCAGTTTCTCGTTGGGGAACATACCGTCGTTGTTAGATGCGCCGAATGATGCACGGTAGTGGGAGGTGTCTGTTCCGTTTTGGATAGATACGTTGTGAGTCTGAGAGAAACCGGTATCAAAATAATCTTTCAGTTTGTTTCCGTATTTAGAATAAGCGTAAGTCTGACCGTTCCAAGCTTCCTTCATTGAACCGTCCAATACGGGGCCCCAGCTACTGGCAGCTCCTGTAGTATATTCTGCTCCTCCAGTTGCCCCTATCTGACCCTGTCCGTAACGTTCCTGCATATCCAAAGTTTCGGCAACCTTTGTCCAAGTAAAGTTACCGCTATAGCGTACGCCGAAACCGTCTTTCTTCGAACCTTTCTTCGTAGTGACCAAGATGACACCGTTACCGGCACGGCTACCGTAAAGGGCTGCGGCATTCGGACCTTTCAATACCGAGATACTTTCGATATCGTCCGGGTTGATATCCAACGATGCACCACCACGGTCGACACCGCCATAGAATGAAGCGTCGGAATCACTGTTGTCACTGAACGGCACACCGTCCACAATCCACAACGGCTGGTTGTTGTCGCTCAATGAAGAGTTACCACGGATGGTAATCTTGGTAGAACCGCCCAAACCGGTAGCTGATGTGTTCATTTGCAGACCTGCCACTTTACCTTGCAAAGCACTGGTTACCGACGGGTCGCCCGTACGGTTCAGTTCATCGCTCTTCAGTTCCTGAACGGCGTAACCCAACATTTTCTTTTCACGCTTGATACCCAAAGCGGTTACCACCACTTCGTCCAGCATTTCGGAGTCTTCTTCCATCGTCAGGTTGATGGTTGTCTTTCCGGCTTCTACCGGCATTTCCACCGTTTTGTAACCGATATAAGAGAACTGCAACGTAGAACCTACAGGAACTTTGACTGTAAAGTTACCGTCCCAGTCGGTAATGCTTCCGTTTGTAGTACCTTTTTCGACTACAGATACACCAATTAGCGCTTCACCTGTAGCGTCGATAACCCGACCGGTGATTTCTTGTAGCTGATCTTGCTGTGCTGCGTTGGCCGATGAAGGAGCGGCAGTAGTGGAAGTAGATTCTTTTGACAAATAAATGACGTTATCGTCTACTACATAGCTGATGCCTTTTCCAGCCAATGCTTGGTCCAAAACCTCTTCTACGGTAGAACCATTGGCTTTCACCGAACCGATGGGGGTTTCTGCCAATTCGTCATCGTAAAAGAATTGATACTGGGACTGAGCTTGAATCTGCTGAATCATAGTCCCCAACTGAGTATTGGTTAATGCAATGTTTAATTGCGCCGACACCAACTGTGTTGGTACAGTAAACAGTGTCGAAACCAATAGTGCCCGAACGAGTTTCTTCGAGCTCATGCACGAGTTTTTGCTTCTCATACTTGCTTTTCTAAGGTTAAACATACTATTAATATATTTCTCTCTTGTTTTCTTATTCCTTTTGGGTAAAACTATAATAATAACAATTATATTTTGCAAAACACTTATCCGGAAAATGAAATTTTTTAATTTTATTGGTGAAATTTACTTTGTCTTCTTTTTAAAGCTTTGTGTTTCAGTGGATATGCTCTTTTGCTGAATGTGCGTTTTTTCAATTGAAGGAAGTCTGGATAGCGTTGTTTCCGGAGTGAAAGGGAGAGGATTGCTTTTTACGGTGGTCCTTTAGAAGCTGTTTTGAATTTATCGTGCGATGATTTGGGATGAGTTTTTGAGGCATTTTCGCTTCTGTGATGAGGAAGATAGCGGGCTATCTGACGAAGAACAGGAGCGAAAAGGACCAAAAAATCGCCCAAAGCACACACGAAAACGGATACATCAAGCCAAGAAAAACTTTTTGGAGAAATTCAAAACAGCTTCTTACAATGGAGCGGGAAGAAGATAGGGCTTCGTGATTTTCCTCGATAAATTCTTCTGCGCTTGCCGTTTTTTCCGTAATTTTGCGCAGAATTTGAGAATTCATGTATTTTACTTTAATTTAATATATAGAGAAGAAGATGGGTGGTTTTTTCGGAACAGTCTCAATGGCTGAATGTGTTACCGATTTGTTCTATGGTACGGATTATAATTCGCACTTGGGTACCAAACGTGCAGGGATGGCTACGTATGACGAAAAGGAAGGCTTCGCACGTTCGATTCACAGCATAGACAATTCGTATTTTCGTACGAAGTTCGAATCGGAATTATCAAAGTTTAAGGGCAAGTCGGGTATCGGTGTGATTAGCGATACCGATCCGCAGCCGATTATGATTAATTCGCATTTAGGGCGGTTTGCGATTGTAACGGTCGCTAAAATCAATAACATCGCCGAATTGGAAAAGGAATTGCTCGATGCGAATATGCATTTTGCCGAGATGAGTATGGGAAAGACCAATCCCACGGAATTGGTCGCGCTGTTGATTGTGCAGGGAAAGAATTTTGTGGAAGGTATCGAGAACGTATATAATAAGGTAAAGGGTTCGTGCTCGATGTTGCTGTTGACTGAGGATGGCATTATAGCCGCACGCGACAAGCTGGGACGTACGCCGATTATCATCGGTAAGAAAGAAGGAGCCTATGCAGTGACAAGCGAATCGTGCAGCTTGCCCAATCTGGATTACGAGATAGACAGCTATATTGGTCCGGGCGAGATTGTCCGGGTGCGTGCGAATGGCATCGAACAGCTTCGGAAACCCAACGAGGAAATGCAGGTATGTTCTTTCTTGTGGGTGTATTATGGTTTCCCGGTATCTTGCTACGAAGGAAGAAACGTAGAGGAAGTCCGCTTCAAGAGCGGTTATGAAATGGGGCGTACCGATGAGTCGGAAGTGGATTGTGCTTGCGGTATTCCAGATTCGGGCGTAGGTATGGCGTTAGGATATGCCGAAGGAAAGGGAGTGCCTTATCATCGGGGCATCGCTAAGTACACGCCGACATGGCCGCGCAGTTTTACGCCCAGCAACCAGGAGATGCGTTCGTTGGTGGCCAAGATGAAGTTGATTCCCAATCGTTCCATGCTGGAAGGAAAGCGTGTGTTGTTTTGCGATGATTCGATTGTGCGCGGCACCCAGCTGCGCGACAATGTGAAGATTCTGTTCGATTACGGGGCAAAGGAAATCCACATGCGCATCGCTTGTCCGCCGTTGATTTACGGCTGTCCGTTTATTGGTTTTACCTCATCGAAAAGCGATATGGAACTGATTACCCGCCGCATCATCAAGGAAATAGAGGGTGATGGCGATGCGAAGCTTGAAAAATACGCAACGACCGATTCACCCGAATACAAAGAGCTGGTAGAACGTATCCGTGCACGTTTCGGGCTGACTTCATTGAAGTTTAATACCGTAGAGACTTTAGTGAAGGCAATCGGTTTGCCGAAATGTAAAGTTTGCACCCATTGCTTCGATGGGTCAAGCCACTTTTGACAATTGACAATTAACAATTAATAGTTAATAATTAATAGTGAATAACGGAGGTTTTTTATAGCCTCTCATCATTCACTATTAATTATTCACTATTAGAACGCTTCCGTCATATTGAAATAGAACAAGTTCTGCTTGTTGATGAAGTTACGTCCGAAATCCAGTCGGACATTCATGCGGGGTTGCACCTCGATGCGTAAGCCTAAGCCTGCATTGGGAAGCACGCCTTCTATCTTTCCCGGGTTCGGACCCATAAATCCTGCACCTCCCCAAGCTACGAATCCCAGATGGTGGATGATTCGTTTCAGCCAGTTGCTTCGGTCGGTATTGAACATTTGCCGGTATTCCACTAAAGCGATGTGTGAAGATTTGTCGCGGTATTGTCCCATGTAATAGCCCCGTAAGTCGAACGGGGTGCCGCTCAGTACATATTTATTTAAAGGAATGTTCTTTCCGAATACATTTTTGGTCTGCACCGTCCAGGCGAGCACTTTCCGTTCTCCCAGCGATTTATACTGGCGGTAGTCTAACTCGAAGCGGTAAAAATCAGTATCGCTCCCTAACCATTTTTGATAGAGCAACCCGCGGATATCGAAATAAAGTCCTTTGTAGGGATTGGCCGGGATGTCGCGTGTGTCGTAGGTGATGAGGAAGCCGAGCCCTGAACTGAAATTCTCGTAACCATTCTCCGTTCCTCCCGCATTCTTGTAGTCTTCTTGTTCCACCAAATGCTTGGCGGGACTGGAAATCTTATCATAGTTCAGGTCGATTTGCGGACCGATAAACCAGTCTGTTTCCTTTATGCGGAACAAGAACCAGGGGTTTATCTGGATGCCACTGTACCGGTACTGGCTGGTCGAGTCGCTCCGTTCATAGTGTTTGTTGGTGGAATAGCCCACGCCGTAAAAGTTTTCCTGGGTATTCTTATAGGAAAACTGCCCGAAGATACGAAACTTGTCGTTCTTGAAAAATAATTGAGGCTTGACCATGATGTTCAGTCCGCCTTTAAAGATGAAAGCCATGGCAAAAGGAAGTACCGAGCGGCGCATGGTGGTGTCTTTCGGGTTCATGCGGAAAGTCATCAGCGCGCTGCCCCCTACCAAGAAACCAAAGTCGGGGCTGAAGCTGGGGCCTCCCAAGATGTTATAATGGAAGTTCCGGTTGGCTACTCGCTGGCGTCGAAGTTCTTTCGATGTCAGTGTGTCGGCTGCCGTGAGCAGGGTATCGGTTTCTTGGGCATAGCCAAGCGATGCCATCAGGCACAGGATGCAGGATACAATCAGTTTTTTCATGTCTATTGGTTATCAGAGGTGCAAATGTATAAAAACTTAAGCATTTCAAGGCTTAAAAAATGAATAACTTAATGAAGTTTGTAGTCCGGTATAGCTTTTTAACGCCGTAATGTTTGGTTGTATGCAAGCTATTTCCTACTTTTACATCACTAAAATTTTAACTTAAAAAGACTATGACAGTAATAGAACGTTTTTTGAAGTATGTTTCTTTCGACACTCAGTCTGACGAGAATACGGGCGTGACGCCCAGTACCTCGAAGCAAATGGTGTTCGCTCAATATTTACAGTCGGAATTGGAAGATTTGGGATTAGAGGATATATCGCTTGACGAAAACGGTTATCTCTTCGCTACACTTCCTGCCAATGTCGACCGCGAAATTCCTACAATCGGTTTCATTGCCCACATGGATACCAGTCCGGATATGTCGGGCAAGGATGTGAATCCACGTATCGTGGCTGATTATCGGGGCCAGGATATACCATTGTGTGAGGAAGAAGGGATTATCTTGTCGCCCAAACAATTCCCCGAATTGCTCGACCATATAGGTGAAGACTTGATTGTGACCGACGGACACACCTTGCTTGGTGCTGACGACAAGGCGGGAATAGCCGAAATAGTAGGGGCGATGGCTTATCTGAAGGCGCATCCTGAAATCAAGCATGGCAAAATCCGTATCGGCTTTAATCCCGATGAAGAAATCGGACTGGGGGCGCATCAGTTTGATGTGGAGAAGTTCGGATGCAAATGGGCATACACGATGGATGGCGGTGAAGTGGGCGAGTTAGAGTTTGAAAATTTCAATGCCGCTGCGGCCAAAGTCCATGTGAAGGGCTTGAATGTACATCCCGGCTACGCGAAAGGCAAGATGGTTAACTCGATGCTGGTAGCGAACGCTTTTATCGCCATGCTTCCCGAAAACGAGACTCCGGCCACTACGGAAGGATACGAAGGTTTCTTCCACTTAATCGGAATGGCTGGCGAGGTGGAAAACACCACGCTTTCTTTTATTATCCGCGACCACGACCGTGCGAAATTTGAGGCACGGAAGGCGTTGATGGAAGTGTGCGCCGGAAAGCTGAACGAGAAATACGGAGCAGGTACGGTGACGGTAGAGGTGAAAGACCAATATTATAACATGCGCCAGCAAGTGGAACCCTTGATGCATATCATCGACATCGCTTTTGCCGCCATGCAGGAAGCGGGGGTAGAGCCAAAGGTGAAAGCCATCCGTGGCGGGACAGACGGAGCGCAATTGTCATTCAAAGGATTGCCTTGTCCGAATATCTTCGCAGGTGGCTTGAATTTTCACGGACGTTATGAGTTCGTGCCTATACAATCGATAGAAAAAGCGATGAAAGTGGTGGTTAAGATTGCCGAACTCACCGCGAAACGATACTGATTCTGAGTGAATAGCGGACAGTTAATAAGTGACGAGGGAGGCATTTGCCGTTGTCGCTTATTCACTGTCCATTATTCACTGATTATACCATAACCTTAAAATGTAGAACTGATGAAAACAACTCCATTTACCGGAAAACACATTGCGCTCGGTGCAAAGATGCAGGAATTTGCAGGCTATAATATGCCTATCGAGTATTCGGGCATCATCGACGAACATCTGACCGTATGCAACGGGGTAGGTGTCTTCGATGTCTCTCACATGGGTGAGTTTTGGGTAAAAGGTCCCCATGCGCTCGATTTTATCCAACAGGTTACTTCAAACAATGCGGCTGTGCTCACGCCAGGAAAGGTGCAGTACACGTGTTTCCCGAACGAGACGGGAGGCATAGTCGATGACTTGCTGGTCTACGATTATGCGCCGGAAAAGTATATGCTGGTGGTGAACGCCGCCAATATCGAGAAAGACTGGGACTGGTGCGTTTCCCATAATGCCGTAGGCGCGGAACTGGAAAACGCTTCCGACCGCATGGGACAATTGGCCGTACAGGGTCCGAAGGCATTGGCGACACTCCAAAAACTGACTTCAGTGGATTTGTCGGATATACCTTATTATCATTTCAGGGTAGGCGATTTTGCCGGTGTGCCGCAGGTAATCATTTCGAATACCGGTTATACCGGGGCGGGAGGCTTTGAATTGTATTTCTATCCGGAGGATGCCGGCCGCATCTGGGATGCTGTCTTTGATGCGGGTGCAGAGTTTGGCATCAAGCCTGCAGGGTTGGGGGCACGCGATACATTGCGGTTGGAAATGGGGTTCTGCCTCTATGGCAATGACATCGATGACACCACTTCGCCGCTCGAAGCCGGGTTGGGCTGGATTACGAAGTTTGTCGACGGAAAGAATTTCACCAACCGTGCCGCCCTCGAGAAGCAGAAAGCCGAAGGAGTCGGCCGCAAGCTGGTAGGCTTTGAGATGATAGACCGGGGCATCCCGCGCCACGGCTATGAGCTGGCCGATGCAGAAGGAAATGGAATCGGCCATGTCACTTCCGGAACCATGTCGCCCACCCGCAAGATAGGAATCGGATTGGGATACGTGCAGACTGCTTTCTCGAAACCGGGTACTGAAATTTATTTGGTCAACCGGGGGAGGAAGTTGAAAGCGCAAGTGGTAAAGCCGCCTTTCCGGAAGTAGTGCGTTGGGGGATGTAGAGCGAATCAGGAACCGGTATGTGTATTTGCCTCTCCAAACGGATATATACTGCATGGGCAGTTGGATATATACTGCGACTGCCCATGAATATATACTTCATTGGCAGATGCAGTATATATTCATTTTCGGAAGTATGATGCTGATATTGGTTCGTCACTGAAAAAGTCAGTTTTGTGCAAGCCGGTATTCATTGGGAGCGAAGCCGGTTATTTTTTTGAAGAGGAAGCAGAATTGTTGCAGGTTGGAGAATCCCAGCCAGGAAGCTATATGGGCGGGTGTCTCATTTTGGTCGGATAACATCTTCTTTGCAAGCTCCAGGCGTTTGAACTGGAAATATTCTTCGGGCGTCTTTCCGGTTTCAAACCGGAGCAAGTCTTTAAAGTAGGCAACCGACAAATTCAGGTGCTCGGCGCAATACTTCGAAGTAGGGAATATGCCGTTGCGTAGATTCCCCGAATCGATGTATGCTTGAAGCAGGTTGTCCGTTTGTTGTATCAAGGTTTTGTTTGTATTTTCCCTTGTAATGAATTGGCGTTCGTAGAAACGGTTGCAATACTCCAGTAGCAGCCCGATGTAACGCGAAATGAGGATGCGGCTGTACCGGTCGATGGGATGATGCAGCTCTTCATCGGTTTCTTGCAGGCAGGTTACTATTTTGTTTTTTTCTCGTAAAGACAAATGTAAGGCTTCTTCTTTCTGGTAAGAGAAGAACGAGTAATGGTGGATGGTCTTTTCGAGCGCGGTACCGCAAAGCAATTCGGGATGGAAAGCGAGCAGCCATCCTTGCCGGGGAAGCACCCGATGGCGGTCGATGTCGAAAGCTTGCCGCGGGGGCAGGAACACCATGGTAGCGGTAGAAAAATCGTAATACTTACCTCCGCAACAGCTTGTGTCTGCCGTATCATTCTCTATTAATAAAACGGTATAGAAGTCGAACCGGATGCTGTGTTGTGTGACATGGGTATTGTTCAGCCGGATGACGCTGGCCTGGGGGTGTAAAGTCTTGCATCCTAAACAACAATTGCATTGATATACGGTCTTTATGTCCAACAATGTTTCTTTCATGACGGTTGTGGCCTCTTGTTTTTTCCTGCAAAGATCGTTGTTTGTCGGTTGTCTTGTTATACCTGTATTACGGACAGATGTAACCATTTTACTTTTATCTGTAATTCTATATAAGGAAGATACCTTTTTGAAATCAAAAAAAGTTAGAAGAATTACCTCATTTTCGGGTAATGGGTTGGCAACCGTTCCAGTTGCCCTTCCGGTTGCCATCGGGAATACAGAACACTCGGCTCCCAGCGTCTTCATGAGTAAATCTTTGTGTGAATAACCTGTTACTAAATAAAATGAAAGTCCACACAATTATACTTTTGCAATGATGCTATGCTTCAACCGCTATAGAAGCAAGGATAAATGGCAAAGTATTCAATAATACTTGCCCATAGGAACTTGCTTCAGTATGCTTCCCATTTTTTGTTTAGACAAATTGCGGAATTCATAAATGATGAAGTATTCAGTTCCTTAAAAAGCAACTACGGATGTCTTGGCCTAATCCTTTTCAACAACACAGTAAGGTTTTCCGTTATGCTACGGTTCAGGATTACGAGCACTACAGCTATTAAAATGAGCGTTATGCCGACAGCTTCGCTTACGGTGAATGCTTCGCCGAATATCAATACGCCGATGCACACCGCCGTGACTGGCTCAAGCGCGCCGAGTATTGACGTCAGTGTACCGCCTATGTCGCGCACGGCCAGCAGCAGCGTGATGTTGGATATTACGGTGGGGGCGACAGCCAACAATACCACATTCACGACCGAAACGGTATCAGGTAACGGCTGAAGTCCTTTGCCTGTGAAATCCTTAACGGCGAACATCAGCGTGGTGAACACAAAAACGTAAAACGCCAGCTTGCGGCTGTGCATATCCTTGACGCGCGATTTGTTCACCACTATTATATAGGTCGCATACCCCAAGGCTGAAAGCAGCACCATGCCAACGGCAACGGGTGGGAGATGCAGCTTTGCGCCGTTGAGTGACAGTTTGGCAACGCCGCAGATGGCAAGCACCACGGCTGTCCACGTAACCCATGATGCCCGCTCCCTGAAAAGCACAAACATCAGCAGAGTGACGAATACAGGGTAAGTAAAATGGAGCGTGGTGGCAACGCCTGAGCCCATTACCTCGTAGCCGTAAATCAGGAACATCGACGATACCGAATAGGATGCCGCCAACGGTACTATCACCAGCAAGTCGCGCCAACAGACCTTAAAGCTTTCCTTCTTCATGAACATCATCAACCCCAGCGCAGCCGTGGCCACAAGGAAGCGGTAAAACAAAATAGAGTCTGATGCAAGCCCCACACGCATCAGCGGCAGCGTAAACAGCGGTATCAGGCCAAACGTCACCGACGTAGCTACGCCGTACAAAAATCCTCTAACTCTTGCGTTCATATCTCTTTTTCAGGTTTTAGTTTTTAGCTATAGTATTTTTTAGCAAAATCTATGAGATATTCGCCGGATTACGGCAGTGTGATTTTTGCCCTAATCCGGCTCAGACTTGCCTGCGTGATGCCTAAATAGGTGGCGATGCTTCCCAATGGCAACCGTTGTAGCAAATCGGGTTCTTTCTCCAACAGCTCCTTATACCGTTCTGAGGCGATGGCGGACAACATGGAAATCAGCCGTTCCTCGGTAGCAAGCAGCTCCATTTCCGCATAACGCCGCCCCCAATTGGCGATGTGCAAATCGTCTGCAAACAACTCTTTCAGTTTTTTTCTTTCCAGTACATATAAGACCGAATCTTCCATCAGTTCCATTGTTTCATATCCCGGCTCATCGTTCACATAACCTTTCATGGAAACAAGGGTCGCTCCTTCCTTGCCAAACCAAAAGGTAATTTCCTTTCCGTCCACCGAAGTGTAGGCGCGGACAATGCCTTTCTTGATGAAAAAGATGTTCTTCTCCACCTTACCGCTTTCCAGCACGCGGAATCCTTTGGGATACGAAACTTCCGTCAGGCATTGCCGCAACTTGTACAAAGACGCGTCCGGCATAGCATATCTCTGGTTGATGATTTCCTTTATATCCATAGTTCGTAGTTCTTATCGGTGTGCAAAATTATAAAATAGCACACGGAAACGGAAATGAATGGTTGTTTTTTGCCAAATGCAAAATCAGTTTTTGCCAAATGCAAAAAGCCGTCAGGGATTACTTGCTTACTTTTGCACCCGAATTTAATAAATCATAGGTATGAATTGGATAATCTTATTATTGGCAGGATTGTTTGAGGTGAGCCTTACATTCTGTCTGGGGAAAACGAGAGCGGCATCAGGAGTTGAATTTTATCTGTGGGGAAGCGGTTTCCTTGCTTCCACCGTACTGAGCATGGCTTTGCTTGCCAAGGCGGTGCAGACGTTGCCTTTGGGTACGGCATACGCCATCTGGACAGGTATCGGAGCTGTCGGCACGGTCTTGATAGGAATATTCGTTTTCAAGGAACCTGCCACTCCCATCCGGCTTTTCTTCCTGTTCACGCTCATTGCTTCCTTGATAGGATTGAAAGTCGTGTCATACTGAAAGGAGGTGACAAATGAAGTATGAATTGAGGGAGAACCAAGGCATTCCGGCACCTCTGCTGGCTCTGATGGCGGTCGCTACCGGACTTTCCGTCGCCAACTGCTACTACAACCAGCCTTTGTTGGGCAGCATGGC
>ULVE01068157.1_pt1 | contig 17225 bp, 9 predicted proteins | sample 1959161 | NCBI WGS metagenome assembly ULVE01 (sample SAMEA4835778, study PRJEB28245) | human gut metagenome | biome: gut microbiome; material: fecal sample | place: Denmark | collected 2008
CAAAACCTTATTTTGCAGGAAGCTATCACGCAGGCCTATGAAAAGCTTTGTGAAGAAGATTATGAAAGCTACAAACTGCTGAAAAACGCTTTTGCGGATAAAACTCTCAATGAAATTACCGACAATCTTTATAAATTCATGCGTTCACTGCCGTTTCCTGAGCGTTGGATAGCAGAGGTACATAAAAACTTTACTGATGATAAGATTTTTGACAGCTTTATAAAAGATAATATATGTGTAGCTCAAACAAAGCTGAAAGAAGCATTTTCAATGTATGAGGTTTTTGAAGAATATGCCTGCCGTAAAGAGATAGAGGGCATACCTTTTATAAAACATATCAAAATGAATGAAACTGCCGACAGTGACAGAGAACTTCTTCATAGGTTAAGAAAGCTTCTTGAAAGCGGCGATATAGATACTATTGCTAAGTCAGATTGGAAATTCAGCACCATAAAAAGATTTCCCACGAACAAGGCTTTCAATGCATCACTTGACGATGATATTCGCATTAGGTTCAAGGACAATTATGCCTTCTGTGCATCATATAGAAACAAATATAAAGATATCGTAGCTAAAATAACCGATATGTTCAATAACACCAAACTAATCATGAAGGAAAATATGCTTGAATCTGGCAGAATATTTACTGTTCTGTGCAGGGTATGCGAAGATATAGACAAGATCTCACAAGAAATGAAGCTTGAACGAAATGGCGTTACTTTTTCTGACGTTGAGATAATGGCGAGAGAATTGCTTGTAAAAGATACCGAGAATGGACCTGTTCGCACGGAGCTTTGCGAGGAAATTCGCAGAAACAGGCTATATGAGCTTATTTTCATAGACGAGTTTCAGGACGTGAATAATCTTCAGGAGCTTGTTTTCCGCTCGCTTTCTGATTCTGATAACTTGGATATCATGGGCAAAAATGTTTTTGTGGTTGGCGATATAAAGCAGGCTATATATCGTTTCAGACTCTCAAATCCTGAACTTTTCAGCAAAACGAGAAATGACGCTTCCGCACCTGAAAACAGCGAACAGCTCGAGGCTATCTTGCTAAGCAAGAATTTCAGAAGTCGTGAGTCTGTGGTTGATTTTGTAAATTTTCTGTTCCACTATCTTATGACACAGCACACAGGTCAGGTGGATTATGATAGAAATGAAGAACTTCGATACGGTGAACTTTATGATGAAAATAACAAGCCTACAGAAATAATGCTCATACCTTTTGATAAGGACTACAAAAAGACAAATGGCTATTCTGTGGAGAACAAAGTAATAGCGCAAAAGATAAAGCACATGCTTGAAAACGGTGAAGAAGTCAAAGATCATGGCTCTCTAAGACCGTGCCGTGCAGGAGATTTTTGTATACTTGTTCAAAAGAATGATGAAATTACCCTTATGGCAAAAGCCCTTGAAGAAGTAGGTCTGAAAGCATATTCTGAGGATACAAACGGATACATGAAGTCAAGAGAGATAACACTTGTGCTGAATATGCTCAGGGTAATTGACAATCCAATGAACGATATTGCAATGACAGCTATCATGATGTCGCCTATCATGGGATTTACGCCTGATGAAATGGCGGCAGTAACAGAAAAGTCAAAGAAGCCTAACAGCAAACTGAAAGACCATATCTATCAGGTGGTAGCGGCGTCAGCTTCTGCTGAGGACAGCCACGAAAAGGAAGCTACTCATATTAGCTTTAATAATAAAACATTGCAGGATAAGTGCATAGAGCTTAATAAGCTTATTAATTCCCTGCGTTATCTTTCAATGAGCATGGGTCTTGAACGGCTCATAAGAAAAATATACGACATGACCGACCTTATGGGGATCGTTTCGCTGTATCTTGATTCTGATAAAAAGCGAGCAAACCTTCGTCTGCTTCTTGAATATGCTTCATCCTATGAGCAAAATAGTCAGGAGGGCGTAACTGGTTTTCTAAGATATATCGACTCTGTGTCCTCAAATGAAAAAGCCTTTAAGCAGGCAATGACGGTAACAGAGGGCTCAGATTCCGTTTACATAAAAACCTACCATGCTTCAAAAGGTCTTGAATATCCATTTGTATTTTTATGTCAGCTTGACATACCGCTTATAAAGAAAGACAAAGGTTACTGTTCACATAACAAGCTGGGCTTTGCTTTCAGTTTTATGGATAACAGCAAACTTATGAGAAAAACTTCACTTTACTATGATAAGCTTTCAAAGAAATCAAAAGCAGAGGAAAAAAGTGAAAAACTCCGCCTGCTTTATGTTGGATGTACAAGAGCAAAAGAAAGACTTTTTGTAAGCTATGCACCGATTATTTACAGCAATACCACATATGAGAAGGTTATTGAACGTAAGGTGGGGATAGTTGACAGGCTTAGAAACATATACTCAAAGCAGGGAGATTCTCTTGAAAATGTTGTGGCGGACGCTGAAACGATGCTTGATTGGATAACAATCACGCTTGCACTTCACTCCACGGGTGATCAACTCACATCTTGGCTTGGCACTGATAATATAGCTGTCAGAGGGGACGAATACCCTGAGCCTGAGATAATATATAATGAATACGGCATTGAAAATACAGAGCCGACACATGAAGAAGATACAACTATTAGCGAAATAGAAGCGGACAAAACAATGCTTAGAAATCTTCTTGACAAATTTGCATTTGAGTATGACTGGTCAGGAGTATCAACACCAGCAAAGCTTACTGTTACGGAGATAACTGCGGCTGAAAAAGAGAAGCAGACAGAGAAAACCGAACCTGAGTTTTATCCTAGTCTTCCACGGCTTGATGATGAGTTTGATAAACTATCAGCAGCGGAAAAGGGAACTTTTACCCACAAATTTATGGAGTTATCGGACTATGATAAGGCACATGAAAGCGTAAAAACAGAGCTTGAACGTCTTGTGAATCAGGGGTACTTCAGCCAGAAAGAAGCTGACGGAGTTTATGTTGAAGCACTTGAAGCATTCTTTAGATCTGATTTTTATGAGCGTGTGAAAAATTCCGATAATGTGATGCGTGAAAAGAAGTTTCTTGTTTCAATGAGTGATCTTGACTTAAGTGAAAATCTTCCTGAATATAATGGTAACAGTGGTATGCTTCAAGGTATCGCCGATTGTATCTTCCACGAGCCTGACGGATATGTTATCGTTGATTATAAAACTGACAGATTTAATGATTTGTCACATCTCATGGGCTATAAAACACAGCTTGCACTGTATAAAGCATCATTTGAGATGATACTCGGAGAGAAAATAAAAAGCTGTTATATTTATTCATTCTGGTTGAGAAAAGGGGTTGAAATCAAGCTCTGAATGTGATATAATGACATATAGAGAACTTTGATAATATTTTTTTGAAATAATTTGAGAAAAGGTATTGACAAGTGGGTAAAAGTGTAGTATAATATCATGGTAAACAAAGCAGAACAATGTCCGTTCTCACCTTAAGCGCAGATCTCTGTAGTAAAAAGGTCAACATGAATTTGCATATCAATGTGATTTTATGCGGGTACGGATCAGTTCTGTGCCCGTTTTATTTTATTTTTGGAGGTGCTGCGTCATTAGCAACAGGGAACATCAGATCAACGAAGAGATCCGTGATAAAGAACTCAGGGTCATAGACGTTGACGGAAATCAGCTTGGTATTTTAAGTGCTGACGAGGCTCTTAAAATTGCATTTGAGAAAGATCTTGATCTTGTAAAGATCGCTCCTCAGGCAACTCCGCCTGTATGCCGTATCATGGATTATGGCAAGTTCTGTTTTGAACAGACAAAGCGTGCGAAGGAAGCAAAGAAAAATCAGAAAGTTATCGAGATCAAGGAAGTTAGAATGTCATCTACGATCGATACTCATGATTTTAATGTAAAGGTCAATCAGGCTGTTAAATTCCTTAACGGAGGAGATAAGATAAAAGTTTCTGTAAGGTTCAAGAAAAGAACTTTGGCTCATCCACAGTTCGGTGAAGAACTTCTTGCAAAATTCAAAGACGCTATCTCTGAAGCCGGCGTTGTTGACAAGCCATCAAAAATGGAGGGACGCAGTCTTGTGATGTTCGTTTCTCCGAAAGTAAACAAGTAAAATAATAAGGAGGATAAATACAATGCCAAAGATCAAAACACATTCTGGTGCTAAGAAGCGTTTCAGTGTTACCGGTAGCGGTAAGGTTAAGTTCCAGCACACAAACAAAAGACACAGACTTACTCAGAAGGATCACAAGCGTAAGAGAATCCTGCGTGGTGCAGCTTATGCAGATGATACCAACATCAAGAACGTAAAGGCTCTTATCCCTTACAAATAAACGAGTTGTAGGGAAAACAAATTTTAAAAATTTCAGGAGGTAATAACTATGGCTCGTGTAAAGGGAGCAATGATGACTCGTAAGAGAAGAAATAAGACTCTGAAGCTTGCTAAGGGATACTTTGGTGCCAAGAGCAAGCACTTCAAAATGGCTAAACAGGCTGTAATGAAGTCAGGTCAGTATGCATACATTGGAAGAAAGCAGAAGAAGAGAGATTTCAGAAAGCTTTGGATCACAAGAATTTCAGTAGCTGCTAAAATGAACGGTATGAATTATTCAACATTCATGAACGGCGTAAACAAGGCTGGTATCAATCTTAACAGAAAGATGCTTTCCGAAATAGCTATCAGCGATCCTGCTGGTTTCACAGCAATCGCAGAAAAGGCGAAGGCTGCTCTTTAATAGTCAAAAACACGCACGTTCTTGTAACCTGCGTGTTTTGTTGTATATTAAGGCAACACCATATATGACGCATTTGGCAACTAAATGATTAAATTTTCAGAATAAGAGGTGACGCAGTTTGCATATTAATAGTAAAGATAACCCTAGAGTGAAGCTTTTCAGAAAGCTTCTGTCATCAAAAAAAGCTAGGGAAGAACATGGATTGTTTGCTGTTGAAGGTGCAAGAAACTGCGTTGACACCGCTTATGAAGCTGTGTGCGGAAGAATAAAAGTTCATTCTGTTTTCTATACTCAAACGGCCTTGACTAAGTATAAAAATACACTTAAAACTGATAACCTTTTCTCGTGCACAAGACCTGAAGATGTTTTTGAAATATCTGATGAGCTTGCGAAAAAGATGACAGATGAAGGAAACTCTCAGGGCATATATATGATCGTTTTTAAGGTCGATTTGCCTTTTGTGGCTGAGTATATTGACAAAAACGGGAAGTATCTCGTGCTTGACAATTTACAGGACCCAGGTAATTTGGGTACGCTTTTAAGAACTGCCGATGCCGTAGGCGTTAGTGGAGTAGTTATGACAGATAATTGCGTTGATCTGTATAACCCAAAGGTGGTTCGTTCCGCTATGGGAAGCACTACAAGACTTGATCTTTTTGTAGTGGATAGTTTTCTGAACGTCGCAACGCTTTTTGATGAGCTTGGTATTGTTACAAATGCTGCAGTTGTCAGAGACGGTGAAAATATCACAGAATTTGATTTTGATAGACCGTGTGCTGTTGTAATAGGAAACGAGGGCAAAGGTTTGCCTAAAGAACATTCAGACATTTGTAAAAATCGTGTGACTATTTCTATGCACGGCAACATAGAATCACTTAATGCTGCTTGCGCAGGCACAATCATTTTGTGGGAAATGTTTCGAGGTGGCAGTCATGGATAAAGAAAGACTTTTATTGTGGATAAGAGCGGTTCTGATTTTCACTCCATCGAGCAAACGTATATGGGAAGTTTCTGCAAATTATGATGATATAGTTGAGTTCATGACTGCACTCGATGATCATATGGTCAGCGGACTTAATGATAAAGAGCTGCAGAGGATAGGAAAATATAGTCTTAAAGACGCAGAAATCATAAAAAAACGCTGTGAAGAGCTTGGCATAAATATTTATTGTTACGAAAGTGAGGGCTATCCTGACAGACTTAAACGGATCGCAAATCCACCTGCTGTTCTGTATACTTATGGTAACCTTGACTTTTTAAACGATAAATGCGTTATTTCAGTAGTAGGCTCCCGTGAGCCGTCTGAATATTCTATAAAGATAACGAAGCATATTTGCGCAGATCTTATAAGAAGAAACTGTCTGCTTGCTTCGGGGTTTGCAGGCGGTATAGATCAGATCGCTAACAGGATAGCTATTGAAAATAATAGTAGACCTATAGCTGTGTGTGGCACAGCTCTTGATTGTGATTACCCTAAGGGAAGTAACGAGCTAAAAAAACAGATCGCTGAGAATGGAGTAGTAATATCAGAGTATTTTCCGGGTTATAAACCATTTGGAAATGCTTTTGTGAATCGCAATAGGATTCTTACAGGACTTTCAAATGCAGTGCTTTTTACTGAGTGTAGCAAGGAAAGTCATGGTCTTGATAATGTCAATCACGCCATATCTCAAGGAAAACAGGTATTTGTAGTACCGCCACATGATATCTATGACAGCCGATATTTCGGACAGCGTGATCTCATAAGAAATGAGTGTCAACCTGTGTTCGGCGCAGAGGATATAGTGTATTCGCTTGGCAATGAAAGGTATCAATCTCTTAGACTTGTGGAAAGCCTGGGAGAGTTCACGCTTCCTGCTGAGGATTCTGCTATACTTAACAATGGCGAGCCTAAGACAGTGAAGCACAGAAAAAGCAAAAGAAAAGTGCCTGACAGCAAGACTGTTTCTGAAACAGAAGTGGTAAAGCCAACACCTGAGCCTGATCTGTCAGGGCTTGATGACACACAAAAGAGCATTTGCAAACTGTTAAAAAGCGGAAATATGCTTGCGGACGAGATAGCCGCAAAGCTTGGTATGGATATCTCTGATGTGCTTGCACAGCTAACGGAGCTTGAACTTTATGGCACTGTTAAGTCATATCCGGGCAAAATGTTTGGACTTTAATATATATTAAGAATGGAGAATAGATTTGTCTAATTTGATCATAGTTGAGTCACCAACGAAGATAAAAACAATTAAGCGTTATCTTAGCGATGATTATGAAGTTGTGGCTTCAAAGGGTCATGTCCGTGACCTGCCAAAATCAAAGCTGGGCGTCGATATAGATAATAATTTTGAGCCTAAATATGTCAATATAAAAGACAAAGAGGGCGTTATAAAAGATATAAAAAAGCTTGCAAAGAAAAGCGACCATGTTTATCTTGCAGGAGACCCTGACCGAGAGGGAGAAGCTATTTCATGGCATCTTGCATTGCTTTTGGGTCTTGACCTGAATGATAAAAACCGAGTAACTTTCAACGAACTTACTGAAACTGGTATCAAAGCCGGAATGAGCCACCCACGTTCTATTGATATAAACCTTGTTAATGCACAGCAGGCAAGACGTATCCTTGACAGGCTTGTGGGCTATAAGCTTTCACCTTTTCTTTGGAGAAAGATAAGAAAAGGTCTTTCAGCGGGCAGAGTTCAGTCTGTCGCAGTTAAAATGATATGCGACAGAGAAAACGAGATAAGGGCATTTGTATCTCAGGAATATTGGTCCATTGACGGAAAATTTTCTGCAAACGGTGAAAGAAAGACCTTTGCCGCAAAGCTTAATACAGTTGACGGAGAAAAGCCAGAGTTGAAAAATAAAGAGCAGGCTGACGAGATACTGAAAAGACTTGAGGGCGCCGAGTTTGTTATCGATAAGGTAAAAAAGAGCGTTCACAGAAAATCTCCTGCCGCACCATTCACCACCTCAACTTTACAGCAGGAAGCATCAAGACGTCTCAGCTTTCAGGCGAGAAGAACGATGAAAACCGCTCAGGAGCTTTATGAGGGTGTTGAGATAAACGATATGGGTCAGACAGGTCTTATCACCTATATGCGTACCGACAGCCTTAGAATTTCTGATGAAGCAAGAGCAGCGGCATATGATTTTATCAGAAAAAAATATGGCGATAAGTATATCCCTGACACACCGAAAAAATATAAAACTAAGGGCAACGCTCAGGACGCTCACGAAGCCATCCGACCAACACACCCAGAGGTAACACCTGATATGGTAAAGGCAAGCGGAGTGACGAGTGACCAGTACAAGCTTTATAAACTCATTTGGGAGAGATTTATAGCTTCTCAGATGTCAAACTGCCTTATGGACACTGTTTCTGTTGATATCTCTGCAAACGGTTGTAACTTCAAGGCAACAGGCTATTCTGTAAAATTCGACGGATTTACTGTTCTTTATGAAGAGGCTAAAGACGATGAGGGTGAAAAGAAAAACGTGCTTCCTCCAATAAAATCCGGTGACTCAATAAAGGTGCGTAACCTTGAGGGAAATCAGCATTTCACTCAGCCACCTGCAAGATACACAGAAGCGACGCTCGTAAAAGCGTTTGAGGAAACAGGCATCGGCAGACCTTCGACTTATGTTCCAACTATTACAACCATAATAAACAGGAATTATGTTGAGCGTGACGGAAAACAGCTTAAGCCGACTTCGCTTGGCGAAGTAACAAATCAGCTTATGAGCGAGCATTTTGATAAAATAGTTGATGTTAAGTTTACTGCAAACATGGAGAAATCTCTTGACGAAGTGGAAAATGGCAAGAAAAGTTGGGTAAAAACTTTGCAGGACTTTTATAGTGACTTTGACGAGGAATTGACTGAAGCCGAGGAAGCCATGGACGGGAAGCGTATCAAAGTGCCTGACGAAGAAACAGATCAGGTGTGCGAGCTTTGCGGCAAACCTATGGTAATAAAGATAGGCAGATATGGCAAATTTATGGCTTGCTCAGGTTTTCCTGAGTGCAAGAATACCAAGAAAATAGTTCAGGAAACAGGCGGAATTTGCCCTTACTGCGGAAAGAAAGTGCTTCTCAAAAAGTCTAAAAAGGGCAAGAAATATTACGGCTGTGAGGATAATCCTGAGTGTAAGTTCATGACATGGGACGTTCCTACCGAAGAGAAATGCCCTAAGTGTGGCAGTACACTTTTCCAGAAAGGCGGAAAGAACGGAATACTTATTTGCCATAAGCCTGATTGCGGATATGAAAGGAATTTATCTAATGGCGGTTAAGGTAATAGGTGCAGGACTTGCAGGCTGCGAGGCAGCTTGGCAGTTGGCCTGTGCAGGGATAGATGTTGAACTTTATGAAATGAAACCTAAAAAGTTCACTCCGGCTCATAAGTATAAAGGCTTTGCGGAGCTTGTGTGCTCAAATTCACTGAAAGCTGACAGGATAGATTCAGCCGCAGGTATGCTAAAAGAAGAAATGCGCAGGCTTGGCTCTGTTACGATGGAATGTGCAGCTGAAACTAAGGTATCAGCAGGCGGAGCACTTGCTGTTGATAGGAAAAAGTTTTCCGATATGGTCACGGCAAAGATAATGGAAAGTCCTCACATCACTGTTATCGAGGAAGAAGTCACAGATATACCTGATGGCGATGTTATAATCGCAACAGGTCCTCTTACAAGCGATGGGCTTGCAGAGAGTATCGGCAAAATATGCGGTGATTATCTGTATTTTCATGATGCCGCCGCACCTATCGTCACATATGAAAGTCTTGATAAGGATAAGGTGTTTTTTGCTTCGAGATATGGCAAGGGAGAAGCTGATTATATAAACTGCCCTATGAATAAGGAAGAATATCTCAGGTTCTATAATGAACTTATCAATGCGGAATCCGCTCCGCTCCATGATTTTGATAAGGAGCATTTTTCTAAGGACGGATTCAAAGTTTACGAGGGCTGTATGCCGGTTGAGGTCCTTGCCAAAAGAGGAGAGGACACAATGCGTTTCGGTCCGCTGAAACCTGTAGGTTTGACAGATCCACGGACAGGCAACAGACCTTATGCCGTCGTTCAGCTTCGTGCAGAGAACGCAGAGGGAAGTCTGTATAACCTTGTGGGCTTTCAGACAAACCTTAAATTTGGTGAGCAGAAAAGAGTATTTTCTCTTATCACAGGACTTGAAAATGCAGAATTTATACGCTATGGAGTTATGCATAGAAACACTTTCATCAATTCGCCTAAGCTCTTAAATCCGCAGTTTAATATGCGAGATAGAGAAAACCTTTATTTTGCAGGTCAAATGACAGGCGTTGAGGGATATATCGAATCGGCGGCAAGCGGAATTTTTGCAGGGTTAAGCATGGCAAGACGTTTGCAGGGCAAGCCTGCGGTTACCTTGCCTGATACCACAATGCTGGGTGCGCTTTCAAAGTATATAAGCGATCCTACTGTGGAGAAGTTCCAGCCTATGGGATGTAATATGGGTATCCTGCCTGAACTGCCCGAACGTATAAGAGATAAGAAACTGAAATATAAGATGATAGCTGAAAGGGGTCTTGCAGACCTTGACAAGGCTATTGAGGAATTTTAAGGAGAATGTTATGAACATAGTAATTGACGCTTTCGGCGGAGATAACGCACCTCTCGAAGTCATAAAAGGTTCAATTGACGCACAGAAAGATTTCGGTGTTGACGTTACTCTTGTTGGTGATGAAGAAAAAATAAAAAAATGTGCACAGGAAAACGGACTTGATATCACAGCTTTACATATCAAGCATGCTGATACTGTTATCGAGATATGTGAAGAGCCTACAGAAGTAATCAAGAGCAAGAAGGATTGTTCAATGGCTGTGGGCATGAAAATGCTTGCAGACGGCGAGGGCGACGCTTTCGTTTCAGCTGGCTCAACAGGCGCACTTGTAGTTGGAGCAACGTTTATCGTAAAGAGAATAAAGGGCATCAAAAGACCAGCTCTTGCAACAATACTTCCTACGGCAACGACGCCTACGATGCTTCTTGACAGCGGTGCAAACGCAGACTGCCGCCCTGAAATGCTTACTCAGTTTGGAATAATGGGTTCGGCTTATATGAACAAGATACTTGGTGTTGAGTCACCAAGAGTAGGTCTCGCAAATATTGGTGCAGAGGAGTCAAAGGGCAGAGAGCTGGAGCTTGAAACTTACAAGCAGTTGAAAAACGCACCTGTAAACTTTGTTGGAAATATCGAAGCAAGACAGCTTCCTATGGGCGATTGTGACGTATGCGTGGCTGACGGCTTCTGCGGAAACCTTATGCTCAAGCTTTACGAGGGCATGGCAAAATTCTTCTCAGGGGAGCTTAAAACGCTTCTGACTAAGGATACAAAGTCAAAGATCGCTGCTCTTATGGTAATGAAGAACGTTAAAGAATTCAAGAAAAAGGTAGATTACTCTGAGTATGGCGGAGCGCCTCTACTTGGTACTGCAAAGCCTGTTATCAAGGCACATGGCTCATCAAATGCAAGAGCATTCTATAACGCTATTAGACAAGCAAAACAATTTACTGAAACTAATGTGATAGACGAGATCACAACTGCTATCGAGCAGTTGAAAAGCAAACAGGAGATGTTATAATGGACGAGCAAAAGGCTCTTAAAGAGTTTCAGGAAAGAATAGGTTATCAATTCAAAGACGAAAAGCTCCTTTACGAAGCTCTTTCCCATTCATCATTTGCAAATGAAAACAAGAAGGCAAGAAACAGCAATGAAAGGCTTGAATTTCTTGGAGATTCAGTGCTTTCTATAGTTGTGTCAGATCACATTTTCGAGCATTACAAGCATATGCCTGAGGGCGAGTTGACAAAAATGAGAGCTTCACTTGTGTGCGAAAAAGCACTGTTTGAGTTCTCAAAGAAAATAGAACTTGGCAAGTATATCTTTCTCGGAAAAGGCGAGGAGATAACAGGGGGCAGAGAAAGACCGTCAATTATTTCAGACGCTTTTGAAGCAGTTATCGCTGCAATTTATCTTGACGGTGGTATCGAGCCTGTTTCAAAATATATACTTTCATTCATACCTGAAAATATCACGCCTGATGGAGTTGTTTTCCATGATTACAAGACTATTCTTCAGGAGATAATCCAGAAAAATCCTGAGGAGAGAATAGAATATCACCTTAAAGGCGAGTCAGGTCCTGACCATAATAAGAAATTTACTGTTCAGGTACTTTTGAATACGAATGTTATCGGCGAGGGTACAGGCAGATCGAAAAAGACCGCTGAACAGTTAGCGGCTAAAGAAGCATTGGAACTAATGGGTTATGGGGCACAGTAATATATCTGTCTTCGTGCCGCATATAGGCTGTCCGCATATGTGTGCGTTCTGCAATCAGCGCACCATAACTGGTACAGAGAAGATACCGCACGCTGATGATGTTAAGCGTATCTGCACACAGGCAATTAACGAAGTCAAGGACGTTTCACAGACGGAGATAGCCTTTTTCGGTGGTAGCTTTACAGCAGTGCCGAGAGAATATATGCTCGAACTTCTTGGTGCAGCGCAGGAGTTTATAGGCAACGACAAATTCAAGGGTATCAGGATATCCACCAGACCTGACTATATCAGCACTGAGATACTTGACATTCTCAGAGATAATCACGTTACGGCTATCGAGCTTGGCGCACAGTCTATGTCAGATGTTGTTCTTGAAGCCAACGAGCGTGGACATACTGTTCAGGACGTTGAAAACGCTGCAAAGCTTATAAAAAGCTATGGTTGCTTTGACCTTGGACTGCAAATGATGATAGGACTTTATAAAAGCAACCGTGAAACTGAGCTGGAAACTTGGTCGAAGATAGCGGCGCTGTCTCCTAAAACAGTACGTATTTATCCCGTTGTTATCCTTAATGGTACAAGGCTCGGAGAGCTTTACAAAAGTGGCGAATATAAGCCTATGGACTTTGACGAGGTAGTGAAAATCTGTTCTTATCTTCTCACAGAAGCCGATAAACTTGGTATAGATGTTATAAAGCTTGGTCTGCACGCAAGCGAGGTCGTGGAGGAGCAAATGTTGGGCGGATTTTATCACCCTGCATTCCGAGAACTTTGCGAAGGCAGAAATTACCGCAGGCTTATTGCAGAGGAGCTTGGAAAGCATGGCAATATAAGCAATATAGCTTCCGTTGTGATATCTGTACAAAAAAGGCAGATAAGCAAGGCAATAGGTCAGAAAAAATCTAATATAGAATATTTCAAAGATCTTGGTGTCAATATAAAAATTGTAGGTCACGAGGGTAGCGATAAAATAAAGATAAACGAAATCATAATGAGGGGTGGTGAAAAATAATGTATCTTAAATCACTTGAATTGCAGGGCTTTAAGTCTTTTCCAGATAAAATAGAGCTGAAATTCAATAAGGGTATCACCGCAGTTGTCGGTCCTAACGGCTCAGGCAAGAGTAATATCGGTGACGCTATGCGCTGGGTAATGGGCGAGCAATCTTCCAAAGCCCTGAGAGGTGAAAAAATGGCAGGCGTTATTTTTCACGGCACTCAAACTAGACCAAAAGCGCCTTTTGCTCAGGTAACTATCACCATAGACAACGAGGACGGCGCACTTGAATATGACAGCGACACCGTGTCAGTATCACGAAAGCTTTACCGCAATGGCGACAGCTTTTACATGATAAACGGTAAAGAAGTAAATTTAAAGGATATCGTGGAACTGTTTATGGACACCGGTCTTGGCAGGGACGGTTATTCGATAATCGGTCAGGGCAGGATAGCAGATATCGTAAACGGAAAATCCAATGACCGCCGTGAGATATTTGAAGAAGCGGCAGGCATTTCAAAATTCCGTTCAAAGAAAAAAGAAGCCGAAAAAAAGCTTGCGGCGGCTGAGGATAATCTCTCTCGTATCAATGACATCATGGGAGAGATAGAAGGACGAATAGGTCCGCTTAAAGCGCAGGCTGAAAAGGCGGAGAAGTTCAGAGTCCTTGATGAAGAAAAGAGAAAGCTGGAAGTCTCCGTATGGGTGCATAAGCTCAACGAGTATATGAGCCAAATAGCAGGTTATGAGGAGAAGCTTTCTGCTGTAAAAAAAGAGTACGAGGTCATCACGCAGGAGCTTGAAAGCATTGAAGATGATATAAATGACAGCTTTGCAAAGAGCGCTGAAAAATCTGAGCTTGCTGACAGCTACAAAAATCAGATACATCAGGTGGAGCTTGAAAACTCTCAGGCACTGTCAAAGATCGCAGTATATGAGAATGATATTTCTCACCTTGAAGATAATATTTTGAAGCTTAAAGAGCAGATAAGTGAGTCCAACTCATCAAAATACTATCTTGAGGCTGAGCTGAAAACACGCAGACAGGAGCTTGAAGAACTCGACGAGAAAAAAGCAAAGCAGCAGGAAGCTGTAGATTGTAAGGAAAAAGAGCTTTCTGAGCTTATTGATAAAACTGCATTATCTGACAAGTCGGTAAGTGAAGCTGGAAGCTTTATAAATGAGCTTTACATGAAAAAGTCGGAAGTTTCATTCAGACTTGAAAATGCTAAAAACAACCTTTCGGATATTGATGAGCAGATCGAAAATTCTCTTGAAAGAAAAAAACAGCTTGAAGAACATTCAAAACTTTCTTCAAAGGAATTAAAGGAACTGCGTGAATCAAAAGGCAAAGCTGACGAAAACAAGCAGGAGCTTACAAACCGCATGAGCGGACTTGCAAAGCTTCTTGAAACTAGAAACACAAAGCTTTCAGAATGTCGCAAAAATCTCACAGATACGGAAATACAGCTCCGTGACGTTGAGAACAGGATAAAGACTATAGCCGACCTTGAAAACTCCATGGAGGGCTTTCAGTTCAGCGTAAAGCACATAATGAAAGCCTCACAGCAGGGTAGGATAAGCGGCATTTGCGGTACTGTTTCTCAGCTTATATCTGTTGAAACAAAATACTCTGTAGCCATTGAAACTGCGTTGGGTGGGGCACTTCAGAATATTGTTGTAAACAATGAGGACTCTGCTAAGAGAGGTATCAGGCTTCTGAAAGAGAACAGAGCAGGCCGTGCAACATTTCTGCCTGTTACGTCAGTTCGAGGAAACAGGCTAAATATGCCGCAACTTGAAAATGAGGACGGCTTTGTGGCTCTAGGCTGTGAGCTTGTTAAGTATGACAGCCAGTTTGAGGGCGTAATCAACAGCCTTTTAGGCAGGATATGTATAGCAGAGGATATCGACAGTGCAACCCTTATCGCAAAGAAATACGGCTATAAATTCCGCATCGTTACCCTGGACGGACAAGTGATAAACGCGGGCGGCTCATTCACAGGAGGAAGCGTTTCCAAACAGACAGGTCTGCTTACAAGAAAAAATGAAGCGGAAGCACTTGCTAAAAAGAAAACTGCACTTGAAAACTCCTTTACAGAGCTTAAACAGCAGGTTGAGAAGCTAAATCAAGAGGTTTCAAAATACACCGCTGATACCGAGGGATTAAGGGAAAAGCTTTCACAGGTAAACAGCGATATACTCCGTTTTGAAATGGAAATAAAGCGTGTTTCAGAGTATTATTCTGATTATGAAAACAAGCTTGATGAGATAGAAACATTTATCGAAACGCTGAAAAATAAATACAAGATAGTAAGTGGAGATATCGACAAGGCTCAGACAGAACTTTCAGAAATCGAAGCTGAGATATCTGATAATGAAGCCAAGCTTGCCGACTCTCAAAACGAGCAGGCAGAACTTAAAAATAAGCGTGAACAGCTCAGCGAAGAGCTTTCGCAAATGAAGATAATGGCGGCAGAATTATCCAAAGACCTTGATGCCTGCAAGCTTTCAATATCACAGCTTGAAGAAACTATCGGCGACAGTGATACTGACAGCGGCAAGTTGAACGATAATATCTCCGAGTGTGAAAAGAAAATAGCCGAGAAGAAAGAGCTTATTTTTCAGACCAAGCAGGAACTCAGCGGCGCTGACGAAAAGATAGCCGCTGCACAGAAAATGGCGGAGCAGGCTCAACGTGAGCATATTGAGCTTGACAATGCAGCAAACAAACTTCGCACCAAGCAGAAGCACAAAATGGACGAGAAGGAAACACTTTCAGGTCAGATTACAAGAGCGGAGGAACAGAAAAAATCTGTTACTGCAGGCTTTGATAAGCTTGTGGCACAGCTTTGGGACGATTATGAGCTTACAAGAAGCGACGCTGCAGAGATAGCCGAGGATATTGTGGATATAACGGTAGCTAATAGGCGACTCAACGAACTTCGTGGAAAGATAAGAAATCTTGGAAGCGTAAACCTTGGAGCTATAGAGGAATATGCAGAAGTGTCACAGCGACACGAATTTATCACAGGTCAGCTTAATGACGTAAATACGTCAAAAACAGAACTTGAAAAACTTATCGAGGATCTGACAGAAAATATGAAGAATATGTTCACCGACAGCTTTGAACGTATAAATGCGAACTTCAAGAAAATATTCACCGAGCTTTTTGGTGGTGGTCAGTGCGAGCTTATTCTCACAGACCCAAACAATGTACTTGAATGTGGTATTGAGATAAACGTTCAGCCGCCAGGCAAGGTCATAACAAACCTTATGTCCCTTTCAGGCGGAGAGCAGGCTCTGGTGGCTATTGCAATATATTTTGCGATACTGAAAATTTCGCCATCACCTTTCTGTCTTCTCGATGAGATAGAAGCGGCACTTGATGATGTGAACGTAAGTAAATATGCACAATATCTGCACCACCTTACAGATAAAACACAGTTTATCACCATTACTCACAGACGTGGAACAATGGAAGAGGCTGACGTTCTGTATGGCGTAACGATGCAAGAAAAGGGTGTTTCCAAGCTTCTTAAAATGGACGTTTCGGAAACACGTCAAATGAAACTTGAATAGGAGTGAAGAAATGGGATTTTTTGAAAAGCTGAAAAATGGTCTTAAAAAGACTAAAGACTCAATGATGGGCAGAATAGAAAGTCTGCTCCATTCATTCAGCAAAATAGATGAAGATCTTTTTGAGGAGCTTGAAGAAACGCTTATCCTCTGCGATATCGGTGTTACAACTTCTGAAAAGATATGCGATAAGCTCAGACAGAAAGTCAAGCAGGAGGGCGTTAAAGAGCCTGAAAAAATCAAGGATATGCTTAAAGAGATAATCACAGAAATGCTCGGTGAGGATCAGAAGCTCGATATGTCAACAACACCGTCAGTTATACTGGTTATCGGAGTAAACGGTGTTGGCAAAACAACAACTATCGGCAAGCTTGCTTATCAGCTTCATAAACAAGGCAAAAAGGTTATCGTTGCGGCGGCTGATACTTTCAGAGCGGCTGCTATTGACCAGCTCGAAGTGTGGACAGAACGTGCAGGGGTAGACATAATCAAGCACAACGAAGGTTCAGACCCTGCTTCCGTGGTATTTGACGCACTGGCGGCGGCTAAGGCAAGACAGGCTGACGTTGTTATATGCGATACGGCAGGTCGTCTTCACAATAAGAAAAACCTTATGGACGAGCTGAAAAAGATATCCCGTA
>ULVE01028282.1_pt1 | contig 17162 bp, 10 predicted proteins | sample 1959161 | NCBI WGS metagenome assembly ULVE01 (sample SAMEA4835778, study PRJEB28245) | human gut metagenome | biome: gut microbiome; material: fecal sample | place: Denmark | collected 2008
TGCAAAAAACAACGAAAAGACATATTTTTTTTATGGAATAGTCATCTAAATTGATTGAAAAAGTAAAATCAAGCAACATTTCTTTCCAGAATTACATATTTGATGTAAAAACACTACAAAAACAATGGATTATAATTAAGTTCTGATAGAACTTATCTAAGTGTAAAAAGTGAGTTTAAATGTTTTAGGGCTATTTAATAATTTAAAAAGAGATTTATGAAGAAAAAATTAGCGCTGCTATTTGGATACCTTTTTATAGGTATCGGGCTGATAACAGCTCAAACGCAGAAAGTCACGGGGACAGTTATTTCCGATGATGACAAACAACCTGTTGTAGGGGCTTCAATTGTTGTAAAAGGCACTAACTTAGGTACAATAACAGACATAGACGGGCATTTCACATTATTGAATGTGCCAAATTCAGCAAAAATATTACAAATCTCTTATATCGGTATGAAAACGGAGTCGGTTTCTGTTCAACCGACTGTTAGAGTTATCTTAAAGTCTGATACACAACTGATGGATGAAGTTGTTGTGGTAGGTTACGGATCAGCAAAGAAACTAGGGTCTGTAGTCGGTTCGGTAACAACGGTAAATAATAGCAAGATAGCCAATAGACCGGTTGCTAATGCCGGAGATGCATTACAAGGTCAAGTTGCCGGTTTACAAGTATTTACTCCCAGTGGAGAACCAAGTGGAAGTGTTGTAATGCGATTGCGTGGAGTCAGCTCGATCAATTCAAATACAGAACCTCTTTTTATTCTCGACGGCTCACCTATATCATCCGGAGCATTTACAGCATTAAATCCGAACGACATCGAAAGCATGACCGTATTGAAAGATGCTTCCTCAACAGCTATATATGGTTCTCGTGCTGCTAACGGGGTAGTAATAATGACTAGCAAGAAAGGAAAAATGGGACAGAAAGCCCGTGTTAGTATCAATGCGCAATATGGCTGGTCGAGAATGACTGGGGATAACATAGAGATGATGAATACCGAACAATGGCTTAACCTGCAGGAAATGCTGGACCCGGGAAAAGCATACGATACTACATTTCAAAAACGGAAAAAGTTCTATATAGATAATGGTATATCTACAGATTGGGCGGATGTCTTCTTCGGAGATGCAGCTCCTACACAACAATATGATGTAAATGTGGTCGGTGGTTCCGAAGGTATCAACTATTATATTTCATTTGGACATTATGATACAGAGGGGATTATGGATGATTCCTCATTGCGCCGTGAGACTTTGCGCAGTAATGTGGAAGTAAAGGTGACCGACTGGCTGAAAGCCGGGATTAACGTGAACCTTTCCTATCAGAAATATAACACGACAACTTTCGGAACGGAAGCTAATAGCGTTTATAATAAAGCGTATGCTGCCCGTATTTATCGTCCTGACCAAACAATAAACGAAATATTGACAGACGAAGAAGGTAACTTTACAGGATATGGAAAACGATTGGACTATTTTGACGATATGGGATATTATAATCCGTATTACTTGGCAGAACTTCAACCGAATGACCGGAGTACGGTACGTATCAATGGCAATACCTTCTTTAATATAAACCCAATAAAAGGATTGAATATACGTACCTCGCAGGCAGTAGATGCCTTTGATTATCGTAACTCCCATAAAGCCTATCCGGAAGGCCCCTTTGAAGGGGCAGGGGTGGCGTCCGAGTCTTTCGAACGTTATTATTCATTTACTTTCACCAATACAGCGGAATATAAGTTCAGTCTGTCAGACAAGCATCTTTTTACCGTGTTGGCCGGACAGGAGTCCATTATCACAAAGAATGAGAATTTCTCGGCAACTTCTAAAAAAATGGTAGATTCACGAATGATGCTGATGGCAGCTGGAGCAGAGTCAGAAGTGCCGATACATTCGATGTATGACAAGGTTTTCAATTCTTATTTCGGCACAATCAGTTATAGTTTCGCTGATCGCTATTATGCCGATTTGGCAGCACGGCGGGACGGTTCTTCTCTGTTTGCCAAAAACAACCAGTGGGCAAACTTTTATTCTTTGGGAGCCATGTGGGATATGAGAAAAGAGAATTTCCTGCAGAACGTTTCATGGTTGAACAGTTTACAGTTGAAAGTGAGCTATGGAACAACTGGTAATTCCGGTATCAGTGCCTATAATGCGTTGGCATTGGTCGGCTCCGGTTTGCTGTATAACGGACAACCGGGTATTGCTCCTTCTACCGTCGGAAATGATAACCTGACATGGGAAAGCATGAAAACACTGAATGTAGGCATCAGTACAAGAGTGTTTGACCGCTTTTCTGTAGAACTGGAATTTTATAACCGTCAGACGGACGATATGTTGATGGGTTATCCATTGTCATACACTACCGGACATGGTAGTAGTGTGGAAAATGTAGCAAGTATGCGTAATCGTGGTTTCGATATTACTCTGGGAGTGGATATTCTGAAAACGAGAGATTTCTCATGGAGTGTCTCCGGAAACCTGAATTATAATAAGAATGAAATAACTAAACTGTTTAACGGATTGGATGAATATACTTTGCCTGATACCGGTTTGAAGATGAAGGTCGGCAAACCTTGGGGAGAATATTACTATGTGAAATGGGCAGGAGTCGATCCGCGTGACGGATATAATATGTGGTACGACAAAAATGGCAATCTGACGAAGAGTTACTCCGAAGAAGATGCAGTTTTTGTCGGCAAACAACGCTATGCACCATGGTCCGGTGGCTTTGGTACCCAGTTCGGATGGAAAGGGATTTCTGTTAGTGCCGACTTCTCTTTTATGCTAGGCCAGTATATGTTGAATAATGAGCGCTTTTTTACAGAGAATCCCACTTTTGCAGGTTCGGACAATCAAACTGTAGAAATGCTTACCATGTGGCAGAAGCCGGGAGATATAACCAGAATTGCCACTCCCGACTCCCCGATGCAGTTTGATACGCATTTACTGGAAAATGCTTCATTTATGCGTATGAAAAACCTGACTGTCGGGTACACCCTTCCGGCCAAACTGATTCAGAAAACAGGAGTAATCAGTAACGCCAGAATCTACTTTGTAGGACGTAATTTACTCACAGTGACTAAATATAAAGGATATGACCCGGAAGTAGACAGTAATATCCAATTGGGTAACTATCCCAATACGAAACAATATTCTTTCGGAGTCGAACTAACTTTCTAAAAACATAAAGAATGGTGAATATGAAGAAAATATCTATGATAGCATTGACTATACTGACACTTGGGGTGACTTCTTGTGATATGGATAAAATGCCATACGATGCTGTTCCTACAGAAGAAGCGTTAACGACCATAGTCGGTTTTGAAGAAGCACGTGCCGGTATCTATTCCGTATATTTAGGACTGACAGGAGGAAGCTATGTATTAGCTCCGGAAGTTCAGGCAGATGCCTTTAATGCAGTGGCGGATTTCTCTAATAAATATGGTGAGTTGCACCGTTGGACTTTCGAGAGCACCAACTCTACCGTAGAAACAATCTGGTCGAACTACTATGCCGCTATCGGACGTGTCAACTTCTTTATTGACGGGGTAGGTAAGATCGATGAGAATCCGGAAATCGAATTGACTGAAACCCAGAGACAACAGATTAATGTGTATGAGGGGGAAGCGTATTTTACAAGAGCATACTGCTACTTTTATCTAGCTACTTTATTTTGCCGCGATTACGATGTAGCTACCGCAGCAAGTACTCCGGGACTGCCGCTTCAGGTAAAATATGAGCCTAAACTTTCTGCTACCCAATATCCGGGACGATCTTCATTGGAAGATACTTACAAACAGATATTGGAGGACCTCGAAGAAGCCGAAGAACGTATAGAGACTGCAAAAAATGGCATTGCTGATTATGACAGGTATATTAATGGTGCATACGTGACAGTCAACACGGCTCCCAAGAATTGTGGGAATTATATCACGGTAGATGTAGTGACTGCCTTGAAAGCGCGTGTTGCCCTACAAATGGACGACTATGAAAATGCAGCCAAATATGCAGGTGACCTAGTTAATTCGAACAGATATCCATTATCGAACACAGCAACAGATTTTGAAAGCGTATGGAAGAATGACAAGGGAACGGAAACCATCTGGCAGATTGCCATGACTAGTGCCGACGATGCCGGTGTACCTCTGGGGACTATTTTTATCGGTTATCCGACTACAAAGAAGGATTATATTCCTACACAAACACTGATTGACTTATACAATGAAAAAGATATCCGGTTAAAGTCTTATTTCGGAAAATATCACTTAACCGTATCATCTGGTAATGCGGCAGACATCTATTTCTTTAATAAATATCCGGGCAATGAATATTACAATGCATTAGGAAGCGAAACACGCTATTTGAATCAGCCGAAACCATTCCGAATTGCTGAAATGTATCTGATTGCCACTGAAGCTAATGCTAAGATTGGAACGGCAGCTGCTGTGAAAAAGGGTAATGACGCTTTGAATGCATTAAAAAAAGCGCGAATCGAGGGATGGACTGATGCAACCTACGATCAGGAAGCTTTATTAAATGAAATCATGAACGAACGGGAACGGGAGCTTGTAGGTGAGGGATACCGGTTGATGGACCTGAAACGTTGGGGGAAAGGTGTGAAGCGTGGAAAACCGCAAAGCAAAGGACTGGTGCTTTTCCCGGGACAAGCAAGTACTGACGGACTGGATAAACCTGTGGATGACCAGCGGATGCTTTGGCCTATTCCTAAAACAGAAATGGATGCCAACCCTCAATTGGCAGGTCAGCAGAATCCGGGATATTAATCAATGAATAACGTAAATTATCAAACACTTGAGTAAAATGAACTATCTGAAAATATACACCCTTCTTCTATGTGCCGTTCTGATCGCCGCCTGTTCGGACGATGAGGAACAGTTTAATTCCGGAGCGGCTACGGTAAACTTGCAGGAAACTGCAATGACGGTGAAAGAATCTGCCGGTTTGTGTACTGTGCCTGTTGTTGTGACGGGCGAACATACCGGAACTATTCGTGTGACGTTCGAATTAAAAGATCATAACGCCAAAGAAGATGAAAACTATATTGTCACAACCAAAACGTTACTTATTCCTGCCGGGCAGGAAACAATGAATTTTGAGTTTAAGACCGTTGATGACAAGCTTGTTAATGACGACCGTTCTTTTGATGTTGAAATTGCCGATGTGAAAGGGGCGTCTATTGGTGAGAACAAGCGACTGACGGTGACTATCAAAGACAATGATTCCAGTTTTTATGAAACGCTTTCAGGAACTTGGATATTTACCGGAACGGCTTCTGCCACCAATGTTTCCAATGTGCAAGTGGGATTCTCCGTAAGAGTAAATACAGCGGAAGAAGGCACGGAGGCATACGAGCACTATCTGGTCTGTTCGAATAAGAATGGATTTGATCCGGATAATGATATTGAATGGGAATTTAGTTGGCGGTTGCATTATGAATATGATTCGGAGGCGCAGAAAACCTACCTGTCCATTGTGCCGGGTGAAGATGTCGCTTCTTATGGCCCGTATACTATTCGTTTCAAGAGACTAGCTTTGGACGGAAGTACTTCTGACGTATATCGTGGAGAATATGATGTTGAAACTAAAACTGTCACTTTCGAGAATGCCAATTTGATAGGCGATATGTATAAGGACGGCTTGATACAAATACAGAAATTCAGGCTATTTGGCTGTAAGATGGAACACATCAGATAAAACAAGATTATTAACATAACAAATAAAAAGAACTTATGAGAGCATTAATTGTCTGCATTACGCTGTTGTTCGCTTTTCTAACTTGTACCATGGCACAAATACCATCAGTCAAGGTTGAAAATGCGAAAGGAGCACAGGTAAATACCTCCTCCCTGGTTAATCACAAAACACCTATGATTATTTCTTTTTGGGCAACAACCTGTAAACCTTGTATTCGTGAATTGGACGCTATAAATGAACAATTGCCCGATTGGTTGGAAGAAGCCAAATTCCGTGTTGTAGCTGTTTCGACAGATGACAGCCGTTCTACTGCTAAAGCGCGTGCATTGGCAGAGGGACATGGATGGGATGATTTTATCATGTTGTATGATAAAAATCAGGAATTCATGCGAGCTATGAATGTGAGCCTGACTCCACAGGTATATGTAGTGGATGCCGATGGGAAGATTGTCTATTCACACACCGGGTACGCGCCGGGAAGTGAGCTGGAACTACTGAAAGCGATAAAAAAACTACAGAAATAGAAACTGTTATTATTCATAGATAAACGCAATGACATGACTAGAATAAGAATTCAGGTGTTGGCTTTAGTAGCGTTAGCGTCTACTCTAACCTATGCGCAGCAAGATAACAAAAAAGGTTATCTGACAGGGAGCTTTGAAACGAATACGATTTACTACAAGGATGATAGTAAGACAAAAGCAGAATCTCCGGAAGATCATTTCGGTTCGAACAATTATCTGAAACTGGATTACTATCAAGGTAAGTTTGCCGTAGGTGTACAGTTGGAAGCCTATGAACCGGTACTGGTGGGATACCCGACAGAATTGGAGAAAGCAAAACTAACCAACTATTACGTATCTTGGGCCGACAAGGATTTTTCCGTAACAGCGGGTACATTTTATGAGCAGTTTGGGAGTGGACTGCTATTCCGTAGTTGGGAGGACCGTATGCTTGGTTTGAATAATGCGGTGATGGGAGCACGTTTTACTTACAATTACAAGAATATTGTAAGGTTGAAGGCCATTTGGGGAACTCCACGTTTTGGCATGGACTTTTCCGATACACAAGTACGTGGCGTAGATGTAAGTTTCTCCTTATCTGAAATGCTTAGTTGGCAAAATACATCCTTGAGTATCGAAGGAGGGGCATTGAACCGGTATGAGAAAATCAATATCGACCTCGAAGAAGAAGGGGGAAAACCTTATTCGAATGGCTTCTCGGGACGGGTAAATTTTGAACGCTCCGGATTTACAGCGAAAGGTGAATATGTGGATGGTGGCAATAAATATTATAATTTCATTCATGATGACAAACTTTATGCGAGGAAACGTGCCAATGCGCAATTGCTGGAGTTGGGATATAGCGGCAATGGGTTGGGAGTAAATCTGACCGGGCGCCGTTTGGAATGGATGAATAGTGAGATTATTGCCGGTAATGGTTCGACTTCGAATCTGTTGAATTATGTTCCGGCTATGAGTACGCAATATACCTATATGCTGACCAACTTGCATCCTCATACTCCACAAATAGGAGATGTGACAAATGCAGTTAGCGGTGAGATGGGCGGACAATTGGATATCTTTTATCATTTCAAAAGAGGAACGGTCATTGGAGGTAAACGTGGTTTGAAATTACACGCTAACTTTTCTACCTATTATGCTTTAGAAAAAGAAGGAACAGCCCAGATAGGTAACTTGGCATTTCGTGACTTTAGTGTTGATGTGGAAAAGCAATGGACAAAGTCATTCAAAATGAACTTGCTTTATTCCATGCAAGAATATAGCCCTTCGTACGGAGCGAATAAAACGACTAATCTGTCGAATATTTTTGTAGCAGATTTACAATATAAGTTCACACCTTCTTTTTCAACTCGCATGGAGTTGCAATATCTAACTACAAAAGAAGATCAGAAGGACTGGATGGCAGCTCTGTTGGAGATAAATTTTGCTCCGGCATGGAGCATTTACGGAAGTGATATGTATAATCACGGCAAGGATAAAATCCATTATTACAATGTGGGAGCCAGTTATGCCAAGTCACGTACACGTATAGCCTTGAGTTATGGTCGTAACAAGGAAGGATACGTCTGCTCTGGTGGAGTTTGTCGGACGATTCCTAAATATACAGGTGCTAATCTGACTATAACTACTTCATTTTGAGTTCATCGAAACATTTATTAATTAGAATATAGAATATGAGAAAATTTACAATGTTTTTTATGTCAAGTCTGATATGCTTGTGCGGATGTTTTACAGCGTGCAGCGGCAATTCTGACGACAATGGTGAAGAGCCGGATAACGGCGAAGTGACAGGACCTATTACTTTGACTGTGGATAAAGCCAAGATTGAAGCCAATGGAACAGATATGGCGACTTTTACGGTGACTGATGCCAATGGAAAAGTACTGACGACTTCCGAATATATGAAGAATGTATATTTTGAAGATGTAACTACCGGTGATTATTTGGAGAGACGGACCAATACGTTCTCGGCAGTAGAGAACGGGACACATAAGTTTAAGGCATATTACCTGGACTGGGAGTCGGATGAAGTTTCCGTAACCGCACAGAATCGTAAGAATTATGAACTTTTCTATCGTAAAGTAGGTGTCTTCAAAATGACGGGAACTTGGTGTACTTATTGTCCGGCCATGACTTCGGCATTGAAGAAAGTGGAAGAACTGATGCCGGGACGTATGGTAAAAATGGCTTTTCATTCTTCCAGCAGTTCCGCCACTGACCCGTTCCATTTGTCACAGACAAGCACAATCATGAGTCGTTTTGGAGCGTCCGGTTTTCCTACCTGTATCTATGACTTGAAAGTCATGTCGATAGACAGGAACGTGAGTGCTATTAAACAGACTTTACAAAGTCAAATCCGACAATATCCGGCAACCTGCGGAATTAAGGTAAATACATCTTATAATTCTTCTATGGGTGAGATTACGGTGAATGCCGCACTGAAGTCGAGCTTGGGGGGAGAATATGACCTTGTTTATGTCTTGGTGACTGATGGCTTAACAGCATCCGGAGGAAATGAGGCCTCGTATGATTATACAGTAAGAGCTATTTCCAACAATTACCTGTCGATGTCAACCGACGGACGGTTTACTGTGAGTGCAAACGAGGAGCACACTGCCGCAACTTTCAGCATCTCTAATGCAAAGAACCTGAATCCTGCCACATCGCGTGTAGTGGTTTATGCATTGCGTAAAGTGGATGACGCATATATGGTGGATAATATAACCGAATGTTCGATTAATGGTAGCATAGACTATCTCTATAATGATTAAGACTTATGAGGAAATTATACTTGACAATTCTACCAATTGTAATGATCCTTTGTTTAGCAATGCTGTCATCCTGTTCCGGCAATTCGGACGAAACGGAGAATGGAGGGACGGATGACGGCATTTTGCGTATTACAGCTGATAAGACGGCTATACAGGCAGATGGAGTAGAGAAAGTGACCTTCACGGTCAAACTGGGTACAAAAGATGTAAGTGAAGAAAGTACAATGAACCTGATTTTGGTAAAGGAATCGGGAGAGGAAAACCTGGATTATGGTGTTCGTGCTTTCAGCACTTCAGTGCCGGGTACGTATGTTTTTAAAGCCCGCTATTATGAAGGAAAAGCAATGGTCAGTGAAAATGAAGTGACCGTTCAGGTTGCTCCCGTATCAGGAGGAACCAGCTATTATCATAAATTACTGGGGATGCAGTTTACTTCTGTCGGGTGCCAGGCCTGTCCGGCGCTTAGCACTACATTGAAAGCAATTCAGACTGAACAACCGGGGCGATTGGCTATCGCTTCTTTCCACATGGATTTCGGAGGAATGACGGATCCCATGAGTACAGCAGCTACCAATAATTACCGGACTAATATTCTCGGTAATTTCTCGGGACTGCCCCGTTTCTTTTACAATCTGCGTAAGGGTACTAAAGAAATGATCAGTATCAAGAGCCAGATTGAAGAAGAGCTTCAGAAAGAATTAAGTAACTATCCGGCTTCTTGTGGGGTAGCTGTTGAGTCTGTGTATAATGCTTCTGACCGTACAGTGAAGATTACTGCCAAATTAACTTCCAACGTAACAAACACTTATCGTTGTTTGATTTATCTGGTAGAGGATGGAATCAAATACTTTCAAACGAATGGTGCGAATGATTATACACATAATAATGTGGTGCGTGCAGTGGTGTCCACATCGTTGAACGGCGACCGTTTCAATGGGGAAGTAAATGCGGGAGTAGAATCTACCATGCAACGATCTTATCAGTTGGAACCGGGATGGAATGTGGATAATATGCGTGTGATAGTGTCGATGCTGACAACTTTGGATGGAGGAAAGACTTATACGTGTAACAATGTAAATGAGTGTAAACTTGGAGAATCAGCAGATTACTTGTATAACGAATAAAGAAGAGTTATGTATATAAATGTCTATAAAATAATATTGCTGGTCTGTATGTGCTGTGTGGGAATATGCTGGATTTCCTGTTCAGGCAATTCCGATGATTCGGAGCAGACAGAAGTGATTTTGAGCGTCGATAAAAATACATTGACTGCGGACGGAAAGGATATTATAACCTTTACGGTAATGCATGCGGGAATAGATGTAACTGCTGATGCAATCATTCGTTCCGTGATGGACGGACAAACTTTGGATGGAAATACCTTTTCTACTTCTAAAGCCGGAACCTACGCTTTTGAAGCATCTTATGGTAACTATGTATCCAAGCTGGTAACGGTCGTTGCGAGTGCTGTACCAGGTACACCTTCCAAATTTGTAAAACGTATTTGTGCTATGGAGTTCACCGGAACTTGGTGCGCCATGTGTCCGGCAGGAATGACTCGCCTGAACTATCTGATAAATTCGAGTTATGAGGGAGTTGTTTATCTGATGTCATTTCATGTTGATGGGACAAGTGCCGATCCAATGACAATTGAACAGTCATCGATTCTTTCCAGGAAGTTTGCTATCTCCGGTTATCCTTCATGCGTGGTTGATATGCGTGGGACAATGGGACTATCTGAAAACTATAGTGTCATGCGGGCTATATTTAATGAGTCTTTGGAGGAGTATCCCGCATCATGTGGAGTGGCCATCCAGTCACAATATAACGGACAGGCTGATGTGACAGTGAGGATTACGTCAGAAAAAGACGCTGAATATCGTTTGATTTTATATGCGGTAGAAAACGGATTGAAGTACCAACAGAATGACGGGGGAATTTATCGTGATTACACACATAACCATGTGGTACGTAAATTACTGTCTGCTACCGTTGATGGCGATAAATTGGGATATATAGCGACCGGTAAGGAGTCGAGCAGGAGTTATACTGTTATAATGGAAGAAGAATGGAATGCGGAGAATCTTTCTTTTTATGCATTGGTTACTGATGAAAACGGATATGTAAATAATTTGGCTGTCTGCAAGGCAATTGATGGAGATGCCGATTATGAATATGTAAATGATTAATTACATTTATCACTTTTAATTATGAAGAAGAATTTATTTAGTTTATTACTCATGTTGGGATTTATCTTTGTGATAAGTTCTATGATCCTTTCGTGTTCGGATGGTGATGAACCGAGTGTAGAACCTGATGTACCTGTGAATCCGGATGTGCCGCTTCCTCCAAACCCTACACCTATCAAATGGGTTGAAAATGAAGTGGACGGCGGCGAACGAGGAGTAGGTATAAAAGTTACCAGTAACACTGAACATAATTTTGTATTTGAGTGTACTCCGGGTTCTAAAGTCCAATCTTATCGGTTGGATGTATATCCTTTATGCCGCATGTACAATTACCTGTTGGAAAGTGTAGGGGCAGGAGTACAGGCAACAGAGGAGGAAGTGGAAGATTTAATAATGGAGGCTATTTATAATTCTGAAGGTGCAGGTGCATATACGTTTAGTCGATCTACTTTAGGAGATAGTTATCCGAATGCAGAATTTGACTGGGTAAATTCCAAATATGCTCAATCGGAGATTGTACCGGGAGCGGAATACCTGATTATAACAGTCGGTTGTAATGATGAAGGCGGACAGAATCCGGCGGATATGAAAATCTGTTATCTAAAAACACCAGTTCAGAGTGTAATAGGCACTCCTCGTGTGGATATTGATGTTACTACAAGTTATCATGCAGTCGGTATCCAATACCTCCCCAATACGGATAGTAAATATTTTTATCAATTCTGTGGAGATTCAGAACCTATTGATGCATTTATAAATACGTATGGAAAGTCGATGTATATAGACTTTATGAGACACTGGATTCAAAAAGCGGAAGATGCACAGGTTCCTCAAGAGGAATTGTATTATACGGTAGATTTCGGTTATACGGCAGATGCAAAAAGAATGATAACCGCTACCAGCATCGGACTGGATGAGAACAAGACTCCGGGTGAGTATGTCCGTCAGGACTTTCATTTGAAAGAAATAGGCCCGAATGCAGAATTACCAGAGTGCAAACTGGAAATTAGCAGGATTGGTGCTTCCATGGTTGATATGAATGTGGAAATGGAAGATAATTGCGTAGCCATGTTTTATCGTATATTTAAGGCTTCGGAGTGGGCTCCTTATGAAAATGCAGATGAAGCAACCATGACTACTTTAGCACGGACTCTAGACCAGGAAGGATGGGGTGTGAAAAATACGAATTTTGCTCAAAAAGGTTCCTATAAAGGTACAGAATTCCAATTTGATTTGCTTCCTGATGCTCCTTATGTCGTGGCTTACATTGGGCGTAATGAGTATGGGCAGTTATCCAAAGAAGTAAAGCATGCTTCATTTTCTACCAAAGCGCGTATTACTGATACTCCGGATGCATCTGAAGCTGATATTGATATAACGATCACTGATCCGGGACGTACAAGTCTGAAACTGAATTATTCATATAATCAGAAAACAGCCGTATTCTATCATCAGTATATTATGACACCGGATTTACTGGAAGATGCTAATAAAGCGGAATTAATCAATTATTTATTGTCTGAAGACTCTAATGTATGGCCTGCTGATGCAACAGGAGGGGTGGAAAGTTTCACTTGGACAGGATTAGACCCGGCTACCGAATATATATTTGCATATATGGCTGAAGACTGGAATGGCGTATTGACGGATGTGAAGATTGTAAAAGCTACCACTGAAGCAATTGTGGCAGGTCCGAATCCGACGATACAACTGAATGCCTACATGAGTGATTTGGGTAACTTTACAGTTCAGTATTCTATTGTGAAGGATGTTGCCAAACTATATTATGCCATAACAGAAGATAACTATTCCGCAAGTGGTGATTATACTTACCAAGAATGTATGGATGTATGGAAAGAAGAGTGTCTAGATTATGGTATATCTGGTGTTAACTCAACTACTCAATCATATGATAAGACAAGTGAAGCCAAACGACTGGTTGCCCTATGTGTACCTATTGGTGCCGATGCTGATGGAAATGAAGTGATTGGCGATCTTTATACAGTATTCTATGATAAAGAGAAAGGTATCATTACTGATCCTTCCGTATTATTCCCGGATGCTCCGAAGTTGAAGGAGGGAATAAAGGGAACAGTGAAACCTCAAGTAGTGAAGAAAGATAACCGGATTCCTGCAAATACGATTATTAAGGAAAAAGTGGATAAGAGTACTCCTGGTGCGATGATGAGCGGAAGTACTATTTATCTTGATTTGAAAAAATTGGGTAAACATCCTCACGCCAAATAATATAGTATTGGCACAATTATTCCGCACGATAGCGTGAAAGTCTGTCGTGCGGTTTTCTCTAATCATCTAAATTATCATAGATATGAGAAGAAAATATTTTTTATGTAGTATGGGGAAATATGTATGTTTCCTGGCAGTATGTGTGGTAATGTTGTCGTCATGTTATAATGACGATGATTTAAAAAACTCAATTTCCGGTCTGGAAGACCGCATGGATAAGTTGGAAGCTTCGTTACAAAGTGTACAGACAGATATTTCCACATTGAAGACGCTGACTGATGCTTTATCTCAAAATAAATCAATCGCTTCTGTGTTGGAGAATGAAGACGGAAGTTATACAATTAAGTTTTCAGATAAGACGGAAGTAACTATTCGTAATGGTGAAAATGGGGAGGATGCTCCGCAAATAACCGTGATAAAGAACGAAGAGGATGGTATCTATTATTGGGGAATAACTAGTACAGACGGTAAAAAGACATTCTTGAAAGATGGAGAAGGAAAAATGATGCCTGTAACGGCTGCCGCTCCTAAGATTCGCATTAATACGAACACGAAAGAGTGGGAGATTTCTACGGATAGTGGAAAGACTTGGGAGTCTACTGGTGTTTACGCATCTGGTGAAGGAACAGGAGATACCTCTCTTTTTAGTGGAGTTAGTCAGGATGATGATTATGCGTATTTTACTCTGAAGGATGGCACAATATTAAAGTTGTCGAAATCTAAGGAATTGAAATGTGAGATATTATCAGGAAAACAATATTTTGCAAACGGCGAGGAGAAACTGATTTCAGTTGAAATGAGTGGTATTTCGAAGTATACCGTAACGAAGCCTGATGGTTGGAAAGTTTCACTGACAGGAAAGGGACTGACTATTACTGCTCCTGTGGCAGAGAATCAGTATGCAGAAACGGGGGGCAAAGTGGCAGTAATGGCTGTTGCGTCTAATGGGCAGAGCATAATCTCGGAGATTCCGGTGATAATAGGTGAGGCTCCTGTTACTATATCTGTTGAGGGCCAAACGGTTTCTACTACTTTAACGAGTGGTATAGAAATGTATTATTTGGGAGTGCTGGAAATTAATGAATATAGTGCAGAGGCTGTAGCTGAATTAGTGAATGGATATGTTGCCCGTATGTATATGAAGACAGAGGCTCTTGATAAAGTTCCATTGGCAGAACTGATAGGTAAGGATCCTGAAGCCGGAAAGACATATATGATTTGGGCAGTACCTCCATCTGAAGCTGGTAGTGAATATTTGCCTGATGACGTGATTGCCAGCGTGATTAAGACTGCTGCAACAGTAGAACTGAAGGTTTCGGATATAACGTTTGAAGGTGCAACGGTTTCTGCGATCAGAAAGGGTTGTGACGTTTATTATACAGGGATTTTAGATAAGCCGAATTATTCACCCGAAAGAGTTATTGAAGATCTGGCTTATGGGGGAGGAACCAAACAGTTTTCAGATTATACCGGGCCGTTGGAAGGTAAGGTGTTAGATTTTCTTCCGACAGTAATACCGGGAACAACGTATGTACTTTGGGCCATTCCTTATAAGGAGGAGAAGGGCTATAAGACAGAAGAACTGGTGGCGGTTGAAATTGCAGTTCCTGCCTTGACGTATGACGGGACAGCGGCGATAAATATTAGTAGTGTTGTTACTACGGTTTCAAGCATTAGTGCGACTATTACTCCCGGAACAGGTTGTTATAAGTTCTATTATTCTTATATGAAAGAACAGACTTTGGCCAATTATGCGACCGACAAGGACGTAATCTCTTACCTTATCAAAAGCGGGGATTCTTCCAAAGAGGCAAAAAACTTTGAAAGGATCTCTTTAGACCCGGGAACAAAAGGTTTTATTGTTGCGGTAGCTTTGAATGAAAAAGGTCAGCTCGGTTCGTTAGTGAAAATACAGGCTGACTCCAAAGAAATATCTTATAATCCTTCAATTTCGGTAGATGTGGCAATAGAGGCAAGTGTTCTATCTACAACTTTAACGTTGACACCAACCGGGAATCCGGTAAAATACCGTTATGTTCACATGAAATTGAAAGACTTCACAAATAGTTATCCGTATTGGGGAAATGAAGAAGCGGTCAAACAGGCTTTGGTGATGAATAGTGATGTAACTGAAATTGTTGCCGCTGAACTGAAGAATCATCAATTGACCATTGAGGATGTCGAGTTTAATACAGAATATATACTGTTCATGATAGCTATTGATGCTGATGGTAATCCTGCGTCAACCATAGCAAAGAAGGAGTATACTAGTGCAAAACCGACTTTTGTAAGGAAAGACAGAGATGCGGACTTATGGAATGCCAGTGTGCCGGAAGTGACGATTGACAAGATAGAAAAAGATAAGTTCTATACCGTTTCTTACACTGTGAAACCTAAGTCTGCTTGCAAAGTATTTTATGTATTTGCCGGGCCGGCAGATTATCTGACTGGTATGTATGATGAACAAATCAGGTATGTAATGAAAAACGGAGTAAAACAAACAACTACTTATTCGGGAAGTGCTTACGGAACATTACCTACTAATATCAATGTAACCTGGATGGATGAAGAAGGACGTTTTTATGAGGTTTCTAAAACCGTAGTAGAAGCTCCGGCACAATAATCTTTTTAATTTTTCTAATTTAATAATAATGATAGATGAAAAACTTATTTAATAGCTTTTATAGTATAGTATTGCTTGCCTTGTGTCTGATTACTTTCAGTAATTGTTCGGATAGCGACGACGGGGGAGATGTCGGTGATACTGATAATGGAATCACTGCGATTGGTACTGAAACGGAAAAGACGATTTCTATTTATGGAGAGACTGTTGAGATTTCGTTTACGGCTTCAGGAAAATGGACTCCTTCTTTACAATATTCTACAGGAACAGATTGGGCTGCTATAACTAATACCAGTGGTAACTCTGCTGCCGGTAAAGGGGGAGTAAAGGTGAAAATTAATAAAAACGAATCTGGAAAAGAGCGAGTATTGACTGTGGTTGTACAAGTGGAGGGATATAAAACTCCTGTTACAGTATGTACTATCACACAAGGAGGAGGATCCGGAGCGGCAGAAGATCTAGCTCTTAATGAGTATATGGATAAATATTTGAAGGAACATTATCTCTTTAAAGAAGAATATAATACACTAGATGTAGATTATGCATCGGTTTCTTATGATAATTTTCTGTCAACTTATCTTTTACCAATGAAAACCAATATAGAGGATGGCGGAACTTATCGTGCATTTTCAGTCAATGCAGGCAAGCGTTATATCTATTCTTATATTATGGAAACTGGTGCCAGTAGAACTCGTGCAAATACTCGTGCAACAAGTGTTGTAGGATCGGGGCTTGGAACGTTTTTCTCTTCTTACATGCCGGATAAAACTACTATTGGATTAGCCATTGGATATGTATATCTAGAATCTCCTGCTCAAAAAGCCGGATTGAGACGGGGTGACGTAATCGTTGCTGTAAATGGTACGACTTTGAATAAGAGTAATTACCAGCAATATATGAGCACTTTGTTTTATGCAGGTGGAGGTGAAACTTTTAAGATCGGCTATAGGCGTAAAATCTTTGATGAAAACCGGGGCGACTATGATTTGGTGGATGGAACTACTACATTAACCACTGGTAGTTATAATAATAGTCCTATCTTGAACTCAATGTTTATCAAAGACAAAAAAGAGAATAAATTCAATAT
>ULVE01021521.1_pt1 | contig 17097 bp, 17 predicted proteins | sample 1959161 | NCBI WGS metagenome assembly ULVE01 (sample SAMEA4835778, study PRJEB28245) | human gut metagenome | biome: gut microbiome; material: fecal sample | place: Denmark | collected 2008
ATCATGCCATGCCCGTCAGTAATGGTTGTACCGCGCATCACACTATTCGAAGGATAAGTAGCCTCATCATCAAAATCGGCTTCAACGGTTGTTTTGTTCACCATCAATTCTCCCGTCAGGCTCGATTCATTCACTTGAAGCGATACGGCTTCCAGCAAGACGCCATCGGCAGGAATCTCCTCACCCGTATTAAGGATGACTATATCTCCCACCACTACGTCCTTACGGGGAATCTCGTGCACTTTCCCGTTACGGATGACGGTGACGGGCGTTTCCTCACCCACTGCATTCAGCAGGTCAAACTTCTTGTTCGCATCGTATTCGAAATAGAAACCGATTCCTGTAGCCAAGAAGATAGCAAAGAAGATACCGATAGTTTCGGCATACTCGTTCTCGATAACAGAGATGATTAACGAAAAGACTGCTGCAACCAGCAAAACCCGTATCACAGGGTCTTGGAATTTTTCCAAATAGAGTTTCCACATGGAAGGCCGCTTGGGAGGAGTAAGCAGGTTGACTCCGTATTTCTCGCGGCTGGAAAGAACTTCCTGATCGGTAAGTCCGGTCAAGTGGGGTTCATTTGCTTTTTGTGACATAATGCCTGTTTATTAGTTAATTTAAGTGCCGCAAAAATACAATATATCTTGCAAGCACGGATAAAGATTAGTTTTTTTTTGCAAAAAAACAGTCCAAATGTTGCAAAAGTCCGTTGAATCTATTACTTTTGCACCAGTTTTTAAGGAATACTTCTAATAGGACTTGTAGCTCAGTTGGTTAGAGCAACAGACTCATAATCTGGAGGTCCCAGGTTCAAGCCCTGGCTGGTCCACATTAAGAATCAAGCACTTACGAGAAATCGCAAGTGCTTTTTTCTTTGTCTGCGTAAACAATGCGTAAACAAACGGTTTGAGTTGGCTCTGTTTACGCATAGAATTTCTATGAAATCCCATGCCATTCTATAACATAATTCATTAAGATATTCTGTTAATATGACTCTACTTGGCGGTTAAATAAGCTCAAATATATTCCATTTATACCTTGATTTATAGAATAATATCGTACTTTTGTATCGCGTAATGCATTTGTGGCAAGCCATGACCTTGGTGGTGCTCTTTCTTGAAAAAGAAAAGTGAGTTTGCCTAACCGCCGTGGGAGGGTTATCCCATTCCGATGAATCAATGCGTAGAGGGAGTGCCAGTCGGAGGGTACTCTATGACAAACGAAACGCGAGAGTTGCTTCAGGGGTTGAGACCGATTAGCATAAGCCCGGTTACCAGTCAGCGACAGGATACGACGAGATTGCACCGCTGCATATAACGACAATGTTTTTATCCGCCTAAAGGATAGGGACTCTGTGGTTATATGCAGTGTTTTGTATATGTATGCCTCACATTGCAAAGCGTCTGTATTCAGAGGTTATGTTGAACATAAACAATGAATGCAATGGAAAAACTGACAAAGTCCCTGTCGCTTTTCAAGGAACGGAACTGTTCTGTTTCTGTCGTGTTGGACTCACGTACTCGCAGGAAAAACGCGTGCGAGTTTCCGTTATCTCTCCGTTTCACGATAGACCGCAAATTCTTTTATCTTACTGTCGGAAGTTCTTTCACTGAAAGAAAGTTCTCAGACATCTGTAATGCGACTAAATGCAAGAGCGAGAACTACAAACTTCAAAAAGAGTGGAAAGATAGCTTTGTCCCCAAATACAAAGAAATTCTGATGAACCTGAACAAAGGTGGTATCCTGACATTTGAAATGGTACGCCAATGTATCATGGGTGAGGGAGTGATGCCATCCAAAGAAGATACGACCAAGTCACAATCCTTTGTCGGTGTATGGGAGCAAATCATCCACGAATTACGGACAGATGATGGTGGTGCACGTTTTACCACAGCAGAGAGCTACGAGTGCGCGATCAAATCATTCAGAAAAATTCTCGGAACCAATATGATTAGAGGATTCTGCATCAGTGCTGCAGAAATTCAGAAGTGGAAAGACGGTATGCATAATGGAGTAAAAGACGAGAATGGGGCGATAGTCGGGAAAATCAGTGATACTACCGCCGGGATTTATCTCCGTTGTTGCCGTGCCGTATGGAACAGATGTGTACATGAAGGCTACCTCAAAGATGTTCCTTATCCGTTTTCTAATAAGAAGGAGAAAGGGCTTGTGAGCATACCCAAGAGTGCGAAGCGCAAACAGAGCTTTCTGAATGTCTGCCAGATGACAGAGCTATATAACCTTTTTGTCTCAAAGAAATATCCCGAACATTGGTCGGAAGAATATACCAAACGTGCCCACTACTCATTGGGGCTGTTTCTTGCCCAGTACCTATGCAATGGATTCAATATGGCAGATGCAGGACGATTGACTTACGATAGTTATTATTATCAGACAAACGGAAAGGCTTTCCGCTTCAACCGAAAGAAAACTTCCAGAAGAAGTGCTGACGGTTCTGAAGTTATCGTTCCTATCATCCCTCCTTTACAATATGTGTTAGATGAAGTGGCGGCACCTCCGACTCGGGATGGTCTTGTTTTTCCTCATATATTAAAAGGCGCGGAAACAGAAGAGCTGCGCCGCAAATATACCATGCAGGAAAATTCTAATGTGAAAGACCGTATCATCAAAATATGTCACGAAGCACTGAATTGGGATAAATCCATCTGTCCGTCCGGTACGTGGTGCCGACACTCGTTTGCCACCAACCTGCATAATGCAGGAGTAGATATGGATTATATTTCTGAAAGTATGGGGCACACATCTTCTGATCATGCTATCACCCAAATATACATTGAGCATTATCCTCTTGAAATTCAGATGGAGAATAACTCGAAGCTATTGAATCTGACAAAGACCTCTGAAAGAGACCTGTTATTGGCAAAACTGGCGAGTATGCCCACTGAGGAATTAGCCCAATTGTTTACACGATCCTAATACGACTTTGAAGATGAGAAATTTCATAGAGAGAGTAAAAGACTACTTCACAAGAAAGGATTGCGCTGATATGGCTATCTGTACTTGGAAGTCAGCCAACGAAGAGGTGTATACCGATTTCTGTAAACGCATGGATGCTATAGGTAAGGGGAACTTATCTATTCTGATGGATATATATCAGATGATGCGGGAATGTACACCGCCAGAAGCTTTGCTGTTGTATAACTGGCTTTCCGATTTCATGAACGGTAAAGATATACAAAATATAGCCAATCAGCAATGGGCTGGCAAGTATACAGATATTATAGCCCAATGTATCACCAACAAACGGTTATGGATAGGTATCAATGTAAGAACGGGTACGGTAGAACTGCTCACATCTCCAAAATCAGAATTATTGATGGTTCATTCCGGCACGCCTATTGAAATTTGGAACCGCTTACCGCAGGAAACGAGATCCTATTTGATAGAACAACTGGATGTACTTATGAAAAACAGCAAAGGTTGTTATCTGTTGAGTAAACTGGAAAGAAAAATGGTCTATCAGTTCCTGACCTATATCACTCAAATTGTTCTCCTCTCCCATGCGGTGTTTATTGGTGGATTTATGGCTAACCTCTATGACCGTGTGATGGAGAAGAAGGAGATTTTGGCTTATTGCATGTACTATTTCGTGGTATTTGACCACGGCCTTTCACGTATGGCTAAGTTACTTAACCGTCTGCTGAATAGTGGAGAGATTGACAATGGCGGTATGCTCCTAATAAAATCATGTGTTGCCTTGCTTGTTCATCAAAGCATAGAAATGGGAACTGAAAGCAAAGCCGGATGGGAAGATACAGCAGGAGCCTGTAATCCGGAAATTTGGAAGGAAGTGATGTTTGCCTTACGGAAAGTGAAAGGTAAACGTGGAAATAGAAAGGTTATGCAATCATTGGATGATATCCTCGTTGGAGACAAGGAACGCATCAAACAGGGCATCCGCTCATTTCTTGAAGAAAACACAGAGGACATAAGCCTTGCTTATCTTTTGAAATCATTGCTACAAGCGGGCAGAATAAAAGCGTCTACAAAGTACATGGCATTCCATCGTGCCATAGAACAGTTCTCTCAACGGCATTACGGACACGATATACCACAGAAGCGATATGGCGAAATCAAGGATATGGTTTTAGACTTGCCTCAAAGAGGGAACAGCTTCGTCAAGGCAAAACGAATAATAGACCGATGGACGGACTTTTTCATCAATAACGGGTAGTTGGGAAATCTAGCTATTCGTTTTTTACTGCAAACATCTGTTGTAAATCGGTTGGTTATATTAAGCTACAAATAAACCGACCGATATGCAGAGTTTCATAAACTACCTTTGCTCGTGAAATCGGTTTCACAGAGTTGAGCCGAGGCTTAAAGTATCTAATAACTAAACAAGTAAAGGTATGGAAGAAAAATTCAATTTTAACCAATTACTTCAAAAGCCTATCGCCATGATGACAGGCGAGGAGCTTTGCTTTCTCATTACAAAGAGTGTAGCGTCCACCGAAAAGCCTACATCCCCAATGGCTTCCAAAAGCAACTATTATGGCATAGAGGGTATTGCCCGTGTGTTCGGATGCAGCGTACCCACGGCTAACCGCATTAAGAAGAGCGGCATCATAGACAAGGCTATCACACAGATAGGGCGAAAAATTGTAGTGGATGCAGACCTTGCACTGTCTTTGGCAAAAGAGTCAGGTGGAATCCATATTAAGGAGCAGTAATATGGAAGATAATTGGAAAAAAGCTTTAGTAACAGACAGCTATGGGAATCCAGTCCGATCCATCAGCAACCTCCGACTTATTTTCACTTTGGATGAGAATCTTAGTCAGATAAGATATGACACCTTTTGTCAAGACGATGTATGTTTCAGCCCTTTGTTTCGCAATGTCAATGGTAACAAGGTTAATGAAGAATCGGCAGGAAAGATACAAGACTATTTGGAAAGGACATACAGATTGCATCTGACGCAGAATAAGGTATTTGAAATACTAAAAACGACCTCTTCGGAACGGAGTTTTAACCCTGTACAGGATTTTATCATCCAAGAGATATGGGACGGACAGCCCCGCATAGCTACAACCCTTATTGATTATTTGGGAGCAGAGGACACGCCGCTTGTCAGAGAACAGACAAAACTATGGTTCGTGGCGGCTGTTGCTCGGGTTTTCACCCCCGGTTGCAAGTTTGACAACGTACTGACTCTGCCTGGTCCGCAAGGTATCGGGAAAAGCACCTTTTTCAAGACCATCAGCGGGAAATGGTTTAACGACTCGTTCTCTTTTGCAAGCGGTGACAAGGAGAAGGTAGAAACCATAACCAATGGTTGGATTATTGAAATCAGTGAATTGAACGGTTTGAAACGGGCGAATGATGCAGAGGCAGCCAAAGCTTTCCTGAGCCGTTGCAGCGACTATATGCGCCCTGCATACGGACATAAGGTTGTGGAGTTTATGCGGCACAATGTCTTTGCGGCTACTACCAATGAGACAAACTTCCTGCAAGGGGACAACGGGAACCGCCGTTGGTGGATAATTCCGGTTAAAGGAAACGGTCATGTTTCAGAATGGCTGGATGCGCTACAACGTGTTGTTCCTCAGCTTTGGGCAGAAGCATACGCCTATTATCGGCAAGGAATGAAACTTTATTTGACACCCGATATGGAAATTCAAGCCAATGAAGTGCAGGTACAACATTCCAACATCCTTGTTGACCCCATCATGGAAGATCTGGAAATGTATTTAGAGCGTGAGATACCCATCCAATATGCAAGTTGGACTATCCCTATCCGACTGGCTTATCAAAAGGGAGCATACTCAGAGCCAAATTCAACAATGACCACACTTAACATGGTTTGTGCCCGACAGATTATAGAGGAAATGCCAAATGACTTGGTCAGACGCTATCCAGCCAAATACACTTCGCAATATATCAATCGCCTGATGTCCATGATTCCTAACTGGAAGCGGAGTGATCAGGAAAAAGTCAAGGGTTTGCATCCTGCCTATTGCGACAAGACCGGACGGACAAAGCATCCGTGGGTGAGAGTGGACGCGCCAAACGAAGAAGTCTGTACTTCATTACCAAGTGAACAGGAGCTGCCATTTTAAATCTCAAACTAAGGGAAAAGAAGAATATCTGTCCCTTTGTCCCTCTTTCCCCCTACAAAGAATAAAAACAAAGGACAGATAAAAGAGAAAGTTATAAGAAATACTTGTGACATGGGACAAAATGAATTGAAAGTATGAAAAAGGAAGAACTTATCAAACAATTACAAGAGCATGAACCGCTACTGGCAAATGCGGTCAGCCAAATGGTGGAGTATATTCAAGACCGTTACCCTGCGGCATATCCAAGCAAGGCACAGACCGAAGCTGTGAATGACTATTTGCGGAGCGTCTATGCAGATGGGGACGGCAGCATGTCAGAGCGGAACCGCGAACATCGCCGTATCGCTTCGCAGAACATCACTATTGCCGCCATCCGTGTATTGGATAGTCGCCAGCTTGACAGACTACAAGACGTACTTGACCATATTGCGTACGATAAGGAGTATTATATGCCGGAGAGAGGACATGGAATGCACCGCTGACTTTCTCTTTTGGCTGTACCATTTATAAAATATCTTCAAACAGACAGATGATGAAAACAAACTTGAATTATTGTATAGTGCTTTCAGCAGAGCAACTAACTTATCTGGCAGGAAGCAAATACGGCATTGACCGTATGAAAATTCTGCACCTACTGATTGAAGCGGCAGTATTAAAAGAAACCGAATATGCCATAAAAGGTTTTTCCACGACCTTGCAAGTGGGGCAAGCCGTTCTTTCTGAAGTGGATTTGGCCAACAAGTTGGGTTATGACAAAAAGACCATATCCCGCGTGCTTGACAAGTTGAACCAATTGGGAATTGTCGCATCTACGCAAAGTAATCGGACAAGTATCCACACACTGAAATGTATATCGGCATGGATGCAGGATGGCAACCGCATAGACAATCCTTTTTATGTCCGACTGAAAGACCGGCAAAACGATAAGGAGGATATGCCTGCTATATCAGATGAAGGCAAACAGCCTTCCCCCTCTTCTTCTTTCCCTTCTGTTTTAGTTTTCTCACAGACTGCGGCAACGGAAGATTCCTGCGGAGATATTCCGGCTGACAACCAGATATAGCCGTACCAGAAAGTTGGTGTGTCCGAAACTGTTGTATGCAGTATTGCAAGAAGTTCCTATGTCGCACAAATTCGCTTCGCTTATTTGTACCACATAGGCATATTCCGGCAGTCGCAAGCTCCCACCGTGCTGCCCCTTTTTATTGATGTTTCACCCATAACAGAACATGAAGAAGAAAAAGAATACCGACAAGGAAGTTGATGAAGAAAACGAGAAGAAAGTTACAAGGCGCACTCTGCGGCTTGAAGCTAGGGTAACAAAGCAGGAATATACCCAAGCGGCAGAACTTGCCAAGACCTGTGGCTTATCCATGAGCGATTATGTGCGCCGTACCGCCTTAGGGCAACATCCACGACAACGGTTATCTGAACGTGAGGTGGAAGCCTTGTGTAGTCTGACGGATGCAAGGGGTGACCTTATCCGTATTGCAGCAGCCGTGAAATCCATCCAAGCGGACAAACGGGCAATGTATTTCAGCGATACCCGATTTGTGGAACAATGGATGAGAGCCGCTACTCAGCTTATCAACCGCTGGAGCCAGATAGAAAATTACCTTACTGAATAAATTTTATGATAGCAAAAGCCTCTACCATATCGCATGGCGCAAATGCCATAAGATATTCCGTCAACAAGGAGAAAGCGGATATAGTCAAAGCCAACTTCTTGCCCGATGATATTTCGCCGGAAGCGATGTACGGTCGTATGATGCTCGTGCAGAAAAAGTTTGCAGAGAACATCAATAAGGGCAGACCGCTTGGCAGGAATGTGATAAGAATTGAGATTTCCCCATCCGAGGAAGAAAGCCGGAACTGGGCGATGGACGATTGGGTACGTTTGTCAAATGAGTTCATCCGCGTATTTGATTCTATTGACCTCTCCGGCAAAACCAAACGGGTCTCCTCAAAACAGACCAACCTCAAAGGGTCTCAATACATAGTCGCCCTGCATCGTGATTCTAAAAGTGGCATTCTCCATCTGCACATTGATGCCAACCGTGTGGATATGGACGGAAAAATCAATGACAGTCATAAGATTGGCGAGAGGGCTGTCATGGCTGCGAATATCATCAACGAGAGACGAGGCTGGGTACAATCTGAAGAAATAGGCATACGTCACAGACAAGAAATCTCAGACAGTTGCATGGAGATACTCCGCACGATGGATGAATTCAGTTGGCAGAGGTATGAAATGGAACTGGTGAAACGGGGCTATAAAGTGCACCTGCAAGAAAAAGACGGTGGCGGAATTTATGGCTATTCTATCAAGCGTGGCAACTCCATTTACAAGTCATCCATGTTGGGTGTCGGACGAAACCTGACTCCATCAAAGATTGAGACTACTTGGGCAAAACTGTATCCGCAGGAAAGGAAATCCAATCCGGCAAAGCCTGTTCCCCAACAAACACAGACAGCAGACACGACTCCTGTTATACAACCTTCGACTGCTTCGCAGCCTGTTATGAAGCATTACGATATAGCGACAGACGAATATCACAGTTTCCATGTGGCGATACCAGAATCCGCAGACAATATCATACGTCAGGATTGCTCTTTAGAAGAAGCACATCCGTTGGCTAAGATTGAAGAAATACAGCACACGGCTCTTTTGCTTTTTGCCGGATATATAGACGCAGCCACAAGTCTGGCGGCATCAAGCGGCGGTGGCGGTTCTGACACTGGTGGTTGGGGACGGGACAAGGATGAGGACGAACTTGAATGGGCACGCCACTGTGCAAGAAAGGCAAACAGCATGTGTAAGCGCAAAAAGGGACTTCATAGATAAACGAATTATTAAAAGGCAGAAATCATGGGAATTGGAAAATCAAAAATCACTCCATCAATAAACGTTGATGATATGTTGGAAAAGGCAGAAATCAACCATGAGATAGAGGTTGAAAAACAGAACGCAGACGAACGACTCGCAGAAGTGCGTGAAGCAAAGGACGCATTGGTAAAAATCCATCAAGACCTTCAAGATGCTATTAAAGCAGAGCGTGATGCTGCAATGATATTGAAGACTACGATTGATAGTTCTGGCAATATCATCAACGGTATTTGCAATGCGATTGTAAAAGCAGAACGAGATACGCAGTTTAAGGCAACTATAAAATCCGAGCATCTTGCCCAACTTCAAGAACTCTCAAACCAAGCTATCAAGATATGGAAAACCATATTGGAGAATCATCACTCCGAACAGATGAAGATGCTAACGGAGCATGAATCCAATATGCGTAATCCTCTCAGACGGAATGAAGGTGTTTGGTTCTCTGATTTCTGGATGAAAGTTTTGTTGGTATTTTTGTTCGTTTATACGGTGGCATTAGGGCTGGTTGTATATTGTGTCACATGAAATATCATGCGCGATGCCATACAATATGGACGATTTCAGCCCTTGTTTTTAACTTGCCAGCAAATTACCGGCAAGTTAAAAACGGGATGATATTATCTCATTTCCTATGAATTATGCATCTTTAATAACTTCTTGGCAAATTACCAGCAAGTTAAATCATGCCCCAGTAAGGACAGTTTATAAAGGAAGTGCTATCTCCAAGCTATTCACTAATTCAATTTTAATCAAGAGATTCCGGCAACTCATCATCAGGCTCATTAATATTTTCTGCTATTTTGGAAGACTTGAGCATATTGGTTATCTCACTCAAGAATGCAATGTCGCTAAAATAATATGCCAATCCCCAAGCTATTCGATTTTACCCAATTTCTTCAACCTACTTCTTATAGCACCTTTTGTACGTTCAAAAATTTCAGCTAATACATCAAGACTTTTTCCTTCATCATACATACGACAAAGCAACTTGTCTGCAATATCATCCCAAGGTAAATAAGCATTACCATATTCCTCCCTTTTCTCATCTAAAGTGTATGCCTTTTGCTTCTTAACACTCGGTAAAACTTTTAGTTCATCTTCTATTGGATATTTCTGCATTCTTGGAATGACTCCACGCACTCCACCCTTCGGATTTTCCACATCTCCTTTATAACGAGGTATTAGATGCATATGTACATGAAAAACAGATTGTCCAGCAGCCTCGTTTACATTTATACCGATATTGTAACCGTCAGGATGGAAACGCTCGTCAATTTTCTGTTTTACATACTGAAGCATGACATTCATTGCTTCACGTTCATGGTTAGTAAGATCAAAATATGATGCAACATGACGTTTGGGAATAATTAACGCATGGCCTGGAGAAACAGGATAACCATCATAGAAAGCTACACAAGTGGCTGTTTCACAAATAACTTCCACACGTCTAGAAAGACGGCAGAAAGGGCATTTCTCGCCTTCCTTTCGAGGTAACTTATTAAAATGATTATACTGATATAATTCATAACTACCATTGCAAATAAGACTCTGAAAAGGTAAACGAACATTGCATTGATAAGTGTATTGCTTATGAATGGCATGTAGTCGGAAACCTTCTTCTTTCAAATCTCTTCGAACAGCAAAGAAAGCTGTCCCTTGTGGTTTTAAAAGATTGGTGACATTCATCATAACCTCTGCCTGCGCGTATGACTCTAACACATTCAGCACATAAATGCAGATTATGGTGTCAAACTTTCCTCCGGGATAATCCGGACGATAGTAATAATCATATCCCGTAATGTCATATCCCTGCCTTTTAAGCTCATCGGTATCAAAACCAAAGCCACATCCATAGTCAAGAATGCGGCCTTTGAGGAGGCCATACTTTAGTAGATACTTTGTAGGTACCGAAATATCTGTACGCTTAATAGCTGTAAGATAGGGGTGATTGATTCTTTCTATTTCCATATCTAATCATATTTCCATGTGTCATAACCCATATTGAGGGCTATCTGACCCATCGGTTTAAATGTTCTTTCGTATATCTCCATAAATTGGTTGTCGCTCATATCTGCCAATTCGCGTGGAGTATATCCTAATGAGAGATAATCCTCAAGTGTCTTAGGAGTTTTGTGAGCATTGATACAAATGCGCAACGAACGATGCTGTATATCTGCCAGCTTGCGAAGATATATATTCAAGTCAGGGAGTTTGTTGCTTTTTGAAGAATTGACACTTCCGTCAGACGGCACAAGGTTCCAATTTAAATTATGCGACACAAAAGTCCAAGGTAAAAAGTGGTCTAAGGCATAACGACCCTGATATAATTCTTTTCCTGTATATAAGCATTGAATGGGACCACCAAGATTGATAACCATATCCCAATAACGATGTTGATTGGAAAGCGAATCACGTTTTTCAGGCTTTATTAGCTTATTGGAGATTGCTGGCACATTAGGATTGCGCACTTGTAGAAATTGAGTTAGATTCCAATACGTAAAGTCCATCAATATATTATAATGATTGTGTAGATACAAATCCCATGCAGGATTAAGCATTATATAAAACTTTGCATCATCTTTATAAAGAGCATATAAACAACCGTTTTCTAATGTTTGTGAACGAATCACCATTTCTTTATCATCAGATGTGTTAATCCAAGGACGAAGAAAACGATAAGGTACATTGAAAGTTAGAATCCTCAAATAACTCTTTATCTGAATATCTTCCACTCTGTCATGCAATGAAGCACAAATAGTTTCAATATTAGCATCGATGGGAATTTTCGTTATCTTCTGCAACTCTATCACTATGTTAAAAAGCGAATCACTCTTACCAAATGACAAACGGAAATAGTGTATCGGATACCAAGCATTGGCAATCATTCTAATTACAATATTCCACACGTCAATACGTAGTTCCTCTGTTTTTGCATGAATCTGTAAAATTGAGAGAAACCAAAAATATTTATATGTTGCTACTGTATTGGCAAATATCTTGCCAAGTCTAACAGTGCTTAATAATCGTGATTGTGGAATATCCATGCGATAAAGTAATTTTATATCAACTATATACGAAACATATTTTCAAGTTCAGCCATCTTTCTCATCAATTCTTCGAATGTCGGCTTCTCACCGTATATCATAGACGATTGCATATCCTTATAATCTTTACGCCAATCATCAATGACATCATCGGGTGGAAGTAACCTTATGCGTTTACGAATGTCGGGAGTATAATCCACCCCACTCATGCTTGTAAATAATTCACGGTGATGGTGTATTGTATTCCAAAGTTCATCATCCGCAATGGCTCGTGCTGCAATATCGGTACTCATCATTTGCGCCAAGTCATACAAGTGGCGGGATTTGCGATTAGCCTCTCTTAGAGTTTGAGATGAAAACAGTTCATGCAACAAGAAAGCCTTTTCCAGAAACGTTTTCTCTGCCAATGCCGTAGGTATCATAACCTGTTTGATGGTTGTGCTGATAGGTAATATATCTTCTAAAACGCTTGTTACCATTGCTTCTGATGTAGGTTCAAGCAAAGAGCGGGCATCAATCTCCAGTTTTACTTCCGAATGCAAATAAGGTAAATCTCCAACGAAAAGAGACTTGTAACGAATATGTATCACTCTGGGTTCAGGGTATGTTCCATCCCCTTCTCCGTCAGGAGCGGCTTCCACTTGAAGCCATTTCTCCATTCCTGTTTCTGAAACGACACCTTTAAGTGACAGGCAAAGTTCATCACGCACAAAAATGGATGAAGCCTTACGTAACCGCTTGATTTGTTTTTTCGTCAAATCGCCCTCAAAGCCCCAAATGGAAGGGTCTATAGCTAAGTCGATGTCTTCGGAGAATCGGCGTATCACTTTCCACACTTTGCTAAGCGATGTACCTCCTTTGAATACAAGACGATTGGCTATGGGTAATGAGAACACTATTTGTAGAACCACAGTTACCCACAAGTCCTTTTCAACAGCCTGAACGGGCAAGCCTGTCTTGTTAGCTGCTTGGGTAAGTACCATCTGCTGTTGTTCCTTGGATAGTTGAAAGTAATTATTCATACGCTTGTCTTGTGAAGGTTCTTATCCATGCCGGCATGAGTGCTTCATCCGCCAGCACTTTTTCCCTTTGTTCTTTCTGAAGCACATTCTTAATTTGTTTGGCAATATCGTCCGTTACATTATCTTTCCCTATTTCTTTCAGAGCAAACGTAACAAGCATTGCAAGAGGGTTTGTAAATGAGAGATTTTTGGGAGTCGTATATTTGAACTGTATTGAGCGACCATTTCCAAGGCTTATCTTACGTGGTGCACCATCAGTCAGATAAACTATATTCATAGGCACTTGGGTAGATATGCCCAATTTGTTCAGAGCATAAATGCCAGTCGGCACAATACGTGCCTTATCCCTACGGGCTATTGTCTCAGCTATTTGTTCTATGGATGGCATCAATATTCCAAGTCCTAAGACAGTATCAATCTCTGGATATGAATATATCCCTCTCGCCAGACGGATGATGTCACCTTTGGCAGTCAGTCGCTCAAGGCTTTTTCCCACAGCCTTCACTTCACCGTATGACGTAAAATCAGAAGGAAAGAAGATGCTTCCTCTTCCCTTATCTTTTATCGCTGTCAAAATATTATCTTCTATACTTGCCATTGCATTACATTTGTCGCAAAATTATAAATTATTTGCGACAAATCCAAGGGTTGAGCAAAATATAAGGATTTATTTGGCATTACTTGCAGGAATGTTATGTATCCAACGAGCTTAATCGCAACATTTACCTCCCTAATTCTGCGTAAACAATGCGTAAACAAACTATTTCAGTTAGGGGGATTTAGTGAGTTTCATCAAGAGTAGCAAGCTACATAACTATTTGATATTCAATAAAGACTAAAATCGTTGGCTATCACAGAAAATCATCTTATCGTTCTCATAATCTGGAGGTCCCAGGTTCAAGCCCTGGCTGGTCCACTCGAAAGCAAAGCGTTAATTGCACGAAATCAAGCAGTTAACGCTTTTCTTTTTGCCCTCTTTATGCTCCTGTGGCAATCTTAAACATACAGCTATCTGTGCCTTTCACATCGTTTGTTGACTAATTGTTGACTAATTAAAAGATGTACAAGATGCTGACTATCAAAGCAGAAATCAAGAAGCAAGAACAGAAGTTGGATGGAACGTACAATGTCAAGCTACGGTTTACCCTTGACCGGAAAGTAAAGCGTTTGTCAACGAGTTTGTTTGTCACCAACAAAGACTTAACCAAAGACCTGAAAATCAAACAGACATCATCTATCAGGCAAGAAGTGGATAGCCTGATTCGCAGTTATCAGGAGAAGTGTGCCAAGCTACAAATTGAACTAAACCATTATACACTTGATGAAGTAATGGACTATTTGGACGGTGAACGTCAGAAGCAGCAAACTATTGACTTTATAAAGTTCAGCCGTGAATGGATAGCCTCAACCACTATTAAAGGTGCACCCAATTATACTTCTGCCCTTAATGCGCTAATCCGCTTCATTGGTAAAGAAGAATTGGACGTGAATCTGATAACCCTTGACTTCTTAGAGAACTTCAAAGCGTTTTTGAATAAAGAGCGTGAAGCACGTACCAAGAAACTGATGGCGCAAGGCAAGCGTGTCCCCTCCAACCGTTCTTTGTCCCTCTATTTGGTGAGCATCAAAAAGCTATTCAATGAAGCTAAGAAGAAGTACAACAGAAAAGACAAGAATCTGATTCTGATACCCCACTCACCTTTTGAGGACTTCACTATTCCCAAGCAGGAAGCCACACGCAAGAGAGCCATATCCACAGACATCATAAAGAAGATATGGAAGTTGCCTTATAAAGACATGAAGAAAGGCTATAAAGTCACTTGCAGATATAACTTGGCAAAAGATTGCTTTATTCTTTCATTCTGTTTAATGGGAATCAATTCAGCAGACCTTTATAATGCCACAGAAATGAAGAATAACACTATCACCTATTATAGAACCAAAACGAAAGACCGCAGATTGGATAATGCGAAGATGGTAGTAGATGTTCCTCAAATAATTTTGCCTTTAATAGAGAAGTACAAAGACAAGACAGGTAAGCGGTTATTCAACTTCTATCAATACTATGCAGATGAAAAAGGCTTCAACAAAGCCATCAACTATGGGCTTAAAGAGATTGGTGCTACATTAGAAGTGGATGATTTGGAATATTACGCTGCCCGGCATAGTTGGGCTACCATTGCCTTGAACAAAGTAGGCATTGATAAATATGTAGTTCATGCAGCTTTGAACCACATTGACGATTCTATGAAAGTGACTGATATTTATATAGAGCGTGACTTTGTGAATGAGAACAAGGCTAATGCTAAGGTGGTGAGATATGTGTTTGGTAAATAGTTCTGAAAGAGTGACGCAAATCTATCTTGACAGCTTTATCACAATGTACTCAAACCTATTTTTGACAAAGTTGATAAAACAATTTAATTATAATCCCATTATACAATTGATAAAAACTATATTCGGAAGATTATAGCTTTTTGCAAGAAGCATAAGGGGAAGCAATTTGTTTGTGGATACAACCTAAATCCGGATTCATGAATAAAGAGCAAGCCTATCTCAAACACGACTTAATATAATCTTCTATTTCTTGGGCAGTGACAGCATATACAGGTGCAAGTTGCTCAAAACGGGCATCTCTTGTGAAGCGGTTGCCATTGGTTAGCATAGCAAGCAAATTCTTGGATTTAAGCCGATGCCCTGAATAAGTAAGTGCCAAAGATATTAGTTCATGAATAGAAACACCAGACTTTAGGATGGAGTAAATATCATAATAGTCACGGAAGTTGCTCCTGCGCAACATCACCTCCATCTTCATTGCTCCAATGGCTTTCACGTCAGCTAATCGTACATGATTCAAGTAATCCACAGGCTTATCAACCGGAGAATACTTGGGACAGGCATGGAAAGAGAATTTTACTCCAGCCATCACATACTCCACATGGTCTATATCCAAAATGTCTTTATGCTGGATTTCGCCAACAGTGGCAAGTTCTTTCTCTATCTGATACCATGCTACTTCCATCTTTTCAGCGTTGGAAGTTCGCCATTTCATAAAGTCCAAATCTTCACTCTGACGTGTACCTATCTGCAAGGACAAGGCAGTACCACCCACCAAAAGATAGGGCTTGATGCAGTCTAATTTAGAAACTGCTTCAAAGATTTGTTGAGTGTGTGGTGCTAAACCTTTCATGCAAACATCTTATTGAGGCGACGGGTAGCCATAGACTTTATATAGGCATCCGGTTTCTTCGCCTTGAAATAGTACCAAGCAAAGAAGCGGTTCAACGTGTAGAGATATTCTTCCTGCGGAATAAGGTAGTCTAACCATACTTGCTTTATCTTCTTAAAAGGATAAATCAGAAAAAGCTGATTGATTTCATCCAAGTCAAGATGCAACAAGGTCTTTTCAATCAACATATCATCGGGAATATCCTTGATTGAATCCTCATTGTACGACCAAAAGCAATGCTCCTGCTTTAGCTTCGCCAATAGTTCTTGTTTGATTGCATCACTTGACATAACACATCCTTTTAGAATACTACAAAATTAGTGATTATTCCTATTGAGAACAAATAAAAAGGTGAGAATGTTGTTCATATCTTATCATCAGATTTATTCGGTATTTTTGTGGCTGTTTATTCCGTATTTTTGCGGTGTTTTGCTTGGTATTCTTGCGGTAAAAGTTGCATCAGTTAGATAAATCAACCATCAACTCCATCCTCTCTTCTTCGCTTAAGCCCTTCAGCATCTCCAACAAAGCTTTCTTATCTACAACCGGGGCAGTTTCTTTAGGCTTCTCATTAAGCAAATAATAATTGTACTCCAACATCTTCGCAAGAGGATAAGCGCCTATATAGTTGGGCATGTGGTAGGAGTAACCTAAATACTTTACCTTGCCTGCATAGGACACCTCCGTCTTGTCTCGATTCACTTTCAGATGAAGCCATGATTCGATAAAAGTGGAGATGCTATTACGGACACGCATGGCAGCACGCTTGCTACGGCATTGTATCAGGCAGTCATCCGGATAGCTATCGGACTTTGATTTGTTTGGTAATCTCAT
>ULVE01005060.1_pt1 | contig 17052 bp, 17 predicted proteins | sample 1959161 | NCBI WGS metagenome assembly ULVE01 (sample SAMEA4835778, study PRJEB28245) | human gut metagenome | biome: gut microbiome; material: fecal sample | place: Denmark | collected 2008
AAGAGAAAGAAGAAAAAGAAGCGCACAAGACGCATCGAATAACTTAAAAACATACGACTATGCAACAGGAAGATGATTTGAGGGGGCTTGCAAGGGTCATGGACTTTATGCGGGCAATCAGTATTTTATTCGTGGGAATAAACGTGTACTGGTTCTGTTACTCCAGCCTGAAAGGATGGGGAGTAACCTTTGAGGTGATAGACAAGATTTTGTGGAACTTCCAGCGTACTACCGGGCTGTTCTCGTCCATGCTGTGGACGAAACTTTTTGCGGTGGTGTTTCTCGCCCTGTCGTGCATCGGGACAAAAGGGGTGAAGAACGAGAAGATAACTTGGACGAAGATACATTGCTGCCTTGCGGTGGGTTTCGTCCTGTTTTTCCTGAACTGGTGGCTGCTGAAACTGCCCTTGCCGCATACGGCGGACACGGCATTTTACATCGCCACGCTGTCCGCAGGCTATATATGCCTGCTCATGGCGGGTACATGGATGTCCCGCCTGTTGAAGAACAACCTTATGGATGATGTCTTTAACACCGAGAACGAGAGTTTCCAGCAGGAAACCCGGCTTATCGAGAACGAGTATTCGATAAACCTGCCCACACGTTTCTATTATAAGAAGAAATGGAACAACGGCTGGATAAATGTGGTGAACCCGTTCCGTGCCAGTCTTGTGCTGGGCACGCCGGGAAGCGGAAAGTCATACGCAGTGGTAAACAATTACATAAAACAGCAAATCGAGAAGGGTTTTGCACTCTACTGTTATGATTATAAGTTTCCCGACCTGTCGGAAATAGCATATAATCATTTGCTCACGCATTTGGACGGCTACAAGGTCAAGCCCAAGTTTTACATTATCAATTTTGACGACCCACGCAGGAGCCACCGATGCAACCCGATAAACGCCAGCTTCATGTCGGACATAGCGGACGCTTACGAAGCCAGCTACACGATAATGCTCAACCTCAATCGAAGTTGGATAACCAAGCAGGGCGATTTTTTCGTGGAAAGCCCGATTATCCTTTTGGCGGCTATCATTTGGTATTTGCGGTGCGCCCATAAGGCAGTGTAATAAATATCTATTTAGCAATAGATTAGGTTAGAGTTCTATGAAAATAAGACCTACTGTCATCCGACTTATCCTAGAGGGAAACCCGAGGGGGAGTGTAGCATGTCGGAGAAGCCATAAGTCAGCTAACTGCCATGCTGCGACTGAATGGCAAGACAGAACGACGGACATGAGGATGAAGCCTGAATTGGTTGAACAACAATCCAGTGGCACACACCAGAGCTGTGGCGGAAGGCAGTTACTAACGCCACATCGCATGTACCCCAGCAAGTGCTCAGATTGTTTGGGGCGAAGAACTGACTGCGACACGTCTGCTATAAGCAGATTAACGGACGAACGTTGCATCCGACAGTCTGTCATGCTTGTTATTACACCCGCTAAATGGGGATTGCCTAAACCGAAACGCCGTAAGGCTATAGAGACTGCTCTTGAATATTCGGCATGGCAACGGAGCTTCCATAGTAGTCCGAGCAGGATAACGCCCTGCACATGGCGAAGGGAAGCAGTTATATAATCAATATAATCAAAGGAAAATGTGAGAGACATTATGAGAAGTCCAAAGAATGTATTGAACAACTTAGTGAAACACAGCAATGTATCGGGCTATAAGTTCGAACGGTTGTATCGTATTCTATTTAATGAACAGATGTTCTATACCGCCTACCAACGAATCTATGCCAAACAGGGCAACATGACCGCTGGAACAGACGGCAAGACAGTTGACGAAATGAGTATTCAGAGAATAGAAAATCTAATCTCCAAGCTTAGAGACGAAAGTTACAAACCCAACCCAGCCAAAAGGGTCTATATCCCTAAGAAGAACGGAAAGAAACGCCCGTTGGGTATCCCGTCTTTTGAAGACAAGTTGGTGCAGGAAGTGGTACACATGATACTGGAAGCCATATACGAGGGAAGTTTTGAGAATACCTCACATGGCTTCAGACCACGTAGAAGTTGCCAAACTGCATTAAACCAAATTCAAGATACGTTTCTCGGAACAAAATGGTTTATAGAGGGGGACATAAAAGGCTTCTTCGATAACATAGACCATAACGTTCTGATTGGCATACTCGAAGAACGCATAGCGGACGAGAGGTTCATAAGGCTCATCCGTAAATTTCTGAACGCTGGGTATATTGAAAATTGGAAATACAGACACACGTACAGTGGAACCCCGCAAGGCGGCATCATTAGTCCCATACTGGCTAATATTTACCTTGACAAGTTCGACAAGTACATGGAGGAATACGCCCAATCTTTCAATAAAGGCGCAAGCAGAAGATTGGATAAGGATTACCGTCGGATTAAAGACCGTAAGAACAAGCTGGAAAAGAAACTGAAATCCGAAACCGATACAAAGGTACGGAAAGACCTTATTGATAAAATCAAAGGGTATTACCGACAGATGCAACAAATGCCTTGTGTCATGGAAATGGATGAAGAGTACAGACGGTTGAAATATGTCAGATACGCAGACGACTTCTTGATTGGGGTTGTCGGCAGCCTTGAAGAATGTGGGCAAATCAAAGCGAATATCACGCAATTCATGAAAGATAAGCTAAAACTTGAACTGTCGGCAGAGAAAACGCTTATAACCCATGCGCAAGAAAAAGCTAAATTTCTGGGATATGAAATAACCGTACGCAACTCCAAAGCCACCAAGAGAGATAAGAATGGAGTGCTCAAAAGAATGTTCAACCGCAAGGTTGTACTTCTACTCCCGAGAGAGGTGGTCAAGAACAAGTTGATTGACTACAAAGCCATGAGGGTTATACAAACCAATGGTAAGGAGGATTGGAAGCCAAAGGCACGCAGTTATATGATGAACTGCAAACCGGAGGATATTGTAGCCCAATTCAATAAGGAGATAAGAGGATTCTACAATTATTACTCGATAGCGAACAATGTATCTACTCTTTGCAAAAGGTTCGGTTATATTATGGAATACAGTATGTACAAAAGCATCGCCAAAAAGCAAAGCAGCAGTGTACGGAAGATTAAAAAGAAATACTCGAAAGACAAAGACTTTGTAATCAGTTACACGGATGCAAAAGGGCAATGCAAATGCCGTGTGTTCTATAATGAGGGTTTCAAGAGAAAAGACGCTCAATGTGATGCTAAATGCGACATAATTCCAAACACTAATTTTCTGCCAGCCTCAAGTCTTGTTGAGAGACTAAAGGCGGAACAGTGCGAGGTATGCGGAGCGCATGGCAAAACGGTGATGCACCATGTTCGTGCCTTGAAGGACTTGACAGGCAAGAACGAATGGGAGCGCATCATGCTCAAAATGCACCGCAAAACATTGGCAGTCTGTCCAGAATGTAATGCTAAAATACATGGCAATGTATAACACTAAGTTGAATTATAACGGAGAGCCGTGTACATGGAGACATGTAAGCACGGTTCGGGGGCAGGCTCTCGGAAACCTACCGCAGAAATGCGGCAAGGCGCCGAGTGCCGAGCCTACCATCTATCAGGGCGGCAGGTATTGCACGTTTCCCCATGCCATTGAACTGTTGAACAAGAAATACGCCGATGTGTTCACGATTTTGCGCAGCTATCCCGAACTGGAAAATTATCTTTCCCCGTTCGTGGACGCTTGGGAATCCGATGCCCAAGAGCAGTTGCAGGGGCAGATAGCGAGTGCCAAAATTCCGCTTTCACGTATGATAAGCCCGGCACTTTACTGGGTAATGACGGGCGATGATTTCTCGCTGGATATAAACAACCCGAAAGAGCCTAAAATACTGGTTGTCGGCAACAATCCCGACCGTCAGAATATCTATTCGGCGGCATTGGGACTGTATAACAGTAGAATAGTGAAGCTGATAAACAAGAAAGGTCAGCTTAAAAGTTCGGTGATAATAGATGAATTGCCCACGATTTATTTTCGTGGTCTTGACAACCTGATTGCGACCGCCCGAAGCAACAAGGTGGCGGTTCTGCTGGGCTTTCAGGATTACAGCCAGCTTACCCGTGACTACGGGGACAAGGAAAGCCGTGTGATACAAAATACGGTAGGCAACGTGTTCAGCGGTCAGGTGGTAGGTGAAACGGCAAAAATCCTGTCGGAGCGTTTCGGGAAGGTGTTGCAGAAACGGCAGAGCATGACAATCAACCAGCGGGAGAAGTCCACCTCGATAAGCACCCAGATGGACAGCCTGATACCTGCCAGCAAAATATCCAACCTCACGCAAGGTATGTTCGTGGGGGCGGTGGCGGACAACTTCGATGAACGGATAGAACAGAAGATTTTCCACTGTGAAATCGTGGTGGACAACGAAAAAGTGAAGCGGGAAACCGCCCGTTACGTGAAGCTGCCGCAGATTATCGACTTCACCGACAAGGACGGCAACGACCGGATGCAGGAGGAAATACAAGCCAACTACGAGCGCATCCGTCAGGAAGTCCGGCAGATTGTCGAGGACGAGATAACCCGTATCAAGAACGACCCGGAACTGTGCCATTTGATTAAGGAGGAGGAAGAATAACCGATATTCTTTCCTGACACACAGTATTTTTGCTAATTTTGCAGACAAAGAAATGATTATGAATGAGAACCAAAATATAGAATGGAAAGAAAGCTGGCGGGACGACTATCTGAAATGGATATGTGGTTTTGCCAATGCCGCAGGCGGCAAGATATATATAGGCATGAATGACAGCGGGCAGGTGGTCGGTGTTGCCGATGCCAAGAAGCTGTTGGAGGACATACCGAACAAAGTCCGTGATGTGCTGGGTATCATTGTGGACGTGAACCTGTTGGACAAAGACGGGTTGGAGTATGTGGAAATTGACGTGCCGCCTTATTCGAACCCTATCAATTATAAAGGTCAATACCATTACCGCAGCGGCAGCACGAAACAGGAGTTGAAAGGTGCGGCATTGAACCGCTTTATCCTGCAACGTACAGGCAGGCATTGGGACGAGTTTCCCATAGAAAGAGCCAAAATAGAAGAACTGTCGGAAAGCGCATTGAACCGTTTCCGTAAGGAAGCGGCAAGGAGCGGACGGGTGGACGAAGGTGTTTTGAAAGATAAGACCGAACACCTGCTGCATGATTTACGTCTGATAGACGAGGACGGACATTTGAATCGTGCAGCACTGCTGCTGTTCCATCCCGACCCTGAAAGGTTTGTGTTCGGTGCATATATAAAGATTGGTTTCTTCCGGGATGACAAAGGCAATCTGGAGTTTCAGGACGAAATTCACGGTGCTTTGATGGAGCAGGTGGACAAGGCTATGGATTTGATAAAAAGCAAATACCTGATTTACCGTATCTCATACGAGGGAATTTCCCGACGTGAAACGCCGCAGTTCCCGGTAGAAGCCATCAGGGAATCGTTGATGAATGCCGTAGCACATAAGGACTACGCCAGTGCCGTGCCCGTTCAGATTAGCGTATTTCCCGACCATATCACTTTTTGGAACGCCGGGCAGTTGCCGGAGAACTGGACTACCGAAAGGCTTTTTGAAAACCATCCATCCTCTCCATATAACCCGTTAATCGCCAACGCATTTTTTAGAAGCGGGGACATCGAAAGCTGGGGACGGGGCTACAAGCGTATCTTGGAAGCGGTCAGCGCATACAAATTGCTGCCGCCCCGACTTGAAATGTTAAGCGGTCTGATGATTACCTATTATACCGATATACGTTCTCAACTGCTGGCGCAGCGGGTGGATGAAAGGTATATTCCTGTTATAGAGTATGCAGCCAAGAACGGGCGTGTGACAAACTCGGACGTGCAGGAAATTTTGGGAGTAAGCAAACCGACAGCTTCCCGCATACTCCAGCAAATGAACGGCTGGCTGGATATGCAGGGAAAAGTGGGTAAGGGAACTTATTATACACCTAAATGGCTCACTAACGTATCACGGATATAATGCCGTTTTTTGCAAAATGCTGATTATTAGCCGGAAGAGACATGATTAAATGGCTCATAAATGGCTCATCAAAAGAGAGTGATTGACTTCGCTCTCTTTTTTTATGCCCTTTTTAATTCTCCAATCATCAGTTGGAGATTTATCCTACCCGGACAAACCGGGACACCGCAGGACAAATCGGGACACACATTGCCGCCTGTCAAAATATAGCATATTTAGTCGTTACCTTTGGACGGGAATAATCCCGTAACCACTAAAATTCCAATTATTTATGGCAAACAGAATGAACCCGCCCGCAGAGGGGCAGGAAAAAGACGTGCTGCTGGTCTTGGATAAACAGCAGGGGAAAGTGAGTGCCGTTAAAGGTATCGACAACGAGGGCAATTTGCAGACCGTAGAACCGACCCAATCCCATAGCGGTGAGTTTATGCAGGTGGATAGGAACAGCGATGTGTTCAGCAACTTCATTTCCAATTTTTTCCGCAGGTATCAGGACACGGAGGGACTGGCTTTGTTCCGCAGCAAGGTTACGGAAGCGGAACAGGACGCAAAAGCTATCGAGGACAACCACCGCAACCCCACGCCGGAGGGCGACAGACGGGCGGAAATGTTGCGAGTTCCGAATCCCGACAATAACGGGGGCAGGCAGGACTACCGTTTCGACCCGGCTAAAATCAACTGGGAGGACTTGAAGAAAGTCGGCATTACCGCCGACACGTTGAAAAACACAAAGGATTTCGACAGGGTGATGCGTGGCTACAAATCCCGCAACACCTATACCGTTTCGGGAACGGTAGGCGGCTTCTACCTTAAACCTACCGATGTCAAGCTCTCTTTCTATCAGGCAAAGGACGGGACGGTAGTGCCTAAGCTGCACGGCGTGCAAATGGATGAAAAGCTGCTTCAACGCCCGTATAACGGGCACGAATTTTCTAAGCAGGAACAAGGCAACCTGCTGGGAACTGGCAATCTGGGCGGTATTATCCAAATCAAAGACCCGAAAAACGGGGAGCAAATCCCCGTGTTCGTCAGCCGGGACAGGTACACCCACGAACTGGAGTACATGCGGGCTGACAAGTGGAAATGTCCCGATACCGTTTGTGGCGTGAAAGTAAGTCCGGAACAGAAAGCCGCTTTTGAAGCCGGGAAACCCGTCAAGATGGAAAACCTGCAATTCAAGGACGGGACGAAACGCAGTGCCTATCTTCAAGTCAGCGCAGTGGAGCGTGGCTTGGAGTTCCTGCCGAGGTCTGCCGTCCAGTTCTTGCAGCAGGGGCAGCAGCCCGCACAGCAGCAGGTCACAGGATTAAAGGACGGCAAGGGTGTGGAGTTCAACGGTCATGTGCAGCCCGGAGTACAGGGCAAATCCTCCGGCAAGGTGCAGCCGAAAGATGTTATCCCCGTTTCCGAGAGCCGGACGCAGGTAGCGGTCAATTCTGGAGGAAAGACCGATGAAGCAACCAAACAGACCAAAGAGCCGCTGAAACAGGGACAACAGAAACCCACTGCCAAGCAGAAAGAGAAACAGGAAAAAGCACAGGACAAGAGCCTGAAAGCGGACAAGCCCAAGAAGTCCAGAGGGATGAAAATGTAGTACCTACCATTAAAAAGTGAAGAATTATGATTGCATTGATAGCGGAAAAGCCCAGCGTGGCAAAAGACATCGCCCGGATTATCGGGGCGACACAAAGGAATGACGGGTATCTGTCCGGCAACGGGTACATGGTGACATGGGCGTTCGGGCACTTGATACAGCTTGCCATGCCCGAAGCCTACGGCGTAGCAAATTTTCGCAGGGAGAGCCTGCCCATACTTCCGTCCGATTTCCGGCTAATCCCCCGTCAGGTGAAAGCCGAGAAGGGCTACAAGGCAGACCCCGGCGTGTTGAAACAGTTGAAAGTGATTAAGGAGGTGTTCGACCAGTGCGACAGGATTATTGTCGCCACCGATGCCGGGCGTGAGGGGGAATTGATTTTCAGGTATATATTCCATTACCTGAACTGCCGCAAGCCTTTTGTCCGGCTGTGGATAAGCAGCCTTACCGACAAGGCTATCCGTGAGGGGATGGACAATTTGCAGCCGGGCGGACGTTACGATAACCTCTACCTCTCCGCCAAGTCCCGCAGTGAAGCCGACTGGCTGATAGGGATAAACGCCACCCAAGCGTTGAGCGTAGCCGCCGGACAGGGCGTGTTCTCGTTGGGCAGGGTGCAGACACCCACGCTCGTGATGATATGCAGCCGTTTTTTGGAGAACAGGAATTTTGTCCCGACCAAGTTCTGGCAGCTCAAAGCGGCGACCGCCAGCGGGGGAATAGGTTTCACCACCCAATCGACCGACAAGTGGGAACAGCAGTCCGATGCCATAGCCGCCCTGCAACGGGTAAAGGATGCCGGGCAGCTTGTGGTGAAGTCTGTTGAGAGGAAAGAAACCAGCCAAGAACCGCCTCTTTTGTACGACCTTACCACGCTGCAAAAGGAAGCGAACACGAAGCTGGATTTTTCAGCGGACAAGACGCTTTCGATAGCACAAAGCCTGTATGAAAAGAAAGTGATGTCCTATCCGAGAACCGGAAGCCGTTATATTTCGGAGGATGTTTTCGAGGAAATGCCGGAACGCATCGCACTGTTGGGACAATACCCCCGCTTTGCCGGATATGCCGCCAGCTTGAACAGCAACACACTGAACCGCCGCAGCGTGAATGACGGCAAGGTAACCGACCACCATGCCTTAATCGTTACCGAGAACCTGCCCGATGAACTTTCCGAAGATGAAAGGGCGGTCTATGAACTGGTAGCCGGGCGTATGCTGGAAACCTTTTCGGACAAATGCGTGAAAGACGTTACCACCGCTGTATTGTCCGCCGGAAATACCGATTTCACTGTAAAAGGGGCGATAATGAAAGAAGCCGGATGGCGGGCTGTGTTCAACGAACAGGAAGCAGGCGAGGACGGAGAAGCTGCCGGACTGCCACAGCTTCAGGAGGGAGAAACCTTGTCGCTCTCCGGCGTGGATCTGCTCGAAAAGCAGACCAAGCCGAAGCCGCTGCATACGGAAAGCAGCCTGCTTGCCGCAATGGAAAATGCGGGCAGGGAACTGGAGGATGCCGAGTTGAAAGCCAGCCTGAAAGATGCCGGGATAGGTACGCCAGCCACCCGTGCGGCGATTATAGAAACACTGTTCGCACGCCAGTACATCGTGCGTGAGAAAAGGAATATTATACCCACAGAAAAGGGACTTGCCGTTTACAGGATTGTCAAGGACAAGAAGATTGCCGATGTCGAAATGACGGGTATGTGGGAAACCGCCCTTGCCAAGATAGAAGCGGGCTGCATGGATGCCGACACATTCAGGAAAGGCATCGAGGTCTATGCCGCCCAAATCACGGCGGAACTGCTTTCCGTACAACTGTCCATTGCCGGAGGTGAAACCTGTCCCTGTCCGAAATGTGGCAGCGGACGCATCCTGTTCTACCCGAAAGTGGCGAAATGTTCCAACGTGGACTGTACGCTTACCATATTCCGTAACAAGTGCGACAAGCAACTGACCGACAAGCAGGTTGTCGAACTGGTGACGAAGCGGAAGACCGGGTTAATCAAGGGCTTCAAGGGAAAGAACGGCAAGGTTTTCGATGCTTCGCTGGTACTGGACGAACAGTTCAATGTCGCTTTTTCATTCCCTGAAAAGAAAGGAAAGCCGAAGAAATGACTTATCTTTACCGCTGAAATTTCATTGTGATGGGTTTTAAGGCTTATGATAATTGAAATTTTAGTGGTTGCGCCCGGAGGGAAACCGGGCGCATTTTTTATATGTCCCCGTCAAACAGGTAGGTCGAACGGACAATTCCGTTTCCTAATACGTTACTTTCCGACAACTTCCACTGCGAGCCGAACGTTTCCCCGACAAAGCCGATGCCTTTGCCTACCATAACGGGAACGGTATAGATTGTCAGACTGTCCAGCAGTCCGGCTTTTACCAGCGAGGTAATCAGTTTTCCGCCACCCACCACCAGTATGTCATGCGTTTGTTTCAGTTCATAAACCTTTTGCAGCGGTTCTTCGGTCAGGAACTCCACCCCGTAGTCCGGCGTTACGTTGGTGTCGTAGTGTGACACCACAAAAGACCTCTTGCTTTTGTGCGGCCACCCGCCCCAGTGTTCAAAAATGTAGTTGTAGGTGTTCGCTCCCATGAGCAGGCAATCCGCTTCCAAGTATTGCTTGCCAATGATGTTTTTTATTTCACGGGGTAACCAGTCCAGTTCCTTGTCTAAGGTAGCTGTATGTCCGTCAAGAGATACGGCGATGTGCGCTTTTATTTGTTTCATACTTATCAGGTATTTAACAGTTTGATGTCCATGTTCAACTGTCCGCCAGTACCTAAAAAAAGAAGCGTGAACTTACACTGCTCCACTACGAGGTACTGGCATACCTAAATGACGAAACAGGCAAGCCCACGCTATGACAAAGCATAGCATAGACATTGCGCTGAAAATCTCGTCATTTTTGAAAAGTGCCAGTTTTCGTAGTGAGATATTCGGCGAACGAATATGTTATATATAAAGACGAAATCACAGTCAAAGCTGTTCAATCGCCGTTATTCTCTTATGTTATTTCTGCAAATGTAATGAAAATCATTTAGAAATCATGGCATACAATAAAAAAATCCTGCCGTGTTATCACAACAGGGCAGGACACGACTAATTGAATGATGACAAAAAACACGGTCTAATCCGTGCGCTCACGAATAAGCCTGTGTATGTCGCTTGCCCGATAGTAATATTTTCCGTCCAGAAGAAGATAGGGCAATATGCCTTTCTTCCGGTAACGCTGCAAGGTCTTGACGCTCACTTTGAGCATAAAGCACAAGTCCTGATTGTCGAGCAGCTTTTCACCGTTCAGGCAGTTGTGGCTGTTCATCAGACGGTCTATCTTTTTATCCTGCATGTCGAGCCTGTCCATGATACGCTCCATCCATGCCACGAAGTTTTCATTGTCTATATACATAAGCTACCCCCGATTGAAATTAAATGAGACCTATCATAAAATAACTCTGGTTTGCCGGGTCTTTCAGGATGATTTCTTTCTCCCGCATGAAACGGATATAGTTCTTGGCTGTCCGCTCCTTGATGTCCAGTACCTGTTGCAACTGTTCGCAAAGGTCTATGTAGGTGATGTGTGTCTGCCGCCCGAAAATGTCACGGGCTACACCCACCAGCTCCCTTTCCTTGCGCTTCTCTTTTTCTTCACGTGGCTTTTCGCCCCGGTACGTGTGCATCCCGGCTTTCTTGTCCCATGCGAAAAGCATCAGCGGCACGTCCAGCGGGCTTCCGTCCCTTACTTTCAGGGCTTTCACTACCGATTGCGTGGGTTCATCGTCTTTCTCGATTGACAGGATGGTAGCTGCCTTCCTTTGCAGTTCGCTTCCCAGATGTCCACGCAGCTTTAATCCGTTCGGGACAAAATGAAGCACGCAAAGTATGCAGGTGTTGTAGATACCCGCCAACCGATACAGTTCATCTATCACCGCCACGCTTTCCGCTTCATCGTTGGCACTCTTTACGAGGTCGGCGATGCCGTCAATGACAACCAACTGGATGCCGCCATACTGGTAGTAGAACTTATCCATGCTTTGTATTATGGCGTTCAACCGCTCCTTTCGGGACATTCCCGTAAGGCAGAACGCTTTCAGTTCTTCCGGCTTTTCCTTTTGCCCCGCACGTGCCAGCAGGTTGCTTACGTTCTTGAAAAGCTGTACTTCCGACTGTTCGGTATCATAGAACAAGACCGCCTTGTGCCTGTCGTTGGCGGTTATCCGTATGCCCAGCGTGTCTGTTTCCGTATCGGGAGGGCTGATACAGCCTGCCACGATTGCGGCTACATAGTTGCTCTTGCCCGTTCCCTCGCCCCCGGTGATGCCGAACAGGTTGCCTTGTGTTCCCAGTGGAACATCGCCCGCCGAAATGATGACCTGTGCTTTGACGGGCGGGTTGTTGAAGTCTATCTCGCATGATTTAAGCATAATCAGTGTGTCGCTATATAGGTCGTCTAAAAATCTGATAAACAGTTTCAGGAAATCTTCACGGGTGTTACCCGCCCTGAAATAATCCGATATGTCCTTTTCCTCTTTCGTGCCCGGAAGCGGTAGAGAAAGGCGTTTCACGCCAAATTCCCCCAGCAGTCTTTCCTGCCTGCTTGAACTCTCCCTGCCTGTCTTGTCCATGTCGAAAAGCAGGACAATGTGCTTGAAACGGAACGTCAGCCGATAAACCAGCGTGGACGGTATCATTACCGTTTCACTGTTGAAGCAGATGGCATGAAAGCCATGTGCCGCCAGTGAAAGTACGTCCTTCTCGCCACCCGTGATAAACAATGTGTCACCTTTGGCGGGCAGTTGCTCCAATCCGAAACAGTAGTTTTCCCCGAAGCTGCCGCCATATAGGAAACGGGGTGTGGAAAAGGGACGGTACAGCTTAATGTACTGTTTGCCCTTGTAGCCGTACATCGGTTCTGCCGCCGATGAAATGTAGGTGTATGGCTTTCCCTCTGCCGTTTCACTGCTGTATTCCCGGAGTGAGCAGACCTTGTAATGCTCCAGCACTTCGGGAGTGATGCCGTACTGCCGCCAGTATTCCATTTCTGCGGTGGAAAATTTCTGTTCCCTGAACTGGTAAGGCTTGACAGGCTTTTCGGGCGGTTCAACAGGTGTGTTCGCCGCAATACGTTTGTCGGTAGTCTGGGATATAGGAACGGGTGTCCCGGAAGATAAGCCCAGCCCCAAGTCCCGGTCGATGGTTTCCAGTATTTCGATGAAGTCCAAAGCCCGGTTACAGTCCAGCCCTTTCAGTTGCCCCACGAGGAAAAAGCAGTCGCCGCTGTAATTGTCGTTGCCGAAGTCTTTCATCTTGTACATACCGCTATGGCGGTCGAAGTAGATGTTGCAGGATGCTTTTCTATCTTCGTATAAGGGATTAAGGAAATGCCTGCCTATTCGCCATTCACCCGGTAAATAATGCTTGAAAACGGATAAGCCGTTATTTGTTCGGCTTAGTATTTCTTCTTTCTTTAACATATTGATGATGGTTGGTTATCAGGTCGTTTATATATTCCTTGTCCCGTTTTATCAGGCGTTCTTCCAGCAGACGTTTTATTTCCTTGATTTTGTAGAAATAATGCCCTTTTATATCGGAATAGGAAACCAGTCCTGCCGCCCGCAGGCGTTGCAGTGTACGGTCGCTGATTTTCAGGAATGTGCATACTTCGTAACTGTCCACCCAAATTTCATCTTCATCGGGTTTGCCGGAATCCAAATGGTTGAAGATGTAATCCGCTATGGCGGTAATCTTGTTGTCAAGCTCCTTGTAGGCTTTTGACTCGAATGTTATTATTTCCATATCGCTAACTAATTGGTTCGCTGCAAAATTCGGGGTTGCAGAAAAATAAATCGCCACAGGCGAACCCACCTGTGGCGAAATAAATTTTGTTAAAATGAAATTGCTCAATCCTGTTCTTCCATACGTTGCAGCAAGCGTTCTTTCAGCATGGAAAGGAAGCTGGTACGGTCTTTCATCTTGGCTTTCAATTCCATGTAGGTATGGTAGAAATCCCCCAAATCTATATCCAGCATTTCTTCAAAGTAGGCTACAATGTCCTTTATGTCAGCCGTTCCCTTGTTCAGACAGCCTGCCGTGTCCAGTGAGTAGATAAGTTCCACCAATGACCGTTTCGTGCCAGTCCAGCGTATGGGCTTCCCTGTAAAATTATTCTTTATCCCTTGCCGTTGTTCCCGCCGTTCCAGTTCGTTCAGCCTGTTTGTCAGGTATATTTCCAGCAGTTGGTTCGCCCTGATTTTGGCGACCTTGAAATCGTAACTGGTGCTGAACTGTGGGTCTGTTTCATAGTAGAAGTTATCTACAATTATCTGTATGTCAGGTTTCCCACGCAGGAAGTATTTGCTATCCAAGTAGGTGGCATCTGTGCGGTAATATTCGTGGAAACTCAAATTGCGGTGGAAAAATACAGAAAGCCTGTGGGTTTCAGAAAGGATAAATTCTTTCTGGACTTCCATGCTGCCGCTTGGGAAACGTAGTTCTATCCGATAGACAGTATTGTAATAGATGATTTTGCTTACTATGAGCGGCTTTTGAGCTTTGAAGAAATGTATTTCTTCTTCCGGGCTTTCAAAGCGGTAAGCCATGATAAAGGCTTTCAGTTTCTCCAGCACGCCTTGCAGGTAGTCCACAACCATCTTGCATAAGGACAGGATGTCAGGCGCTTTTTCCTCATAGTCACGTATCTGTAATTCTGTTTGTTGCAGGAGTTCCGCAAAATATGTTTTCAGGGGCTTTATATTTTCCATAACTTTGAACCATTATTTGATGCAAAGTTACAACCGACTGAAAATCATTTTATTCTTCGTTTTTTACATTACATTCTTATATCTGTGCATTTTCTTGTTTCCTGCGCTTTCCTTCGGATTTCTCCCGGTGTATCAAGCAGGTAAGCCCGGCAAAAGTCGTTCAGGTTCGAGGTGGATGCGAATCCGGTTGTAAACGCTACTTCGGTAAGTGTGAAGCTGGTATTCATCAGGTAATGTTCCACGTCTTTTGCCCGTTCCTTTATAACCCACTGTTTGGCGGTATATCCGGTAACCTTTTTCATCTTACGCCGGAAAGATCCGTATTCCATACCGCACTTTTCGGCAAGCTCTTCGGCATTATATATTTTATAACCTTTCATCCGAACCATTTCGATGAATGTTTGCTTGCCCAGTTCCGGCAACATTCGTTCAGCGTGACGCAATTCCTGTTCCGTAATCAGCAGACGGTTGTCCCTCACCGGGTTTCTTCGTAGCAGATGGAAAGCATGACATACGGTATTATATACGTTGCAGAGGTATTGCCGTCCCGGTCGCATCCAATGGAGGGCATCACAGTAGGCGGTCAGCTCCGGGATGTCGTTCCGCTTGCGGTGTTGTTCAGCCAGTTCGTCCAAGATGGCATAGTGCGTGGTGGATATGCCAAGCAGGACAATGATTGCCTTGTAGTCCTTGTATGCCGCCAGTGTCGGGGTTTCCGGCAGGCTTCGGAGCGTGTCGCACACGTAACCGCACAGACGTTCGTCCTTGCTGAATGTTTCCAGTTCCAAGTAGTTGTCCATCTTCCGGTTGTTGTGTAACAACCATGTTACCTTGTTGTCCAATTCCTTACAGGATGCTTCCAATTCCGCTTTTGGTGTGGATAGCAATAATGATGTAATCCGATTTTCCATATCTGATGTTTTTCTATATGAATGATATATCATTTGTTACTATAAATTGCCTGTCAATCCCAATTTCTCAAATAGCCACTGCTCCAATATAAACAACACTAATGGCGTAAACAAGAGTTTTATAATACCAATGCGTTTTTTCCCTTCGTAATAATTCATGAGGGCACACTTCCTTGCCTTACGGTATCGGAAAAAACAGAAAAAGACCGGAAACATTCCCCAGCCACACATTATTGCAAGTTCGGTATCGCTGTTCTCTATATAGCCTAACCCAATGGAGAGGAAAGGATATAAGATTAATCCCCAATACCAAATCAGTACACTGAAACCTGACATACGCCAGCTACTCTCACCCCATTTGTTCTCATGATATATTTCCCCCATATAATACAAGTAGTCAAAGAAATAAAATTTATATTTCTTCGTTTGTCGGGGATTTATAATCTCAAAATGGTAACCGCTTCTTTTCCTTTCCTTATTCATATATATTTGATGAATTATGTTCTCCAGAATGCAAAATAAAGAAGGGTGATACACAGCGTAATTCCAAAAACGGCAAGACCCGTCAGGAGAAAGACCCAATCCGAATAATGGAAATCAATCTCCTTGTAAGGAATGGCAGTTTTCTTCACATACTTGTTCCATGCCCATATAAGAACTCTTCCCAATCGTTCTGCTTCAATATAGCTCATTGTATATTTTGTTTTTAATTCGCTACTAATGGTTAGAAAGGAGCATCGTCAGATGCTATCTTTCGTTGTTACTAACTTATTTATAAATCTCAATCCGGTGAATAAACACCCAATTCCCAAAAGAGGATAAATAATGCCGCATAAAACTGCGAGCATATTCAATCCTCCTTCATCTCCCGTGAAGCCGTCTAAGTTGACAGCTTGCAATATGAAGTTTGTAATTTGCCAATCTAATAGACTTTGGTCTATACAGATAAAGGCAAGCCACAAAATGACAGAGCAACATTCCAAGCCCAGCAATAACATTATCACTTTTGGGTGCATTGCATATAGTTTATAGACCTTGTAGATTACAGTTACATCTGTAATAATAAGTAAACCTAAAAAACAATACTCCATAATGCCATATATCCTGAACAGACGACCAAAACCTAAGCCACCACAAAATAATGTTATGACTATCAATAAAGCACTGAAAGCAGTCAATGATACTATGGATTGGACAGTTTTATTCATCGTACTATTGTTAGTAATGGTTTGGTGAGTAACAGCGTTTAGCTGTTGTCTCGACCTTGTTACTGACTATTACTATTCTTTTTTTGAGAATCAACAATTGTATTATTATCATTAGGGACTGCACGTATCATGAGAGGCCACAAAATACTATCTCCATATTCTGCTATGCTCCAGAAATTACCTTTCCCATACAAGGCACATTCAGATAATAACCGACATTTGGGAAGCTCCTTATTCCATGTATTTCCACTATCGGTACTATAATAATAAGTGGACTTCATATCATTATCACGCTCACAACTGACAATTCCAATATAATTTCCATAGACATTAAAATCTATAATAGGTTCATTAAAGTCAATAAACCTTCCATCATTGACGCAATAAATCATATAATGACAATTTGAATTAAAATCTTTTTCTCTACAAGACAGATACAAATAAGAGTTTGTAACATCATATTGCAAAGAACCTAATATAACATAGTCAGAAGGCATATCAATGGAGACTTGACAAACAGTATCATTTCTAAGATCCATTTTCCAAATCATATTATCTATGGTTGAATAAATCCCCCATAACATTCCCTTGACATCAATAACATTCGCAATTCCTCCATCGAGT
>ULVE01067332.1_pt1 | contig 16821 bp, 15 predicted proteins | sample 1959161 | NCBI WGS metagenome assembly ULVE01 (sample SAMEA4835778, study PRJEB28245) | human gut metagenome | biome: gut microbiome; material: fecal sample | place: Denmark | collected 2008
GAATGACAAAAGGAAGATAAATGGAAAGGGAAACGCATATACCTGACCAGACAAAACAGCTAAACAGGGGAAAGGGAAGTATTAAAGAATTTACGAAAGAGGGCACAGAAATTCATTGAGGAAAATTTTAAAACCTCTATCTGCACCCTCTATTTAATCCACTCGCTCTATGTATTAATAAGCATGTCCGTCTTCTTTCAATTCTTCCATTGTGATTGGTTTTCGATCAATAGCCCTCCAAGCATAAACTATGTAAGCCAATACAAATGGAACTAAAATTGAAACATAGGCCATTGTTTTTAAAGTAAACTCACTAGAGCAACTATTTGCTAATGTCAATGAACTTTGCAAATCGGCCGTTGACGGATAGTAAGCAGTATGATTATAGCCTACACACAACAATAATGCCAATACCGTCAGTACAGTCCCCACACCTGCAAACCAAATGCCTTTAGTATAAGCCGAGGACAAAATACTTTTTGTCAAGCCAAACAAAACACTCACAACACCTAACAAAAACAAGACAAACAACAATGGCATCGCCATGAAATTATGCCAATACTTAAATGGTTCCATCACAATGACTTGTGTTTCTGGATTAACCGCAAAACCATCTTTAAGCAACGTGCGGATAACAAACGCCAAAAAGAAAAGCAAGAAAGGAACCGAATCGGTAATCAACTGGCGACGGCAGCGCGGTATCAATTCTTCGTTTCGAATGTTATTGATGAAATACAAATTACCCAACAAACGTGCCAAGAAAAAAACAGCGAATCCCAAAACAATGTTCCAAACATCCGCAAACGCATCCAACCCATGCCACCCGTTTGCCCAATGGCTGATGACCGGCATCGTATTATCCGTCATATTCGCCTTGTCTACCATGAAGTTCGATCCATTAAAGAAGGTCGCTACAGCTGCTCCCAACAAAACCGGTCCTACAACTCCGTTAATAACCAAGAAATACTGATAGACCCGCTTACCCAACAGATTTCCCAGTTTTGACTGAAATTCATAAGATACAGCCTGCATCACGAAACTGAACAAGATAATCATCCATAACCAATACGCGCCACCGAAACTGGTGCTATAAAACAAAGGGAAAGACGCAAAGAAAGCCCCTCCAAAAGTAACCAACGTAGTAAAAGTGAACTCCCACTTGCGACCCGTGGAATTTACCAATAAAGTACGTTCTTCATCGGTCTGCCCTAAACGGAACAACAACGAGTTGCCTCCCTGTACAAAGAGCAAAAATACCAACAAGGCACCCAATAAGGATACCAAAAACCACCAATAATTTTGCAAAAACAGATATGTAGCATCCATAATGATTTGTTTTTTGATAAATTAATCCATTAACTTGTAGGTTCACGCTTTTTCTTCAGGACCTTTCTGAATAGCCTTCAGCATAATACCGATTTCAGCTATTAATAATATCGTAAAGAGAATAAGGAAAATAAAAAATGTGGTCACAACAGAACCCGTCTCCAATCTTGAAACAGCCGCATTGACCGGAAGCAAATCCTGAATAGTCCAAGGCTGGCGACCTACTTCGGCTACTACCCACCCTGCCTGACTGGCAAGATAAGCCAACGGAATGCTGATCAATGCAACATAATGCAACCAATTCATTTTCGACAGCTTACGTTTCCATGCCAAGAACAAGATCAAAGCAAAGAAAGCAATAAAATACATACCTAACCCTACCATTACCCGGAAAGCCCAGAACGAAAGCCAAACATTGGGAACCAACGAGTTAGGGTCGTCAATATATCCATAGCCAAAATACTTCATATTTTCATCAATGACCCGACGCGCTGATGCCATCTTCGCTTCATCACCCGTTTGCTTAGCTTCACGATAATCCGCCAACGCCGCTATAGCTTTCTTTCCGTTCGCTATTTTATCGGTGGCAGAAAGTGCCTTTGTACTATCCGGCAAAGCATACCCTCCCAAAAGAAGGTCGTTGATTCCAGGCACATACCCGTCAACATCACGCGTGGCCAGAAAGGACAACATCAAAGGAATCTTAATCTCACCTACTACCGTCAGAGGTTCACGCGTACCACCATCGTATAAAGCTTCCATTGCAGCCAGTTTCATCGGTTGGCATTGAGCTACCTGATAAGCAGACTTATCACCCGTCATCGCCGTTACCAATGCAGCAAACAAACCTATAGCCGCTGCAATCTTCATACTTCCTACGGCAAATTCCTTTTCCCGCTTGCGCAACAAAAACCAAGCACTTACCCCAATGACAAACACTGCACCCAGCATCCAGCTACTCAGAACGGTATGGAAAAATTTGGTTACCGCCACCGGAGAAAACGCCACCGCCAAGAAATCAACCATTTCATTGCGCACCGTATCAGGATTGAATTCCATCCCAACCGGATACTGCATCCACGAGTTTGCCACTAAAATCCACCAAGCCGAAAAAGTAGCGCCCAATCCCGTAAGCCATGTAGAAGCCAGATGAAATTTCTTGCTAACCTTATTCCACCCAAAAAACATCACCGCTACAAAAGTTGCTTCCATAAAAAAAGCCACAATACCTTCTATAGCCAGCGGAGCGCCGAAGATGTCTCCTACAAACCAGGAATAATTGCTCCAGTTGGTGCCAAACTGGAATTCCAAAATCAATCCCGTAGCCACACCTACCGCAAAATTGATTCCGAATAATTTCATCCAAAATTTAGCGGTCCGTTTCCAAAATTCGTTTCCTGATATGACATACAAAGTTTCCATTAATCCCATAACCACCGCCAGTCCTAACGTAAGCGGAACAAACAGCCAATGGTACATAGCCGTCAAAGCAAATTGCGCTCTTGACCAGTCAATCATCGAAGTGTCAATACTTTCTAACATACGCTTCTTATTAATTTATTATTTAAGTTAATTAGTAGTCGAACGGTTTATCAACTCTTTTCCCACATATTCCTGCTTTTCTTGTGTGGTTTTCCCTTTCAGGAACGAAGGGAAGAAAATAAGTTTCAAGATGAAAAACATAATAAAGAGTTTTATCAGAATCAACATCCACAATGTCCGCCCGATAGTCATCGAACGGAAACCATCCCGATAAAACTCCCATATCCGAAAAATTTGCCGTTTAACCATGGTATTAGTTTTTATAATGATTACAAAGAAATATCTTTTATCGGTAAAAAGCAAGCCTTTATCCACAGAATTTCTGCATTAATCTAAATCATTTGCCTGTTTTAGGGGTGATTTATATTTTTGCGTTCGTTAAACTAAACGAATAATATATGATGAATTTACGAACAGTATGCATAGGTACCATCCTTTCAGCTTCCATACCCTTCTATGCTCAAGACAGCGCAGAAAGGAAAGAATGGACGCTGAAAGACTGTATCGATTATGCACTTGAAAAAAACATCCAATTGCAACAGAATAAGATTTCTTTACAAGAAAGCGAAATCGACATTAAGGATGCACGAGCCAGCCTGTTTCCAAGCCTTTCCTTCAGTACAGGCCACAATTTAGTGAACCGCCCTTACCAACAACAAAGCAACACGGTAAGCGGAACGGAAATCATCAGCAGTAATAATAAGTCAACTTACAACGGCAATTACAGTCTGAATGCACAATGGACTCTTTGGAACGGAGGTAGAAGGCTGAACAACCTGAAACAGCAAAAGACCAACCGTGATATCGCCCAACTTACCGTGGCTGAAACGGAGAACACACTGCAAGAACAAATAGCCCAACTCTTCATCCAGATACTATATGCCGACGAATCGATACAAATCAACAAAGGTACATTAGAGGTAAGCGAAGCCACTTATAAAAGAGGTCAGGAACTGTTTGCCGAAGGAAGCATTTCGAAAGCCGACTTAGCACAATTAGAAGCTCAAGTGAGCAACGACAAATACCAGGTAGTCACAGCCGAAAGCAGTTTGCGAGACTATAAATTGCAACTAAAACAATTATTAGAATTAGACGGCGCAACCGAATTCAATCTGGTGTTGCCCCAACTTAACGATGAGAATGTAATGAAGATGTTACCCAGCCAAGCCGACATTTATCAAACCGCCTTGGCTATCCGTCCTGAAATTCAAAGTGGACGGCTAAGCATCGAAAATGCCAAATTAGGTATTTCCGCAGCCAAGTCGGGATACTACCCCACCATTAGCCTGTCAGCTTCCAGTACAAGTACCACTAATAGTGCAAGCACCAACAATTGGGCACAACAAATGAAATACGGATGGAACAATATGATTGGCATCAACCTAAGTATCCCCATTTTCGACAACCGGCAAAACAAAAGCAATGTACAGAAAGCACGATTAGAATATAGCACAAACCAATTAGATTTAGCCAATAAGCAAAAAGAGCTATACAGCACGATAGAAAGTCTATGGTTAGACGCACTGAATGCCCAACAACAATATGCAGCCGCCGAAACAAAAGTCAAAAGCAGCCAGACCAGCTTTGATATGGTAAGCGAACAATTCAATTTGGGCATGAAGAACACGGTGGAACTACTTACCGAAAAAAATAACCTTCTCAGTGCCAAACAGGAATTAGTACAAGCCAAATACATGGCTATCTTAAACCGTACACTCCTGAACTTTTATGCAGGACATAACATTGAATTATAAAATAAAAACAAGTATATGAAGAAAAAAACAATCATCATAGTCGCCGTTATCATCGTAGCGATTATTGCAGGGTGTTGGATATTTAGCGGCTCAAAAGCCAATAACCAAGTTGATTTCGCCACCGAAAAAGTAAAAACCGGCAGCGTAAGCAATTCCATTACGGCTACAGGAACCATCGAACCGGTCACCGAAGTAGAAGTGGGTACACAAGTATCAGGTATCATCGACAAGATTTATGTAGACTATAACTCAATTGTAAAGCAAGGAGAAGTCATCGCCGAAATGGATAGGGTGACCCTACTCAGCGACCTGCAATCGGCACAGGCTACTTACAACGGAGCCAAGGCTGAATACGAATACCAAAAGAAACTATACGAACGCAACCGGAAACTGCACGAAAAACAACTCATCAGCGATACCGACTACGAACAATCTACTTACGACTACCAACGCGCAAAAAGCACTTACGAACAAACACAAGCCGAACTATCGAAAGCCGAACGTAACCTGTCGTATGCAACCATAACCTCGCCGATAAACGGCATTGTCACCAGCCGTGATGTAGAAGAAGGACAAACCGTAGCTTCCGGCTTCGAAACCCCGACCCTTTTCACCATAGCAGCCGACTTGACTCAAATGCAAGTAGTGGCCGATGTTGATGAAGCCGACATTGCTGGAGTAACAGACAGTGCACGAGTCACTTTCACCGTTGATGCTTACCCTAACGATATATTCGAAGGAAAAGTAAAACAAGTCCGCTTAGGCAGTGTGAATAGCAGTTCCAGCAGTTCGTCCTCATCAAGTAGCGAATCAACCGTCGTTACTTACGAAGTAGTCATCACAGCCGACAATCCCGACTTAAAACTAAAGCCCCGCCTTACAGCCAACGTAACCATTTACACCCTCACACGCGACAATGTTCTAACTGTTCCCGCTAAAGCCTTACGCTTCACTCCCAATAAAGACATTGCGGGCGGACGCACCATACAAGATTGCGAAGGAGAACACAAAGTATGGACATTAGAAAACAATACATTCATCGCCCATCCTGTAAAACCAGGACTTAGTGATGGAGCCTTCACCGAAGTAGAAGGCATCAGCGAAGGTACAGCTGTTGTGACCGAGGCCATTGTAAAAAGTACAATGCCCGAAATGACCGATGACCAGGGAGGAGGCGAACGCAGCCCGTTTATGCCAGGCCCTCCGGGAAATAATAAAAAGAAAAACAATAAATAAGAAACGCAACGTAATTCGGAGAGAAATGAGTAAAACTGTTATTGAATTACAAAATATAAAACGTAATTTCGTAGTAGGCGATGAAATTGTTCACGCATTACGGGGCGTATCCTTCAAAATCGCAGAAGGAGAATTTGTCACCATAATGGGAACATCAGGGTCTGGCAAGTCTACCCTATTGAACACATTAGGATGCCTGGACACGCCAACCAGCGGAGAATATTACTTAGACGGTGTATCGGTACGCACGATGAGTAAACCGCAACGAGCCATATTGCGTAACCGGAAAATCGGCTTTGTCTTTCAAAACTACAACCTGTTACCTAAAACAACGGCAGTAGAAAATGTAGAACTCCCGCTGATGTACAATCCCTCGGTCAGTGCAGCCGAACGCAAAAGAAGAGCCATCGAAGCACTGGTAGCAGTAGGATTGGGTGACCGGCTGGAACACAAATCCAACCAAATGTCGGGCGGACAGATGCAACGTGTAGCTATTGCCCGCGCATTGGTCAATAACCCAGCCGTCATCCTTGCCGACGAAGCGACAGGAAACCTCGATACACGAACTTCTTTTGAAATTCTCGTGCTATTCCAAAAGTTGCATGCCGAAGGACGAACCATCATCTTCGTCACACACAACCCCGAGTTGTCGCAATACAGCAGCCGCAACATCCGCTTACGCGACGGACACGTTATCGAGGATACCATAAACACCCACATCCTCTCGGCAGCCGAAGCACTTGCTGCTTTGCCTAAGAACGATGAAGATGATGCTTAAACCCGACAGTCCGAACAACTGATTAGGTTATAATTAATAAACGTATACATCCCTTTTTAGAAACCAAGTGATTCGAAAAGAATCATTTATAAAGGAAAAAATAAAATGAACGGAACAAACCTATTCAAAATAGCACTCCGCGCACTTGCCAATAACAAGCTACGTGCCTTTCTGACGATGTTGGGCATTATTATCGGCGTGGCATCGGTAATAGCCATGCTTGCCATCGGGCAAGGCTCGAAGCGGAGCATCCAACAGCAAATCTCGGAAATGGGTTCGAACATGATTATGATTCATCCGGGAGCGGAAATGCGTGGCGGAGTGCGGCAAGACCCTTCCGCCATGCAAACACTGAAATTAGAAAATTACGAAACACTGCGTGACGAATGCGTTTATCTTGCTGCTATCAGCCCCAACGTATCTTCCTCAGGACAACTCATTGCCGGTTCAAACAACTATCCGTCATCGGTAACCGGATGTAGCAACGATTATTTAGAGATACGTCAGCTCACAGTAGAGCAAGGCGAAGCTTTCAGCGACAACGACATCCGCACGGCAGCCAAAGTCTGCATCATCGGAAAAACAATCGTCGACAACCTGTTTCCTGACGGAACAGACCCTATCGGCAAAGTCATCCGATGCAACAAGATTCCGCTCCGCGTTATCGGTGTGTTAAAATCAAAAGGCTACAACTCCATGGGACAAGACCAAGACGACATTGTATTGTCCCCCTATACCACCGTCATGAAACGCTTATTGGCTCAGACTTACCTGAGTGGTATCTTCGCTTCGGCACTAACCGAAGACATGACCGAAGAAGCGGTAGACGAAATCACCACCATTTTACGCCGCGAGCACAAGCTGAAAGCAACAGATGATGATGACTTCACCATCCGTACCCAGCAAGAACTCAGTTCGATGCTGAACACCACGACCGACCTGATGACTACCCTGTTGGCCTGCATCGCCGGCATTTCGTTAGTGGTGGGTGGCATCGGCATCATGAATATCATGTATGTCTCGGTGACCGAACGCACACGGGAAATCGGATTACGGATGTCGGTAGGCGCACGAGGCATCGATATCCTTTCACAGTTCCTCATCGAATCGGTCCTTATCAGTATTACAGGAGGATTAATCGGTGTAGTCATTGGGTGCGGTGCCAGCTTCATCATCAAAACAGTTGCGCATTGGCCCGTATTCATCCAACCGTGGAGCGTATTGCTCTCTTTTGCGGTCTGCACATTTACCGGTGTTTTCTTCGGCTGGTACCCCGCCAAGAAAGCCGCCGACCTCGACCCGATAGAAGCTTTACGCTATGAATAAGTTATTGATTTCTTTAGAAGCTGTTTTGAATTTATCGTGCGATGATTTGGGATGAGTTTTTGAGGCATTTTCGCTTCTGTGATGAGGAAGATAGCGGGCTATCTGACGAAGAACAGGAGCGAAAAGGACCAAAAAATCGCCCAAAGCACACACGAAAACGGATACATCAAGCCAAGAAAAACTTTTTGGAGAAATTCAAAACAGCTTCTTAGTTTCCCGACATTGATGTGATTAAAGAATTCAATCCCAATGTCAAAGGACTCAAAACTTATCAACTTTGATTTTAGCCCGAGCTTGTGAAAGTTCGTCTAAAATAACTTTGTTCTTCATAACTTTGGTTTCTTGATCCGGCTACTCAAGGATTTTATCCCGGTAGCCGGATCTTTAAAAAAATCACATTATCTTTGCCCATACATAATTTATATCTCTGCCATGATACAAACAACCGATATACCTCGCCGCACATTAGTCGTGCTGATTCATATCATCTGCTGGGGGCTATTTTTCGCTTTCCCGATTTTTTTCGCCCAGCGCAGCAACGGCACGATAGACTGGGACGCCTTCCTGCATCACAGCATCTTTCCTTTATTCACCTTTATCATCTTTTACCTCAACTATTTCATTTTCACGCCCTTTCTTCTTTTCAAGGAACATACACGGCAATTCTTGTTGGTCAGCTTCCTTACCGTTGCCGTCATGACATTAGGTTCACGCTACCTGAACGATACCCTATTTCCACCTCCTATTTTCCTCAATCGTCCTCTTCCGCCCCAATACATCTTTTATTTACGTGATGCGGCAGGACTCATTTTCACTACAGGGTTAAGCGTAGCCATCCGCATGAGTATCCGATGGAGCCAGGCAGAATCCGAACGGCGAGAAGCGGTAAGAAGCCGTACCGAAGCCGAACTGAAGAACTTACGCAACCAGCTAAATCCTCACTTCTTACTAAATACCCTGAACAATATTTATGCATTGATTGCATTCGACACCGAAAAAGCACAACAAGCCGTACAAGAACTGAGCAAACTACTGCGCTATGTCCTTTACGACAACCAGCAACTATTTGTCCCGCTATCGAAAGAAATCGATTTCATCCGGAATTATATCGAGCTGATGCGCATCCGCGTATCCCCGCAAGTCGACATACAAACCACATTCGACATCAAACCCGAAAGCCAGACACCCATTGCACCACTTATCTTTATTTCATTGATAGAAAATGCATTCAAACATGGCATTTCGCCCACCGAACCCAGCTTTATCAATATTGCCATTACCGAAACCGAGAAAGAAATTTGCTGCACAATACGAAACAGCAACTATCCCAAAACCCGTGCGGACAAAAGCGGGTCGGGTATCGGATTGGAACAAGTAAGCAAACGACTCGAACTGCTTTATCCGAAACGTTACCGTTGGCAACGGAATCTTTCGCCCGACAAAAAAGAATACATCTCTGCGTTGTACATCCAATTACCTCATTCTGTTTAACCCTAAAAAATAAATCCTTATGAATCTGCGCTGTGCCATCATCGACGACGAGCCTTTGGCTTTAGGACTATTAGATAGTTACGTAAAGAAAACTCCAGTTCTGACCTTATGCGGTACCTATTCGAGTGCCGTGCAGGCAATGGAGTCGTTACCCAAAAACCCAGTCGACCTTTTATTCCTTGATATCCAGATGCCCGAATTAAACGGACTGGAATTCTCACGCATGGTCTCCAATGATACCCGCATCGTATTTACCACCGCTTTCAATCAATATGCCATTGATGGTTACCGGGTCAATGCGCTCGACTACCTGCTGAAACCTATCAGTTACGCCGACTTCATGGAAGCCGTCAACAAAGCCGTCCGCTGGTTCGAATTGCAACAAAAAGTCGACTCCACACCACCCGCTGAAAACGTAAGGAAATATATTTATGTAAAAAGCGATTACAAGTTAGTGCAAATAGAATTAGACAAAATATTATACATCGAAGGATTGAAAGATTATATCAAGATTCACATAGAAGGAACAAACAAACCTGTCTTGTCGCTCATCAGCATGAGAGCCATGGAAGAAAAACTGCCAGCCAGCCAATTCATACGCGTGCACCGCTCGTTTATCGTACAAAAGCAGAAAATAAAAATCATCGACAAAGGACGCATTATCTTCGGAAAAGATTACATACCTATCTCCGATAGTTACAAGCAAGAGTTACAAAACTATGTTAACGAACATATTGTTTAAACAAATCGCCACTTTTAATCTTCTTTAACGCAGATAAAACACGTTTTTATTTCATTCTGCTTGTCGCTTCTAAATATAAGGTTTATATTTGCCCTGTACATAATAACAACAGAAGTTGTGAAACTTCTTTATTGAATAGTTTAGTTAAGTCTAGTTTAGTTTTTGTGTTGTGATACTCCAACCATTAGAGAATGGCTGGAGTATCTTTTTTTACCCGAAGCACCCATACTTGCCGCGTATGCTCCGTCACACGGAAACGGTTGTCTGTACGCTCGTTTACCAGCCAGACGATATCCTCACCCGCACAAACCACGTATTGATTCTCTTTCTCAAATAAAGAATACTTGCGGTCGCGCAGGTAATCGCGCACTTTCTTGAATCCCCGCATACCGAAAGGCACGAATTTATCGCCTGGGCGCCACTTACGCAAAACAAGCGGAGCCTGTATGCGTGAAGCATCCACATACGCCGTTTCCCGCTCATGTGGCACCCGGAAACCCGCTTCCACCTCCATCAACTCTTGATACAAGCACGGGGTAAAGCCTTCTTCTTCCCGCTTCCTTATAATCAGACAACCACGGTCGCGAAGCACGGTGTACATCGGTGCATGAAACAACCTGCCCGACTCTCCATCCAAACTCCGATAGATGTCGCCCAGTTGTGCGGCGTTAAAGCCCAACGGATGAAGCAACTCGAACAATACCGCTTGCGGAGACACCTCCTGCCTCAGACGGTAAATACTGATACGGTTCGCTCCCTCTCTCACCCGGCGGCAAGCCGCTTCCATCGCCGAGCGATACACAGCTTCCACATCGCTCAGCCTCCGTGCGGTCTCGGCTATCGTTTCGCTGACCGAAGGATTGATTTCCTTCAGTAAAGGAAGCACATCCAGACGCAACTTGTTGCGGACAAACTCGTCTTTCAGATTGGTGCTGTCCGTCACATAGTCTTGCCCCAATGAGGCCAAGTAAGCCAAAATCTCTTCCCGCCCCGTCTCAAGCAACGGACGGACAATATTGCCATTCTTCGCCGCGATTCCTTTTAACCCTTGGATACCCGTGCCCCGCACCAAATTCAATAAAAAAGTCTCCACGCTATCGTCCCGGTGATGGGCCACCGCTACCGCCTGCGCGCCTTCTTCCTTCCTCACTTCCTCAAACCAAGCGTAGCGCAGCGCGCGAGCCGCCATTTCGATAGAAACCTTATGGGCAGCAGCATACGTCCGGGTATCGAATCCTGTCACCCGCAAAGGAACATCCAGCTCCGTACACAAACCCCGCACGAAAGCCTCATCCCTGTCCGACTCCGCTCCACGCAACCTGAAATTACAATGAGCCGCCACACAACGATATCCTGCCTGCAAAAGCAAGCGCAACAAAGCCACCGAGTCGGCTCCTCCGCTCAGCGCCACCACAATCTTGTCGTTTTCCGCGAATAAATCCTTTTCACGGATAAACCGAATCACGTTCTTTTGTAACATAAGGCAAAGGTAAGAAAAAATATGCTATCTTATCCTTACCCACGAAGTTATATGCATCGGGACATTCACGCGTATGCGTTGCCCGATGCACCTCGTTGCGTCCCGGCATGAAACTATATGCAACTTGTTTGCTTTTTATTTAAAAACAATCTAAATAACTTGCATAACATCAATCTATCCTGTATCTTTGTGGCAAAATAAACGATAAACATGAGACTATCAGAACTTAAAACAGGCGAAAAAGGAGTCATCATCAAGGTGATGGGGCACGGAGGATTCCGCCGGCGCATCATCGAAATGGGCTTCATCAAGGGGAAAACGGTGGAAGTCATTCTGAACGCTCCGCTGAAAGACCCTATCAAATACAAAATAATGGGATACGAAATCTCCTTGCGCCGCCAGGAAGCGGAAATGATTGAGGTGGTGAGCGAAGAAGAGGCGCGCGCCTCGATAAAAGAAACCGAAGTGCTCAACCCCATAGCCGAAGACATCCCCGTATCGGACGAAAAGCTGCGCGAAATAGCGCAAGGCAAACGCCGCACCATCAATGTGGCACTCGTCGGGAACCCCAACTGTGGAAAGACTTCACTCTTCAACGTAGCTTCGGGGGCACACGAACACGTGGGGAATTACAGTGGCGTGACGGTAGACGCCAAAGCCGGACATTTCGAGTTCCAAGGCTATCACTTCCGGCTGGTGGACTTGCCGGGCACCTATTCGCTCTCGGCATACAGTCCCGAAGAACTTTATGTGCGGAAGCACATCATCGACCAGACCCCCGATGTCATCATCAACGTGGTGGATGCGGGCAACCTGGAGCGCAACTTGTATCTCACCACCCAACTCATTGACATGAACGTGCGCATGGTGGTGGCACTCAATATGTACGACGCACTGGAACACAGCGGGAACACACTCAACTACAAAGCCTTGGGGCAGCTACTGGGCGTACCGATGGTGCCCACGGTAAGCCGCACGGGACGGGGCATCGACACCCTCTTCCATGTGATTATCGGACTTTACGAGGGTGCTGACTTCATGGGGCAGAAAGAAGAGATACAAGACGAAGCCTTGCGCGAGTTCCGCGAATGGCACAATCAATACGTGCCCGACCATAAATTCGGGAGCAACGCGGAAGAAGTACACGAATCCGACGATGCCAAGAGCTACATCCGCCACATCCATATCAACCACGGGCCGGAGCTGGAACGGAGCATCGAAGCCATCAAAAAGGAAATCTGCAAGAACGAGAACATCCGCCACAAATACTCTACCCGTTTCCTTGCCATCAAGCTCTTGGAGAACGACAAGGACATCGAGCAACACGTGATTTCCACCTTGCCCAACGGCGCGGAAGTCATCCAGATACGCGACAAGGAAGCCGAACGCATCCGCCGGGCGATGAACGAAGATAGCGAACAGGCCATCACCGATGCCAAATACGGCTTTATATCGGGCGCGCTGAAAGAGACTTACGTGGAAAAGAGCCAGGACACCTCAGCGTTCACCCGGGTGGTAGACAGCATCGTGACCCACAAGATTTGGGGATTCCCCATTTTCTTCCTCTTCCTTTACATCATGTTCGAGTGTACCTTCACCCTCGGAGCCTATCCGCAGGAATGGATTGAGTGGCTGGTAGGAGCCATCGGCTCGCTGGCAGAGACGTATATGCCCGCCGGCCCGCTCAAGGATTTGGTCATCGACGGTATCATCGGCGGCGTGGGAGGCGTCATCGTGTTCCTGCCCAACATCCTGCTGCTCTACATCTTCATCTCGTTTATGGAAGACACGGGCTATATGGCACGTGCGGCGTTCATCATGGATAAAATCATGCACAAGATGGGCTTGCACGGCAAGTCGTTCATCCCGCTCATCATGGGCTTCGGATGCAACGTGCCGGCTATCATGGCCTCACGCATCATCGAGAGCCGCAAGGCGCGTCTGGTCACCATGCTCATCAATCCGTTGATGTCGTGCAGCGCCCGTCTGCCCATCTATCTGGTACTGATTGGTGCCTTCTTTCCCAGCCGTGCCAGCCTGGTATTGCTCTCGCTCTATGCCATCGGCATCCTGCTGGCGGTGCTCATGGCACGTATCTTCAGCAAGTTCATCGTAAAAGGCGAAGACGCCCCGTTCGTCATGGAGCTTCCCCCCTACCGCATGCCTACGGCAAAATCCGTGGCACGCCACACGTGGGAGAAAGGCGCGCAATACCTCAAGAAAATGGGAGGCATCATCATGATAGCGTCCATCATCATCTGGTTCTTGGGGTACTATCCGAACCATAACCAGTATGAAACCACCGCCGAACAACAAGAAAACTCTTACATCGGACAGATAGGAAAAGCCATCGAGCCGGTCATCGAGCCGTTGGGATTCGACTGGAAGATGGGCATCGGACTCTTGTCGGGTGTAGGTGCGAAGGAACTGGTAGTAAGTACCTTGGGCGTTCTCTATACGAATGAGGAAGACATTGAGAATGTAAACCTGTCCGAACGTATCCCCATTACGCCCCTGGTGGCATACGGCTACATGCTTTTCGTGCTGATCTATTTCCCGTGCATCGCCACCATAGCGGCTATCAAGAACGAGTCGGGAAGCTGGAAATGGGCCGCCTTCGCCGCCTGCTACACCACGGCACTGGCATGGGTGGTCTCGTTCCTGACGTATCAGATAGGAAAATTGTTTATCTAACAAATTAAGCCATGGACATACAAACTATCCTTGTTTATATCATCGTGCTGCTCTGCGTTGTTTACGCAGGGCGGCACTTCCTGAAGTTCTTCAAGAAGAAGAAACCGGGACAAAACGATTGCGGATGCGGGTGTGCGGGATGCACGGGATGCCCGAAAGAAAAACACGGCAAGACACACCGGTGAACCCGCCGTTAAATCCGCGTTAATCTGTGTTTATCTTTCAAGGAAGTCGGGTTATTTCCGTACTTTTGCGGAAACCAAAGACAACATGAAGAATCATCTTATCTTATATGCACTTATCGGCCTGATAGCGGTATGCTTGGTGCAGGGCTGTAAACAAACGGCGGAAGAGACACTTTCGCCCGAACTGGCACAAGCGGAAGCGGTGATGTTCGAGCATCCCGACAGTGCGCTGCATATCCTTGAGACCATGCAAAAGCCGGATGCAAGCAACGAGGAGCAACACGCCCTGTGGTGCCTCTTGGTGACGCAAGCCCAATACAAGCAGAGCTTTACGTTCTGCTCCGATTCGCTTATCCGCATCGCTTACGACTACTATCGCCCTACGGACAACTCCCGCCGCAAAGCCCTATCGGCACTCTATATGGGCAACGTCAACTACGAACTGAAGCATATCACGGAAGCCATGGACTACTTTTTAGAAGCGAAAGCGGAGATGGAGAAAACCGATGACTACAAGTTGGGCTACTTAGTCATGTCTTCCTTAGGCAACCTGTATGTGTACCGCGACCTGACCGATTATGCCTTGGAAGCTTTCCGGGAAGCCTACACATATGCCGTGAAGGATTCTTGCAAGCGGTATGAAATCTCTTCTTTACAAGATTTAGGCAGAGCGTATGCTGTAAATGAAGATTATGAACGTGCTATCGATATGTATACCCAAGCAATCCAAATACGAGACTGTGCGCACATAACCTTCCGTTCATTAGAAAGCGAATTGGCTGATATCTATTCCATGTTAGGGGAATATGAAAAAGCATTGTTTTGGTTCATCCGACATTTCGCGTGATAGTTGTTAATTAACGAAGAAAACCGCTGAACAAATTGTATATTTGAATCACCACAAACAAATGTACAGTAATGAACAGCAGTTTTCTATATCATGCTTGGGGGTTATATAACCACAAATGCACTCGTGAGGAATACAAAGGTAATACAATTATCTTACATATTGAAGCAAAAGAGCGGAAGAAAGACTGTCCTAAGTGCGGGCATCGCCAATTGGTCAAGAACGGTTTTCGAGTTCGTGACTTTATAGGACTCCCGATAGGCGGCAAAAAGGTGATAATCCGCATGAAAGTCCAACGCTATAAGTGCAAGAATCAGGATTGTGATTATGACCGTCAGGAGAGCATACCCTTTGCCACGGGTAGTTGCGGTTACACCCATCGTTTCGCAAAATATGTAGTCGACCTGTTAAGGAGCATGACCTTGAAAGACGCAGCCAATCTCCTGGGCGTATCCTGGGATACCGTCAAGGATATCCATACGCGTCATCTTGAATACCATTACGCGCCTCCCTCCCTTGAGGGAGTGGACAGCATCGGCATAGATGAATTTGCGGTCAGGAAAGGACATGTGTACAAGACAATCGTGGTTGACCTGAAGAGTGGCCGTATTCTCTATGTCGGTAACGGCAAAGGAGCAGACGCCCTGGATGGCTTTTGGAAACGGATCAGAAGAAAAGGCGTTGACATCAAGTATATTGCAACAGATCTCTCCGCCGCCTTCATCTCCTCTGTATATGAAAATTGCCCGAATGCGGTGCACGTGTTTGACCATTTCCATGTGGTAAAGCTTATGAACGAGAAGCTGGATGAAATACGCAGGGTGCAATACCACATGGAAAAAGGTTCATCCGACATTTGGAGTGATAACCCTATATGACTGAATATCAGCGTATATGGAACATATACAATTTTGTATATTGCTGATAATCAATAAGACTGATATCTAAAAGCTATAATTCGCCCCTACAAATGGCTCAATTGTGTTTAAATGTGTAGAAGCGTAAGAACAAGATAAAATACAGATTGTTACACATAGGGCGTATAGATTGTCAATATACCATTCGCAATACCCATCACTCCAAATTCCAGAAGACCCAAAGTTTTTTTCTCGTCTTGATGTTTATCGATACCACCGATACTAGCGAGACGCACTGCGCCGCTACAACGTGGCAATCCGTTTCATCGGTTTCATAAGGAAAGGGGCTTGAGCGGTTGATAACGGAAATCAATGCCTGCGTTTTTCTCGATCTAACTTGTAGTGGTGGGGTTGCCCACCCGAATGTGTTCATAAAATTTGTATGCTATCGGGCAGGCGGATCCTGCCCGATTCAACAACGGAAATATCCGCCGTTATTCATTATTAATTGATTCTCAAAGTCTGTTCTTGTAAATCTCCGCCATCAGCTTCTGGTACCGGTT
>ULVE01062534.1_pt1 | contig 16711 bp, 12 predicted proteins | sample 1959161 | NCBI WGS metagenome assembly ULVE01 (sample SAMEA4835778, study PRJEB28245) | human gut metagenome | biome: gut microbiome; material: fecal sample | place: Denmark | collected 2008
ACGGCTAACCCGGCTGCCGAAAAAATACGGAGGAAATTATGCAGTCAGAATCGTTAAAGGTACGGTTAACATTTATGGCGGATATTTTCATTCTTCCAATAACTCAACAACCAAAGAGGGAACGTCTGAGGTTATCTATTTGGAGTCAGCATGGGCAGCTATCAACAAATGTGCTTTGAATATTTATGGCGGTGTGTTTGAAACTGATGGCGATGCTTCTTATCTGATCAACTGTAAGGATAATTATCGTTCAAAGTGCACAGTTAAGATTATGGGCGGTATATTCGTAGGCTTCAATCCAGCTGATAACACAGCCGAAGGCGCAAACACCAATTTCCTCGCTGATGGTTATGTGTCCAAAGAGATTACATTCAACGGCAAACAGGCTTGGTAGGTTACCAAGGCTGAATAGGTGATTTAGACCCTATTATATTCATAATTAAGGCTGGCTCCTTCGGGAACCAGCCTTTTTCTCAACTATTGTAACCGACAGATTCGCTGAGTTCTCCTGAATACTTCGTCTGGTTGGTACACCAGAAGCCCGTTTCCTGTACCAACGGCATGTCATAGTCCGTTTGGTACACCAGAGGCGCATTTCCTGTACCAATGATGTGTCACAATATATTAGAAAAGCCTTCTGCGCTATATTATGCTAGACTAATCTTGAAAGGTGCTATACAAACAAATCAAAACATCTTCTCGAAAAATCGCGTTTCGTTAAAATCTGTAGCCGATACCGAAACGGCCTCCGAGAACCATGGAGCCGAAGGCGCATTCTATTATGCCATAGACGGATTTGTAGGAGATTTGATAGCCAAGAGGAAGTACCTCGTAGGCTGGAAGCAATTTTGACATGCTGTGGCCTTGATCATTGCCATGTCTGTAGGTCGCTCCTGCCGCTATACCAGCATAGACACTGAACGGAGGCTTTTCGTAAAAGGTGAATCTGACTTGACCCGCAAGAGAAAAGTCGGAAAACTCTTTTTTCCCGATCGTTCTATGAGTTTTCGGGTCGATCAAGTCTCCCCACAAGGTGTAGTACCCTAACTTTCCTCCGACTTTCAACCATTTCTTAAGTATAATGTTGGCATCCATAGACACTTCAGGAAACATCCCGGTTGAATAGTACGGTTCGTAGAAATAGTATAAGTCATGATTATGTCGTACCGTCGAATTCGGAAACTCCTTGGATGAAACCAGTGCGCCAGGTACAATGCCGACTGTCAGGTTCACTTCGTATCTGGCCTCTTTCAGAAGCGTGCCCTGTGCGCTTGCCTTAAATCCTGTACAAAAAACAAGAAGCGTCGCTAAGGCCGCTCCTGTTACGTTTATCCTCATGATTGATCAGACTAAAGGTGTGACGATGTCTGTCCGGAGCGATTAATACGTTCTGACAAGGCTGTAGTCATCAAGCCCGCCGCGGAGGATCATGACGATCGAATCAATGGCCTTGCCGTCTTTGTACACAAGCATATTCAGTTGCCCCTTGCAGCTGCCCCATGAATATCCCGTGTCCCCGATCGTGTAGGTGAGAGGCTCTTCCGGCGTGGTGAATTTGCAGGAGTAGCCTTTCTGCTCACGTCTTTCTCCCTCGATTGTGACTTTCCAGCTGTGGAAGTGATTGTAGTCTCCGGGCAGCATCCTTGCTGTGATCGTGTAGTCGGTAGGGTAGGAGGAGTCGCCGAGGAACCAGTATTCCAGATCTTTGTTGGAGACGGTCCACGTGCTGTCTTCCGCCGCTTTCTCAACCTTTACTCCCGGGATTCTGTATGACGGGTCATCCGGTGTCATGACAGAAGTCTTGCTTTGGATGTTGGCCTTTCCTTTGATTTTGTACTCCAGAATCTTGAGGTTGTCAACTATCAGGTTGTTGGCGATGCACATCATATAAGGTCCCATTGAGTAGGAGACCTCTCCATCGCTCCCTGCAAACTCTCTCTCAGCCTTGCTGCAGGATGATGCAGCGATAATTGTCGCAGCGATCACTGTCGCGATTGATAAAATTCTTTTCATGATTTCAAGTTTAAAATCTGTAACCTAATCCTCCTCTGACTCCGCCCATTCTGGTGCCTACCACAATTTCAAGAGTAGTGTATATTTTATGATCCATCCATTGGAAACCCAGTGGAATGCACTCTACGGCAGGGAGAATCTTGGAATATGTTTCTCCGCGGTCTTTCCCGGCCCAGACGGAGGCTCCGGCACCGATTCCGGCGTACATCCTGAACAACTGCCTGTTGATGAATGTGAATTTAGCCTGTCCAAGCAGAGAGTAGTCGTTCAAGGTCTTTTCTCCGATCTTCTTGTAGCCCCGAGGGTCGAACACATTCGCCCACGCTTTGGCGTAGCCCGCGCTGGCTCCGACTTTCAGCCACTTGGTGAGATAGACATTGAAATCCGCTGTGTAGAAGGCTGAAAAGCCAGGATCTCCGGTGTATGTCTCATAGAAATCACTGAGCTCTTTTCCTGTAATAATGGCGAGACGGAAACTCATCGCTGTCGTAGGCCATCTGCATCACACCGACCATCAGGTTGGCTTCGTACATGTACCCTTTGACATCCCCGGAGGATGTCTGCGCCCCGGCCGGCAATGCCATGCCTAAAAGCATCACTCCAGCCGCGCAGAGCGCTTTCAAAACTGTTTTCATAATATCGTTGGTTTAAAATGGTTATCTTTGTTTTCGGTCACTGAGCTGTATTACTAGTCGCTGAGCAAATCCTCGGTCGCTGAGCCTGTCGAAGCGACGTAACAAGTTGAAACGATCATGTCGCTTCGACAGGCTCGGGGACCACAGGCTGTCATTGGTAATATTCAGGATAATGCGTCAGGTCTTTGGTCGAGCCGTCACGCAGGCGGATGTACGAATCGAGTTTCCGTTCGCCCTCATGGAGCACGATGACTCTGCTGCCGTTCATCCCGATGTTGTTGTAAACTGTCGCCGCGCCGCTGTACCGCCCGTAGGCCAGCATGATGCCGTAGTAGCCGACAGAGCAGTCATTGTCGTGGTCGTGCCCGCAGAAGACCGCCATCACGTCCCCGCATTCCAGCATCTTGCAGAAAAGGCCCGAGTTGAAATGCGAGGAGCAGATTGTCTCACGGTGGGTGCCGTACGCCTTGAAGTTCAGGTCTTCTCTGTACGCGTAGGCATATTCAGGGAGAGGAATATGCATGAACGCCACGGAAGGAAGCGGCTTTCCGCCGTGTGCTGAGGTGATGGTGCCGCTTGTCTTGCCGTACCATTCCACCTGGTCAGAATGGGCGTAGTCGTAGTCATAGCTCTTGATGGCTTTCTTGGAAAGCGGCGATTCGCTTCCGGTATCGAAGCACCATACGACAGAGGCGGTCGTGTCCGCTGAGTGAGACTTTACCTCAAGGAAATAATTGCCTTCTCCGTGCAGACCCGGGGTGTCTCCGGCGACGCAAAGCGGTCTGGTCATCGCATCTTTCAAAAGTGCGGCGTTGGTCTGGTCAAACTCCTTGTCGTGGTTGCCGAAGACAATCCCGTAAGGCACACCGAATTTGTCGAGTGTGTCAAGAAGGATCCTGTAGTTCTCAAGAGCAGGCTTGGCATAGACTTGGTCGCCAGTCAGCATGATCAGGTCTGGCTTTTCCGCTGTGATGGCGTTCCTGATGTTCTCCCAGACAAGCGGAGTTGTCTCATTGGAAGGAATTAGATGAGTGTCAGTGAATTGAAGAATCTTGAATTCTCCATCCGAACCGAATCTGAGTGTCGGTTTCAACGGTTTCTTAGCGGAAACCGAAACACAGGCGGTGATTGCCATCAATGCGGAAATTAGTCTTTTAATATTCATGATCAATTATTTGGTCGTTGTTTCTCCTATAATTCTGACTGGCCCCAAAAGTCCGGCCGGGAGCAGCGGCTCCTCAGGCTTGAAGAACTCCATCTGGGTGTAGGTGATCTTCTTCGTCACACCCGGCTGGACATCCCCGACGAGGCGGTTGTGCCACATATTGATGACCTTGACCTCGATGGTGTTGTCGCCGTTCCTCACTGCCTTGGTGATGTCAACCTTGAACGGGGCGTTCCAGAACACTCCCAGATTCTTTCCGTTCACGGTCACTTCCGCCAGATCTTTCACATCACCTAAATCCAGAATGACGGAATCCTTGCCTCGAATTTCCTTCTTTTTTAACTTGAATATGTTCGAATATGTCACCGCTCCGGAGAAGTACTTGATTCCCGGCTCGGAACTCTCGGTCAAGGATGCGAGTTGATTGAAAGTGGCGGTTTCCGGCGCTCCGCGTCCCTGCTGGAACTTGACTGACCAAGGAGTGTTGAGCTCCACGATTGTCTCTTCGCTTGTCTCAGGCAGCTCAACTTTCGCCACATCGGTGTTTTCTGTGAATATGACGAAGGCAGACTGGTGCTGTGTCAGGCTCATCTTTACGTTGGTCCTGCCGTCAGCGATCTCATAGCTGACCGGTTCGGTTGAAGCGTCCTCCGCGTGCCAGATTACAGGCTTTTTGCCCGTTGTCCTGAATGAAGCCGTGATGTCTCTCGTGTCCTTGGAAAGGTTTGTCACCCAGTAGATTTCACCATCGGAAAGGTTTCTGTGGACGAACTTGATGTCCTTGTTGTTTCCGCTTGCTATGCTGAAATCGGGTTTGAGACTCATGGCGGAAAGGACTTTTTCCGCCGGCACTCCTGCCGTTACATTCTTGCGCCCGGAGTTCCAGATGTCTTTCACAAGTGCCTTGAACTCTTCCTCCGTGCCGGTGTTGCCGGCGAGTTTCTGAGGCTTGGCTCCGCAGATCACGACTCCGGCGTCCGCGAACACCTTGATCTTCCGCAGGATCTCGATTGACATGTGTTTCACGTTGGCGTCAAGCATCAGAACCTTGTACTTCATTCCGCTTGGCACAGTGATAAGCCCGTTCTCGGCCTTGGCCAGATCACGGATCACGGACGGGCTGAAATAGTCGTAGTTGTAGCCGTAAGGAAGGGCCGGGACTTTCTTGAGCATTATTCCCGTTGCGTTGTTGTCCTCACCGTAGTAGTAGGCGACATCGGCCACGAAACGACCTTGCTGAAGCATATAACAGCTGCGGGACAGATAATCCGTCCATGCCTTTGCCTGGTCGGCCCAGGTCTGGTGACGGTCGAACCATTGGCCGTATTTTCCGAGACCGAGTCCCGGGACCTTGTCGTCAACCGGCTGGTGAGGTGATGTGTGGATCACGAATCGGTTCAGTCCGGCGGCCATCGCTGCATCGGCTGTTGGTTTGAGCACGGCAGGGGAGAAGACCCAGGCCCCGTCCCTGTAGCCGTCGGATGTGAACGACTCCGCGGCGGCGATGTTCTGGCCGTAGATGTGAGCCACGGAGGCGGATTCGCGCACGTCGGCCTCGAAACGAGGATTGAATATTTTCCCGTTCTTGTAGTCCATCCAGAAGGCTGACATCGGAATCTCGGCGTACCTCTTGCAGTCCATTCCGTCGGAGAGGTTGGCGCGGTAGTTCTCGTGGCTTTCCGTGTATCGCTTCATTCCGTAAGGCTTCAGGATCTCGTTCTGGAGGTCGTAGTGATATTCGGAGATCATGTCTCCGATCGTCCTTCTCCAGTCGAACAGGAAACGCTCGGTCTCCTCGGTGTTGTTCAGAACCATTCCTGTCAGTGCTGGCATCCAGCGGAGAAGATCGTAGCCTTTTCTGGCCTTGAACTCTTCGAACATATTCCTGGTCCATGTCTGCGCTCCGGCCTCGTAGCTGTCCGTTAGGAGATATTCAATGCCGCCCTTGCCGAGCTTTCCGCCGGAGGCCTCGACGTAGGTCTGGAGGTAGTTGTGGAAATATTCAGTGATGGCTTTCGGGTCGAGCTTGTCAACCTCAAGGCCGGTGGCTTCCGGTGAGGCGGGATGGTTGGTCTTGCCGGTCAGGCTGTAGCCGAAACGGAATATTCTCCAGTTGCCTTCCGGAGCGTTCCATGTGAGAGTGCCGTCCTTGACGTATGGTCTGAGATCGACCACATCCTCAAGTCTGGCCGCCTCACTGCTGTACGGAGTGTCCTCCATCCAGAGCAAGCGGTAGAAGCTGTTTCCGGCCTTGTCGCCCGCAAGCTGGATCCTGGTGACGGTGGAGAGGGCGAACTGGGCGACTCCAAACTCGCAGTCTTTCTTCCCTTTATTGTCTTTAAGGCTGAGCCTGAAATATTTGGCAGTGGTCGCCGGGATCGCGTATGTCCTTTGCGCCGTGGCCTGATAGGAAAGGTTGATGCTCTTGAAGTTGACTCCGTCGTCGCTGTACTGGAGTTCCTTTGTGTGGACGTAAGGATTTGTGTCCTTCCTGAGCTCGGAGACCACAACGGCCTTGATGGTCTGAGGCTCAGCGAATTCGTACTGGATCCAGCACTTGCCGTTCTTGTCGGCTTTCACGTCGAGGTAGTCTCCTACGCTGTCGCCGGTGATCCTTTCGAGCATTTCCTCGCCTGTGGCATCGCAACCGCTTGAAGTGATTACAGGATGCAACTCTTTGAGGTTGATGTCCTTGTCACTGATCTTCACTCCGACAACGGCAATGTCCCTGTAGAACTTTTTCCTGAGGAAAACCTGAGATACTCCGTCGAACGAGCCGGTGAAATCCATAAACGGTCCGGTGATGTCGAAGCCCTCCGGGAGTTTCAGGCTGACAGGCTGTCCGCCCTTGATCTCGACCTGTCTCCAGACGAGTTTCTTCATAGCGTCCTCGTCCTTGACCCACGGGCCGCCGGTCTCGCTCCAGCCTGGGGAACTTGCGATGGTCATCTCCATGTCAAGGCTGTCCGCGAGGTTGATGGCGTACTTGAAAGCGTCCTTCCATTCCGGGGTCATATAGATGAGCCTCTTGTCCACAATCTGCGGGGTCTCAAGGCCGGCGTCGAAGTTGTGGAATCCCACGATTCCGGTCTTCTGCATCCACAGAAGGTCTTTCTTGATTCCGTCCTTGGTGATGTTTCCGTTCATCCAGTGCCACCACACCCTCGGGCGGGCGGACTTCGGCGGATTCTGGAACTCCTTGTAGAGATCCTGCCCGGTCGCTGAGCCTGTCGAAGCGCCGGCGGCCACATTCTCTTTACTATGCGCGAAAGCCGCGACCGACAATGTCAGCGCGGCGATCGCAGCAGCAATATTCCGTGATTCCTTAATCATAGATGCTGTTGTTCTTCAAATATTTATAAAATACTACTGTGCGAGCAGTTCCTTTACGATAGTCGAGATCAAACGGCCGTCAGCCTGTCCTGCCAACTTCTTGGTCGCCGCTCCCATAACCTTGCCCATATCTTTAGGACCGGTCGCTCCGACCTCGGCGACAACCTCTTTAAGAATATTCCTGACCTCGTCCTCGGAAAGTGCCTTCGGCAGGTAGGCTTCCATCACCTTCATCTCGGCGAGTTCTTTCTCGGCGAGTTCCGGACGGTTGCCCTGGGTGTAGAGCTCAGCGGACTCCTTGCGCTGCTTCACGAGCTTCTGGATGATTTTCAGCACGTCAGCGTCTGAGAGTTCGTGTTCCGTTCCTGATGTCTTCGCGAGGAGAATCTCTGACTTGATGCCTCTTGTCGCGTTAAGGCGAGACTCATCGTGAGCCTTCATCGCCTCCATTATGTCCTTCTGGATCTGTTGTTCGAGTGCCATAGTAAAATGTGTTTTTAATGTTCGTTCTACAAATTTACACATTTTACCACCAATTATGTAATCCTTAAAGAATAACTTGGCTATCTTTGAATGTCTTTTCGGTCTATATGTCTTTTCCCATCAGCCATGTGCCACCGGCACACTCCTACCTCCCAAAGGCATCATCCTCTAAAATACCGCCAAATCTTTACCAAGATTATTTCACCTCAAAGAACATTTCAAACTATTCAAAGCTGCATCTTATTTATTAACGCTTACTACTATGTTTGCGAAGTTTCCTGGAAGCCCTTTTGACTCTGTCTGTAGTTTTTTGGCAAATTACTTTTCAATTTCCTAAATTTGGCAAAAATTTGATTTTATGAGACAGATAAGCACAGAAAAGGCTCCTGCCGCCATCGGCCCGTACAGCCAGGCCATCGAGCATAACGGTTTCATCTTCGTTTCCGGCCAGCTTCCTATCGATCCTGCCACCGGTGCGTTCCCGGAAGGGGGAGTGGAGGCCCAGACCCGTCAGTCCCTGACCAATCTCAAGTCAATCCTCGAGCAGGCTGGCTCCGACCTCAACAAAGTCCTGAAGACCACCGTGTTCCTCGCTGACATGAATGATTTCGCCGCGATGAACGGAATCTATTCCGAGTTCTTCAAAGCCCCGTTCCCGGCCCGCTGCGCCTTCGCCGTCAAGACCCTCCCGAAAGGAGCCCTCGTCGAGATCGAGTGCATCGCCGCCGCGGAGTAGCTTCGCTGGTTCCAATGAATAGGATTACCGTCTCTCTAAACAAGGGACTCGAGTGCATCGCCGCCGTAGAGTAGCTTCGCTGGAGCGCACAGCCTTTCATCGAGCCAAGATCGCAGATTTGGATTATTATTTCAAGCTGAGACATCACAGTCCAAACGAACTTTTTCGGAGGGGGCTTGGCAGATAATGTATTGATTATTAATTAAAAAGGCTTTCTCGTGGTTCCTAAATGATAACCACGAGAAAGTTTATTTTGCACATTATCAAGTATTTAGGTGCCAAGGCGATTCTGGATAATGTGCAGGAACTTCATCGCGTGGCATTGCCTGACGCCACATTGGCTGACAAGTTCGTCTAAATATTCCACTAACTTTCCTAATGGGAGATTGATCACCTCGCCGATTGATTTGAACCTGTTGTCCCTGGCCAGATAGTCCGCCATTTTCCGGTATGCCTGACCGGAATGCGGGTCAAAAGGCTCGCTGATCTCGTATTCACTTCCAGTGTTGCTGGCGAATGCTATAAGCATCTTGTCGTAATCGCCATAAAAACTGATGGCCTGGCGGAAATCAACGATTGCATATTCATTGATTATCAGGTCCACCAGTTGTTGTTTTTCTTTTATGGCAAGCGAGTCGAAGAGGTTGTCAAGCACTTCGTATGTCAAAGGTCTTTTGGTCGCATGCATGTACTTCACTTTGGCCACCGCTCTCCTCAGCCTTCTTGATGCAATGCCTAAATTGATCTTCTCTGAATATGGGTGGTCAGAGTCCGAATATGCCAGAAAGTTCCATCGCCACTCCTCGGCTTTCCCGCAGATGTGATCTTCGACCGGGTTGTTGTTGACGTAAGCCAAAGCTGTCCTGATGGCTTTGTCTCCTTTCTTCAGCGACATTCCGTACTTGCCGAACAACTCACCGGAAAGCCCATACCTGCGGTTGTATGATTTGCAGAAGTACGACATCAGTTCCTTGATGAACAGTCTTATAGATTCTTTGTCATCTGTGTCCAGCAGAATGTGAACATGATTGTACATCAGGCATAGTGCCAACACCTTGACACCATGCCGTCGGGCGATAATACAAAATGATGTGATGAAAAACAGTGAATCTTTGACGTTGTAGAACACAACGAATCCATTCCGTGCCCTTTGGAATATGTGTGCCACAGTGTTTCCCTGATGGCTCCCGCATCTCGACCCTATCATAGTCATTAGTTTAGTAAGTGTTTAAAAGAGCCTCATCATAAGCGATCATCTGAGGCTGGTTCACGGCGACTCATATTCAGTCACTGGTCAATTTAATCGCTTGCAATTTAGACAATTCAACTCAGACTTCAAAATGTAATTTATGTCTTGGCGGATAATCTGTTGATTATCAAGTAAGAGAGCTGTCTCGTGGTACATGAAATTGAACCACGAGACAGTCATTGTGCTTGATATTCAATCGGTTGAGTGCCACGGCAACACTTGCTTCGTTGGCGTGGCAGATAATGCCTTGATTGTCAATATAATGAAATATCTCGTGGTTCATAAAATTGAACCACGAGATACCTTTTGATGCTCATTATTAGTTGGTTAGGTGCCACAAGAAGAATTCGAGCAGTCGCGCAACGTCAGATGTCGATGTGCCAAGTTCGTGGCTGTGCATCGGCTAAAACAGGCTAAAGCTCCACAGCGTTCAGCTGGGCGAGGGCTTGGTGGTAGTCTCGCTCGGCGGCGAGGGTCTGCTCCAGGGCTTCATAGTACTGGTCGGTCTCGACGAGATATTCAATCATCGAGATCTCGCCTCGGGACTGGGCTGTCAGCAGGTAGTCACGGCTGTCGGTCTCGCTTAGGGAGGCGCGCATCAGTTCGGAGTTCTCCTTGAGGCTGGCGGCGCGGTTGTACTGGACCAGAAGGTCGAAATAGAACTGCTGCTCTGCGGCAGCCTTGCGGGATTCTGCGGCGGCGATCTTCGCGCGGGACTGCTTCACTTTGTTGGCGTTGCTCCTCAGAGGAATATTCACACCCACTGTCACGCCTCGAAACTTGTCTGATGTCGTGAGCTCGCTCATATAGCCGACGGTCAGTTCAGGTACCCAGGCAGTCTTGTCGATGGACAACTGTTTTTTGCCTACAGTAACCTCCTGACGGACATATTGCAGGACTGGATTTTTCTGCGACGCCGACTCGTACCACGAATCGAAATCGGATGGCAAGTTGTCTGAAAGGCCGTAGGCGGAATCTTCAAGAGCGATGTCGTTCCCACCGTTGAAGCTCTTCAATTTCGCCAGCAGGGTCTGACGCTCAACTTCGACTTGTGAGATCTGGCCACGTACGCTTGTCAGATGCACCTTGGCCTTGTTGAGGTCGAGGACATTGGCTCCACCGGCTTTCAGCCTTTTCTCAAAAGAAGACACGAGAGTCTGTGCCTGTGCCAGATGAGTGTCCAGTTCGGCTTTAAGGGCGTTGTAGTAGATGAGATCGATGCAGGCTTGCTTGGCTTCGAGTAGCACGTCAAGCCTCTCGGCTTTGTATTGCAGTGTGGCAAGTTCGTTCTGTCCGGCTACTTGTCTGGATTTCATACCGGTCAGAGTGGCTGCATCGAACGCTTGGGTAACGCGGAAGTCACGTCTGTTGCCGATGCCGTCGGCTCCCCACAGGTAGTTGAACTCGAACTCCGGGTTCTCCAGCAAAGCGTCTGCACGGTTGGCCAGTTTCTCGGCTTCCACTTCAGCGGCTGCGGCTTTCAACTGCGGATTGTTTGCCTCTATTTGCCGGAGGACGGCTTCTGTGGAGGTCTGTGCGTAGACCGCAAAGGTGCTTCCTGCACATATATAAATAGTTAATAATAACTTATTAATATTACGGTGTTTCATATTAAAATATTACTATAATTCTTGTTGTTTTGGCTGGCTCGCCTCGACGGGTTCAGCGACCAATTGAGTGTGTGACGATGATTTTTCATCAGCCATGTTTCTTGGACTTGGAGTTGATGAGATAGATCACCGGCACGACGAACCCGTTCAGCAGGGTGGAGGAGAATAGTCCGCCGAGGATCACCTTAGCCATAGGGGACTGGATCTCATTGCCGGGCAGGTCGCCGCCAAGCGCGAGCGGAAGCAGTGCCAGCGCGGAAGTGATGGCGGTCATAAGAATCGGGTTCAGCCTGTCCAGCGAGCCGATCATCACAGCCTCCTCGCGCGAATGCCCCTCCGATGCGAGCACATTGTAGCGGTCGATCAGGAGCATACCGTTGCGGGTCGCGATGCCGAACAGCGAGATGAATCCGATGATGGCCGGAATGCTCAGGATTCCGTCGGTGAAGAATATGGCGAACACGCCTCCGATGAGCGCCAGCGGCAGATTCAGCAGCACGACGAGCGACTGCGAGATGTTCTTGAACTCGCCGTACAGAAGCATAAAGATGATGAATATACTGAATATGCTCACGAGGGCTATGGTCTTGGATGCCCTTTCCTCGCTCTCGAACTGTCCACCGTATTCAATATGGTAACCTTCAGGGAGTTCGATGTTCTCGGCTATCTTCTCTCGGATGGCTCCGACGGCCTTGGCGAGTTCTCCACCGGTGGCGTTGCAGGAAACGACCAGCTTACGGCTGACGTTCTCGCGGTTGATAGTGTTCGGTCCGGCTGATGACTTGATGTCGGCCACATAGGACAGTGGAACCTTCTTGCCGTCACCGGTGTCTATGGTCAGATCGGAAATCCTCTCGATGCTTGAGCGTGCGTCATCATTGACTTTCAACGTGAGGTCGAACGAGCGGTTGCCCTCATAGACTGTCGAAACGACTTCGCCTTCCATCATCACCCTCACTACTTCGGCGAACTCCGGCAGTGATATTCCGTAACGGGCAAGCATCTCGCGCTTCGGGGTGATGTTCAGCTCCGGCCTTTCGACCTGCTGCTCCACATTGATGTCAGCGATGCCTTCCACACCAGAGATTGATGTCTTGATCTTCTGGCCGATCTCGTACATCTTGTTGAGATCCGAGCCGAACAACTTTATGGCGATGTTGGCCTTTGTTCCGGAGAGCATCGCATCGATTCTGTGAGAGATAGGACCTCCGATCTCAATGTTCACTCCAGGAAGCACGGCTAATTTCTGACGTACCTCTTCGGTCAACTGCTTTCTGGTTTTCTTACCAAGCTCGAACGGGCATTCAAACTCAGAGCTGTTCACTCCGAATGCGTGTTCATCGAGTTCCGCCCGGCCTGTCTTACGACCCACGGTCTTGATCTCCGGGATGCTGAGCAGAAGCTCCTCCGCCGTGCGGCCCATGCGGTCAGACTCCTCCAAGGATATTCCAGGAACAGTGCTGATGGAGATTGTGAACGAGCCTTCGTTGAAGGCCGGGAGGAAGCTTCCGCCGAGGGTGAAGAACATCACCACAGCAGCCGCAAGCAGCGCTCCGACGCCGAAGAGTAAACTCTTTTTGTGTCCTACAGACCAGTTGAGGGCCTTTTCATAGTACTTCTTGAGCCAGCGTACCAGAGTCGGTTCCTTGCCGGTCTTGTCGCTGTTCTGTGAGCCGAGAAGGAATGAGCTAAGGACAGGTGTGACAGTCAGTGCCACAAGCGTGGATGCCATCAGGGAGATGATGAACGTGATTCCCAGCGGCTTGAGCATCCTTCCTTCCATTCCGGAGAGGAAGAAGAGAGGCAGGAAGCTCGCGATGATGATGAGCGTTGAGTTAAGCATCGGCATACGGACCTCTTTCGAGGCCTCGTAAACAACTTTGATTACGCTCTCCCGCTCATTTTCAGGTTTTTCTCGGTTCTGCCGCAATCGCTTGAACACATTCTCCACGTCCACAATCGAGTCGTCCACAAGCGAACCTATGGCGATGGCGATTCCGCCGAGGCTCATCGTGTTGATCGTCAGCCCCATCCAACGGATCGCCAGCAAAGAGAAGACGATGGAAAGCGGGATTGAGATGAGGGAGATGATGGTGGTGCGCCAGTTCATCAGGAATATGAACAGCACGATTATCACGAATATCGCACCCTCGATCAAGGACTTCTTCACGTTGTCGATCGAACTGTCGATGAACCTGGACTGGCGGAAAATCTGTGAGTTGATCTTAACGTCAGCCGGGAGGTTCGCCTTGAGCTCGTCAAGTGCGTTGTCAAGCCTTCCGGTGAGAGCCAAAGTGTTGGTGTTCGGCTGTTTGGTCACGGTCAGCAGCACGGCAGGCTTGCCGTCGTTGGAGGCCACGCCGAGAACCGGAGTCTTGGGGCCGATACGCACGTCAGCGATTGCGTCCAATGTGATCGGCAAACCGTTTTCCGAGGTCTTCACCACAGCCTTTTTCATTTCGTCTATGTCGTTGGTGGACAGGAGGCCACGGACGATATATTCATTGCCATATTCATAGAGAGTGCCGCCGGAGGCGTTCTGGTTCATTCCTTTGACGGCGTAGATGATCTCGTCCATCAAGACTCCGTGACGGCGCATCTTGCCTGGGTCCATCAGGATCTGATATTCCTTGATGTCTCCGCCCATCACCGCGACTTGGGCAACGCCGCCGGTCGAGAGGAGTCTTGGCCTGATCGTCCAGTCGGCGATCGTGCGAAGGTCCTGCATAGAGGTCGTGTCGGCGGTCAGGCCGATGATCATCAGCTCGCCGAGGATTGAGGCCTGAGGTCCGAGAGTCGGGTTGCCGACATTCTCTGGAAGGTCAGCACCGACCATCGCTATTTTCTCGGAGACGATCTGGCGGGCTTTGTAAATGTCTGTTCCCCAGTCGAATTCGATGTTGACGATAGAGAATCCGGTTGCGGATGACGAGCGTACGCGGCGCACGTTTGTCGCACCGTTGACGGCGGTCTCGATAGGGAAAGTGACGAGTCTTTCGACCTCTTCCGGAGCCATCCCTTCTGCTTCCGTCATCACGACCACAGTCGGCGCGTTCAGATCCGGGAACACATCGACTTCAGTGTGCATTGTTGAATATATCCCCGCTACGAGGCAGAGTGCGGCGATCACAAGGATCACCATTCGGTTGTTGAGTGAGAACCGGATGATTCCGTTCAACAGTCCGTTTTCGTGTTTGAGCTGTTCCATAGGCCTAATGACTGTGTGTGTGACCTGCCGGAACGGCTGTTACGGAAGCGAGTTTCACCTGGATGGCACCTGTGGCCACAACAACATCGCCTTCGTTCAATCCGCTCTTTATCAGGACTCTCTGCCCGTCAGACTGTCCGAGTTTGACCTCGCGTTTGAGGAAGCCGGTCTCGTCATTCTGCACGAAAACGTAGTAAACTCCCTGATCCTCGACCACCGCTCCGACCGGAACGCTTATGGCCCTTGAGGACGAGGATGATTTCAGATAGACATTCACATAGGATCCCGCAATAAGCTCTCCCTTGTTGTCGAACTCGAATGTCACAGGAATATAATAGTCTCCGTCAGAGGCCTTTCCGTAGCCGACCAACCGGCCGTTCAAAGCCTTCAGATTGTAGGTCTCGTCGCTGTAGGATGTTGAGAAGTTGGCGTCCTTGATTCCGCTGATGAGTCCGTAGTATTTCTCGGAGACATCGGCGCGGAGCCTCAACCTTCTGTTCTGGCTGACAACCGCGATCGGGGTTCCGGTCTCGACATAGTCACCCTGGTTGACGTTGAGTTTCTTGATGAATCCGCCAAGCGGGGAAGTGACGCTGACGTTACCATCCTTGGATGTGCCGGAAGCCAGCGCATCGTACTCTGCCTTGGCCTGTTCGTATGCCAGTTTGCTTTGATCCAAATGGCTTTCGCTGACAATGTTGTCCTTGCTCAGTTGAATGTCTCGTTCATATTCTTTCTTCGCTGCCTCGTATGTGGCTTTTACCTTAGCAAGCTGGTCTCCGCCACCGAGTTCCTTGGATGAGATTGTCGCGATCAGCGAGCCTTTACCTACGGCCGAGCCCTCTGCCAGTTTCCCGAAGCTGACGACTCCGGAACTTTTCGCCACTACGGTCATCTCGTCTCCCATAGCGGATAGAATCTGTCCGCTTGTGTGGATCACCTCATTGAAATCACCCACGGCTACAGTGTCGGTCGTGATTCCGAATGTTTTCTGGCGCTCAAGGCTCACCTCGATCTCGCCATCGTGCCCGTGACCGTCCTCGTGCCCGTCAGCCTCACCGTGGCTGTGTTCGTGTTCGTGGTTATGCCCCTTGCAGGCCTCGCCACTATGGTTATGCCCGTGCTCGTGCTCCTCGTGAGCCTCAGCCTCGTGATCGTGATTGTGATCCCCGTGATTTGAATGGTTACCGCACCCTGCCAAAATAGCGCAGAATGCCATCAACGTTATTATCGTTTTCTTCATTTTAAGTGAATATATGTTTTTAAGTGAATATTTGAGTTATAAATATCCTAAAATTATTGAATAGGCTGATTCCGCCTCTCTCTATTCATTGTACGCGTCCCTACCTGTTAATTAGCATTATTGCCTCCGTTTGACGCTTATCACATCGCACGGATGGTCATTCCGTAAAAATGGCTGTTTCCCGTACTGTGTTGATAATCAGTATATTCGTAAGTCCTGCCCTCCGATTTAGCCGGGCAGGGATTTGCAACCGGTTAACATTCAGTAATTTGCGCTTATCGCACTTGATGCGGAACCAAGATGGTGGACTGAATGTTACGCAGCGACGGGCGGGGCGTTGGGAGCCATTGAAGAGACCAATGGCGGTGCGATAGATGGTATGAGATCCCCGGAAGCATATTCATTAGCGGTGCTTTCGGAGGTGATGGTCAGTAGGTTGGAGAGAATGGCAAGGATCGGGAACATGTCGCCGGCGTCAATGCCAAAATCTTGATTGTCAATGTGCAGCCTTTCCGACGGGCAGTACTGCTTGTGCGCCACGCAGTGGCTTTCGTCCTGGTTGTGGTTGGTGTCCGGATGGTGCGTGTGCTCGTCATCGCAGCACCCGTCCATCCCGCAGACTTCCTCCACAATGCAGATCATTGTCTGATGGTGATGATGCGGCAGCACAGTCGCCAGCGTCATCATCATCATCGCCAGAAAGATCGGCACTATGGACAATTTCCTCAACATAAAGTCTTTCAGACAATCCGAGTGCGAATTTAGCAATTATTTCTGAATATGTGAAATTGTGAGATGGTGGCCGTCAATATATTGGCTGCGGATAATTAATGAATATGTAAGTTTAACTGGTAATAATCCCCTTTGGGTGACTTTGGCTCCCGAAGAGGGAGGGAACCCGCTTTAGCGGGGAGGATCACCCGAAGGGGATTATTGCAGTTGGTCCCTATTCTAATTCCTAAGAATATGATTACTTAAGAATATAGGTATTTGGAGCGTAGCGACCGAAGGGGATTCGGGGAATCCTTTCCCCGTG
>ULVE01069813.1_pt1 | contig 16543 bp, 17 predicted proteins | sample 1959161 | NCBI WGS metagenome assembly ULVE01 (sample SAMEA4835778, study PRJEB28245) | human gut metagenome | biome: gut microbiome; material: fecal sample | place: Denmark | collected 2008
TAAATGGAACAAACCACTCCCGTCAGGATTCATACTCTTTCCCAATAGGTTCACTACCGTTTATGTCAAGCGGACATGAGGTTACTCTACGGTCCATTTCGGGTCGTGCGGGAAGAGCACACGGGGATTGTAGTACATACCTTCCTTGTCGGGGATGCGCAGGTAGTAGACTTTCGAGCCATGTACATGCAGTGTATGGGAGCGGAGCCAAGGATTCATGTTGCGCAGCAAAGCGTAAGTGATACCTTGGCTTTTGGCGAAGCGAGGCAGGTCTTCGATGGTGCTTTCTACTTTGATTTCGCGGTAGGGGATGGGCGGATAAAGGTCGGACGCGCGCAGGCGGAAGCCGAAACGGGCAGGGTCGGCAAATAGCATTTTGGCGGCAAGGATGCGGTAGACGTATCGGGCGGTTTCTTCTACCAATTGCAGGTCGAGTGCGTTTTCTTCGTATTGCCGTTTCAGTTCGCGGGAGATTCGTCCTTGCCCGGCATTGTAAGACGCGGCTACACTGGTCCAACTCCCGAAGCGGGCGTAGGCTTGCTTCAGGTAACGGCAGGCTGCACGGGTGGCTTTTTCTACGTGATAGCGTTCGTCAACCGAATTGCCCACTTCCAGTCCGAATTCACGTCCGGTGGCTGGCATGAATTGCCACAATCCTGCGGCTCCCGCTCCCGACCGTGCCAACGGATTGTTGTTACTCTCGATGGACATCAGGTATTTGAAATCATCGGGCACACCGTTTTCGTGTAAAATCGATTCCACGATGGGGAAATAACGGTTGGCCCGCTTAATCATTTGGAGGGTAGTGCTGTGCATATAAGAAAAGGCAAGCAGTTCGCGGTCCATGCGTTCGCGGCGGTCGAAACGGGTAAGGTCGATGGTTTCTCCGCAAAATGTCATGCTTTGCGGTATCTCTACGCAACTGTAAGAAGATGGGGATGTGGGGGCGTCAGGACCGGTTTGCGCGTGCGATGGCGTGAATTTTGCCGGTAAGAGGATAAGGGCGACTGCAAAGAGTAGTGTCGTGTGAATGGAAGTTGCTTTCATGTTCGGGTCGTTTTTATTCTTCAATTGTGAAGCTTTTAAGTATTGTTTCAGGAAGCGGATCGGTGGGTTCGGAATAGACGATGGATACATAAAGCCCGCTGCCGTCTTCTTTGGTCAGCAGGTAACTATAGAGGCATTGATCGCTTTCGCAATTGCCCCGTAACCATACGCCGTAGAATTGGGGCAGTTCAAAGTTTGTGATGTCGCTTTGGGAAGTCACTTCATCGTCGGTAGCGATGTTTTTCAATTCCTGAGCCAGTTCGGAGCGTTGGATGCCTTCGCCTTCTAATAGTTGGACGGTGATGTAATAAGTAGGTGTGCTGAGGATATAGCCTTCTTCCGAATCATCTTCTATGGTATAGCCTGCGGGGGCTTTGAAACTCACCCCGTAGGCTTGCCACGTAGCGGGCTGTAGGGTTTGGGCTGTGGCAGAGAAGGCGCCAGCAGCCGAAAGAGCAAAAGTAAATAGGGCTTTTTTCATGCTTGTCTCCGTTCTACCACTTTGCGGGCATATACTTCTTCTTCCTTGTTTACCATGACCAGAACTTGTCCGCCCATATTTGAATAGGGTGAGGTGATAGCGGACAAAGTCTCGTCTTTCAGCATGGCGGATACACCTGCCGACTCCAACAATCCTTTCACTAATTCGGCTTCCCAGAGATTTCCCCTGTAGACTTCTACCAATGAACCATACGATGTTGCTTCCATAACTGTATATTTTTAGATTATCTATAACCAAAGATAGGGATTTTTTTTAGAATAATGAAAATAAACGGAGAAAAAGTGCCGGAGTGTTGGAAAGAATTTTATTTTTGCATGGATTTAAATTGATTGTTATGAGTATAACCGATACTTTGTTGCAAGTACGACAGGCATCGCGTGGCCTGCCTTTGCTGGAAGAAGCACGTATCAATGAGGTGTTGCGGGCGGTTTCGGACACGATTCTCGACCGCGTTGATGTCTTGCTGGAAGCCAATGCGGAAGACTTGCGCCGCATGGAGCCTGCGAATCCGAAATACGACCGGTTGAAATTGACCCCCGGCCGCTTGAAAGGCATCGCTTCGGATATGAGGAACGTGGCTTCCTTGCCTTCTCCTTTGAATCGGGTCTTGGAAGAGACCGTGCGTCCGAACGGATTGCGCTTGCGGAAGGTGAGTGTGCCTTTCGGGGTCATCGGCATTATCTATGAGGCACGTCCCAATGTGAGTTTCGATGTGTTCTCGCTTTGCTTTAAGAGCGGAAGCGCTTGTGTCTTGAAGGGCGGGCATGACGCGGATTGCTCGAACCGGGCGATAGTGGCTTTGATTCATGAGGTTTTGCGGCGTTTTTGTTTGGATGAACACATCGTGGAGCTTCTTCCGGCCGAACGGGAAGCTACGACGGAATTGCTTCATGCCGAAGGACTGGTCGACTTGATTATTCCTCGCGGAAGCAAAGGTCTGATAGATTATGTGCGCCGTGAAGCCACCATTCCGGTTATCGAAACGGGAGCAGGCGTGTGTCATACCTATTTTGATGTAGCGGGCGATTCAGTAAAAGGTGCCGCTATCGTGAATAATGCCAAGACCCGGCGGGTGAGTGTATGCAATGCGTTGGATTGCTTGCTGGTGCATCGGGAACGTTTGGCGGATTTGCCGGAGTTGTGTGCGCCTTTGCAAGCATCGCATGTGATTTTGTATGCGGACGAGCCGGCATATCAGGCACTTCAGGGACGTTATCCGGAGGAATTGCTTTGCCGTGCCACACCGGAAAGCTACGGGACGGAGTTCATGGATTATAAAATGGCTATCCGTACCGTTTCGGGCATCGAGGAGGCACTTACACATATCTATGCTTATAGTTCGAAGCATAGCGAATGTATTGTGACTGAGGATAAAGATGCCGCCGCTTATTTCCAGCGCATGGTAGATGCGGCTTGCGTATATGTCAATGCGCCCACCTCGTTCACCGATGGCGCACAATTTGGATTAGGGGCTGAGATTGGCATCAGTACCCAAAAACTACATGCCCGTGGTCCGATGGGCTTGCGCGAGATAACTACGTATAAGTGGTTGATAGAGGGAAATGGACAGATTCGAGATAATTAATAATTAACAATTAATAGTTAATAACTGTATGAGAACTTACACGAATGTATTTGATTTGGGCGATTTGAAGACCGCCCTTTCCGAAGCTTTTGAAATCAAGAAAGACCGTTATAAATATGAAGCGCTGGGCAAACACCGCACTTGTTTGCTGATATTCTTCAATAATAGCTTGCGTACGCGCCTAAGTACGCAGAAAGCGGCACGTAATTTGGGCATGGACGTGATTGTACTCGATGTGAATCAAGGCGCATGGAAGCTGGAAACCGAACGGGGCGTGGTAATGGACGGAGATAAGAGCGAGCACTTGCTGGAAGCTATTCCGGTGATGGCATCGTATTGCGACATTATCGGTGTGCGCTCGTTTGCCCGTTTCGAGAGCCGTGAGGATGATTATACCGAGAAGATTCTGAATCAGTTTATCCAGTATTCGGGTAAGCCTGTATTCTCAATGGAAGCGGCTACCGGACACCCGCTTCAGGCTTTTGCCGATTTGATAACCATCGAAGAATATAAGCGGACAGAGCGTCCGAAAGTGGTATTGACTTGGGCTCCTCATCCGCGTGCCTTGCCTCAAGCCGTACCTAATTCATTTGCCGATTTCATGAACGAAGCCAATGTGGACTTTGTGATTACACATCCCGAAGGCTATGAACTCGACCCGAAGTTTGTACGTGGCGCCAAGGTGGAGTACAACCAGATGAAAGCCTTCGAAGGAGCTGACTTCATCTATGCAAAGAACTGGGCATGTCCGGGCGTGACTAATCCGGCTGATTATGGTAAAGTATTGAGCAAGGACATGAGTTGGACGGTAGATACAGACCACATGAAGGTAACAAACAATGCCTTCTTCATGCATTGCCTTCCGGTGCGCCGCAACATGATTGTGACCGATGATGTAATCGAAGCGCCTACTTCACTTGTCATCCCCGAAGCCGCGAACCGTGAAATCTCTGCAACGGTCGTGCTGAAGCGTATGCTTCAGGCGTTGTAAGTTAATGGTGAATGGTGAATAGTGAATAATGAATAGTTAATAACGAATGGCAGAAAACACTTCCCACTATTAACTATTCATTATTAACTATTAATTATCTCTCCACTTCCTTGCCGTATTCTTTCCAGTTATCAAACCCTTTGTCCAGATTATAGACTTTATAGCCTAAGTTGGTAAGGATGCGTGCGGCATTCCGGCTCCGGCGTCCGCTTTTGCAATACACGGCTACAGGTCGGTTTTTATCAAGCACCTCTTCGGCGGCTGCGGCAAAATGGTCTTCTAACACATTTACATTCAGGCTGCCCGGTATGTGCCCTTCGCTATATTCCGCAACTGTACGTACATCCAGTCGTTGCACTTCTTCATCTTGTATGAGCCGGTCGAATTCATCGGCTGTCAGGTTCTTGAATTTGTCTTGAGGTTTTGCGCTGCATGCCATTAGTCCGAGCAGGCAGACGATTACGAAGAAAAAGAAATAGAGGGGTTTAATCATGATATGGGAAATTAATAGGTGAATTCTCTGTATGTTTGTCCTTCTTTGTACGTATGGATGCGGAAGCGGATTTTGTCTCCCGTGCATAAAGTGTCTCGATAATGCTGAAGCGGCACAGACAGGTAAGTGAGGTCGGTAAATGCCTCATAGTCTTGCTTGCTGTTATGGTACAGGCGTAAGTATAAAGTACGTATGCCTTGCGTGTCGGTTGAAATGCTGTCTTCAATGAAATGGAATGTATGAGGCTGGTCTTTTCGTTTCACTTCCACTATCAGGTTCAGGTATTTGCCTGAACGCCAGATGCTCTGAATATCTACGGGGTCGGTATGGATGCTGTCTTTCCATTCGGTTGCCTTGACGGGATAAGGCGAAACCGTTATGTGGCTGGAATATAACTTTGCTTCCGGCTTTTCTCCTTCCGACAGGGGTTGGTAGATTGATACGGTGCGGTAAATCGTGTCGGCATGAAGTCCGTTCAGTCCTTCGCGCGGCTGTACGGCATAGTGTTTTCCGTTATCGGTAATCAGCCGGGTGATGGTTCCGCTTTCATCGGTCTGTAGGTCGATGAATTCGGTGAGGACATCGGGATATACATACGTTTCTTCTTTGCATGCCGTCAGGAGCAGGCAAAGAAGAAACAAATGGAGAAATACACGTCTTGTCATGCTTCCAATGCTTTCAGGTGGTTGATGGCCGGATTGGCATACATCGTCAGGATGCATTGGCGCAAGAATGGAATGTCTTTGTCAGGCAGGTCTATCATGTCGAGTTTCTTTTGCAGGTAGGCTTCGAATTTCATTTGGTCTTCCTTTGTGTATTGACCGGCAAACTCATGTTTGCCTTCCAGCAAGTCGCACGCGATGTAATTGCCCGGATAGAGCCGGTAGTTGCGATGTATATGCAAGTCGATGAGGTGCGCCAGCTTCAGGAAAAGTTCGTTCTTCGGGCATCCGCGTAAGGTTTCCAGTTCTTCATTGATGCAAGGTGCGGTTTGGAAATAGACTTTGCCTTTATAGCCGAAGATGCCGGTCTGCATATTGATTAAGTCATCTTGCTGGGTTTTCTTGAATCCTTCGATGTCGCGCTTTTGCTGCATTTCCTTGGCTTTCAGGAAATCGCACGGGTCGTATTCGTATGATAGGGAAGTGGGGACGATGTTCAGTTCTTTCAAGTAGTCGATGACATCGCCTGTACATCCCAATGCCAGCATTTTCAGTACACTTTCCTGTGTGCGGTCGTTCGAGTCTTTGGCACGTCCTTCGCGTTGGGCTATCCATACGTTTTCTTTTTTCTCTGTCACGGCAAAATGGATATAGCGCGACATACGTGCCGATGCCAGCATCATCTGTCGCATACTAAGTGTGCGTTGCACGATGAATGATTTGTTTACCCGTACCAGTTTCTTTATCCATGGATAAATGAGCAAGTTGTCTCCGATGGCAATCTCTACGGTAGTCGAGAAGTGATTGTCGACCAGTCCCACGGATAAGAATCCGGGGTCAAGCACGATATCCCGGTGGTTGGAGATGAAGGTATAGTTCTTTTCTTTATCGGGCAAGGAAGTGGCGTCCAGCATAAATCCATCGGTATATTCTTTGATGACTTTATGCAGAATCGGATAGAATATGGCGGTTTGCACCTCTAAGTTGTTTTTACATTGATGCAATTGACGGCCAAGCATATCGAGGGGCATCCCCGGCATGACTACGCTGATAACTTTCTGAAAGGCAGGGTCGGTCAGAAGCTCGTCGAATACTTGCGGAAGTTCCTCGGGTGTATACGGACGTATCTCGTCGAATTCAGCAGGAATGTTCATGATGTGTTATTTTAAAGTTTGCCTCAAAGATACATATTTTCAATGAAGAATGAAGAATGAAGAACGAAGAATTGCTTCATCCGCATGGATTTCTTCGTTCTTCATTCTTCATTCTTTCATTTCGAGAAGCTATCCTCTATGATGTCGGTCATAATCTCTTTCATACCGATACCTGCGGCACGTGCCTGCTGGGGGATAAAGCTGGTGGCGGTCATGCCCGGAGTCGTATTGATTTCGAGCAGGTTGATTTTCTCGCCTTCGGTGATGATATAGTCTACCCGCACCAGACCTTTGCACCCCAAGATGTCGTAAATGGCGGAGGTAAGTTTCTGTACCCGTGCGGTCAGTTCGGGGCTGAGGCGTGCGGGGGTGATTTCGGTCACTTGCCCGTTGTATTTCGCGTTGAAGTCGAAGAATTCGTTCTTGCTGACCACTTCCGTGATAGGCAATACCACCGACTTGTTTCGTGTCTTGTAGCATCCGTTTGCCAGTTCGACGCCGTCCATAAAGGCTTCTATCATCGCGTCATCCGATTCGGCGAAGGCGGCTTGCAGGGCGGGTTGGATTTGCTCTTTGGTCTTCACCTTGGTCACACCGAAGCTGGAACCGCTGGCATTGGGCTTGATGAAGCAGGGCAAGCCGATTTTTTCGATGACTTCCTCATCGCTGATGCCGTTCCGCTTGTGTACCAGCATCGATTCAGCCACCCGCACACCGAAGCTTTTCAAGTATTGGTTGGTCACAAACTTATTAAACGTCAGTGCCGAAACCAATACATCACAGGTCGAATAGGGAATGCCGAGCAATTCGAAATAACCTTGCAGGATGCCGTTCTCGCCCGGTGTGCCGTGGATGGTGATGTAGGCGAAGTCGGGTTTTATCTTCTGCCCCTTCTCCACGAAGCTGAAGTCGTTCTTGTCGACTGCGCTCTTCGAACCGTCCTCCAAGATGGCGTTCCAGCCTTTGCGGCTCAGTTCGATGACATATATATTATATTTATCTTTGTCGATGAAAGAATAGATTCCTTCTGCACTTTTCATGGAGACATCGTGTTCTGATGAGTCTCCTCCTGCCACGATAGCAATGATACGTTTCATAATTCTTCTCTGTTACTGATATATGCCCTCCATTTCTCCAGCAAGCGTGTCATGTCTTCGGGCAGTTCGGAAGTGAAGAACATTTCCTTGCCCGTGCGGGGATGTACGAATCCCAATGTCTTGGCGTGCAGGGCTTGCCGGGGGCAAATGGCGAAGCAGTTGTTTACAAATTGTTTGTATTTACTGAAATGAGTTCCTTTCAATATCTCGTGTCCACCGTATCGTTCATCATTGAACAATACGTGGCCGATGTGTTTCATGTGTACACGTATCTGGTGCGTGCGTCCGGTTTCGAGCACACATTTCACGAGGGTGACATAGCCCAGACGTTCCAATACCTTGTAATGGGTAACGGCATGTTTTCCTTGCGTAGGGTCGCTCAGTACCGCCATTTGCATGCGGTCTTTGGGGTTCCGTCCGATATTGCCTTCGATGGTTCCTTCGTCTTCATCGATGATGCCCCATACCAAAGCGTTGTATTCGCGCTGGGTGGTCTTGTTGTAGAATTGCAAGCCTAAATGCGTCTTGGCATCCGGGGTCTTGGCTACAACCAATAGTCCCGACGTGTCCTTGTCGATGCGGTGCACCAGGCCTACTTGCGGGTCGTTCGGGTTATACGAAGGCACGTCTCTCAGGTGCCAGGCTATGGCGTTCACCAAGGTGCCATGGTAATTTCCGCAACCCGGATGTACGACCAGGCCCGCCGGCTTGTTTATCACCATCAAGTCGTCGTCTTCATAAACGATATCCAAGGGAATGTCTTCGGGGATGATGTCGTTTTCATACCGCGGGCGATCCATCATCACGGTCAAGACATCGAGCGGCTTTACCTTATAGCTGCTTTTCACCGGTTTCCCGTTAGCCATGACATAGCCGTTATCCGCAGCCGTTTGGATGCGGTTGCGCGATGCGTTGACGATACGTTCGAACAGGTATTTGTCGATACGTACCGGAGCTTGCCCTTTGTCTACCGTGACACGGAAATGTTCGTATAGTTCGGGCGGAGAGCCTATCGGCTCAATGTCTTCAAGGGTATCATCCAGTTCGGTTATGTCATCTGTATCCATGGGGCGGTTCAGCTATATGCTTTCGTCTTTTCATTTAACTTAAAACCAAGAGTCATCTACTTGCGCTTCTCCTGCATCGTTCAGGTTGAAGTTCAAGGAGTCGGTAGCAAGCGAGTCGCGCAGGTGTGTATCACCTATGCATAAAGTCAGTAAGGCTTCGAATGGCACTTTGTCACCCGATTTCAGCTTTCTTCCCCTGTATTTGATGCCATACACCCAGTCTTGTTCTCCGGGCACCAGCTCGGGCTCGGTCAGCTTGAACTTCATCGCCTTCAGCTTGGCGGCTGCCTGGCGCATGGAGCTATTGTCGATAATGTCGGGTATCCTGACACGGGGCACTTCGCGCGTGTTGATAGTCAGGTAGATGGTGCGTCCTTCCTTCACCCTCATGCCTGCTTCGGGCTTCTGTTCGAGGATGATGCCGGGAGAAAGTTCTTTCACGTAGGTAGAGTCGACCACTGCGCTTTGCATATTCTGGTTTTGAAGCAGGAGTTGCGCCTGTTCCAATGATTTGTGCTTGACGTTGGGGACGAGATACGACTGTCCATGGTGGGTGTATGCATCCAGCCAGAACAATGTCCCGACAATGGCACCGACAATCACCACAATCATTCCGATGATGTTCCACCAGAAGAAACGGTTGTGCTTGAATGAGAAAAATTCTTTCAGCTTTGTCATAATATCATGCAATCAATCTTGGTTTTCGGGGTCAAAGATACAATAAAAAAAGAAAAGCCGCAAAACACTGTCTCAGCATCTTGCGACTCCTTAGTCTTTTTCCGGTCTCGGACTTATGCTTTTACGCCATTGTATTCGTCAGAGACAGTCAGTTTCTTACGTCCCTTGGCACGGCGCGCAGCCAATACGCGGCGGCCATTAGCAGTTGCCATTCTTTCACGGAAACCGTGTTTGTTTTTTCTCTTTCTGTTGGAGGGTTGATAAGTTCTTTTCATCTTCGTATCTAATTATGTTATTATTTCATATCGTTCGGGCTGCAAAAGTAGTGACTTTTTTTCAATAAACCAAATAGCTAAATCATTTTTAGACAAATCTTTTTGTGTTTTTCCCTGATTTAGATTAATTTTGCGCCCGAATAGATGAAGACAAACAAATCAGTAATCACATAAAATAAAGATTTCTAGTTATGATTAATGCTCAAGACATTAAGATTGGAACCGCTATCCGCATGGATGGCAAGTTGTATTTTTGCATCGACTTCTTGCATGTAAAACCGGGTAAGGGAAACACTTTCATGCGTACGAAGCTGAAAGACGTGGTAGACGGCTATGTATTGGAACGCCGTTTCAATATCGGTGAAAAGCTGGAGGATGTACGTGTGGAACGTCGCCCGTATCAATTCCTTTATAAAGAAGGTGACGATTATATCTTCATGAACCAGGAAACTTACGAACAAGTGCCTATCGCCCGCGATTTGATTGAAGGCGTTGATTTCCTGAAGGAAGAAATGGTGGTAGACGTTGTGTCGGATGCTTCTACCGAAACCATCCTGTTTGCCGAACTGCCGGTAAAAGTGCAATTGAAAGTCACTTATACCGAACCGGGCTTGAAGGGTGATACTGCTACAAACGCTACGAAGCCTGCTACGGTAGAAACAGGCGCTACTGTACGTGTGCCGTTGTTCATCAATCAAGACGAAACTATCGAAGTCGATACGCGCGACGGTTCATACGTAGGCCGTGTAAAGGCTTGATAAAGGCATATACCTTTATATATAATAAGGGCTGCATTCCTTTTATATCAGGAGTGCGGCCTTTATTCCGTAATGGTGTCCTGAAAAGGCGGGAAAAACGGAAGTATTTGTCCTAAAAGGTGTGCTTTTGTGTCTTGTTTTTAAGAATCGACTAAAAATATTGAAAATAGGTCTTGCGTAAGTGCGTAATTTATACCAACTTTGCAGCCGGGTTAAAAATCGACTAAAACATAAATTTGAAAGAAATGAAAAAGAATTTGTTTTTTTATTTGTTTGCGCTCGTGTGCGCTATGCCTCTTTTCACTTCGTGTAGTGATGATGAGGAGACTCCCGTGGCTTCGATAGAGGAAGAAATTGCCGGAAATTATGGAGGTACATTGGAAATTCAGTTGTTTGGCCAGGTTATTTCGGGCGATGGCATTGCCCAGAATGTCAATGTAACAAAGGCTGGCGACAACGCTATTTCTTTGTCGATTGTAGATTTTTCTTTTCTTGGGATTCAGGTAGGCGATATCAATTTGAGTAATTGCCCGTTGACTTCGACCGGCGATAATAGCTATAGCTTCACGGCTGAACCTTTTGAGCTGGCGGCAGAAGATGGTTCGATGACTTGCACCGTGACGTTGAATAGCGGAACAATTGTGGATAAGATTCTGGCTTTGGATTTGAGTATAAACGCCCAATTGGGAGCTGCTCAACAAGACGTTACCGTCACATTTACGGGTGAACGCGGCGTAACTGCAGAAATAGCAAGCTCGGAAGCTCAAATCACTTCGTTCTCTTTTGATACGTCTGTAGAAGCCAATGCCGCTGTGCTTACTCAACCGGTGATTGATGAAGAAGCCCACACGATTACATTCACGGTAGAAAAAGGGCTGGACATTACGGCCTTGGTACCTACGATTGAAGTATCTGAAGGTGCTACGGTAACTCCGGCAAGTGGTGAGGCTGTCAATTTCGAAACGGGCAACGCTTCTTTTACCGTGGTTGCAGAAGACGGAGTGACAAGTGTGACTTATACGGTATCTTGCGGTATAACCAGTCTGGTTCGGTACGATTTCGAGACATGGGCTACTCCCGAAGGAGCTATGTATCCCGAAGTGGTAAATCCCGAAGGATGGGCTACTTGCAACGATGCGGTTGCTTTGATTAAGAATCTGGGATTTTTGGGTGGAATCACTTATACGGGCGAATATCCGGTGCGTGAAACAGCGGATGCGCATTCAGGTTCGAAGGCAGCGATTCTGGAATCGGTAGATACGCAAGGTGGTGAAATCTTCGGTCAGGTTATTCCGAAAGTAACCGCAGGTTCGATGTTCTTGGGTAACTTCAATGCAATGGCTGCTATGACCGACCCGATGGCAACAACTGAATTCGGCGTGGTTTATAATGAGAAGCCGGTAAAAGTATCTGGTTATTTTAAATACACTCCGGGTACAGAATTTTACAATGAGGCAGGCGAATTGCAGGCAGACCGGAAAGATGCTTGCGCGATTAGTGCTGTGCTGTATGAAGTAGAAAGCGAAGAGGAAACGCTGAACGGAAGCACGATTTACACTTCAGACAAGGTCGTTGCCCAAGCCATGTTCACTACGGGCGAAGCCGTCGCTGAATATACTCCGTTCGAGTTGAACTTGGAATATGTAAAAGACTACGATGCAAGCAAGATGTATAAGTTTGCCGTTATCTTCTCGGCAAGTGCCGATGGCGCAGCATACAATGCAGCTGTAGGAAGTACTTTATATATTGATGATGTTACGATTGAAAACGAAGCCGTAGCAGAGTAAACTTAAACTTTTTTCTGAGACAACAACGTGGCGTGAAAGCAGGACATAAACAGCTTGCTTTCACGCTTTTTTCGTTTTGTATGTAACGTATGGTCAAAAGGAAATGCTTCAAAAGCTCATCCCCAATCATCGCACGATAAATTCAAAACAGTTTCTGAGTAGCGGTCTGTATATGCAGCAGCAACTTGTCTTTTTTAGAATACATACCCGAATCCAATGTTCAGGTAGATGGGATACATGGCGAAAGTGATAGTGTTGAAATCTTTCCGGAAGATGTCGTTCAGTCCCCATGTCAAGTCGGCATGTACGGTCAGGTGCTTGTAAGCCCTCCATGCTCCGCCCAGTTGCAGTCCCCATTGGAAACGGCGGAGGTCTTCGGAAAAGTCATAGGTGGCAATGTTGTCGCCTGTGAAGTTGACGCGGCTTCCGGTTGCGTCGGGGGTACGCAGATGGCCTTCATAGACATTGCCGTCGAAATCACCGCTCATCATATACGAAAAGTAAGGGCCGAATACCAGTTTCCATCGTTCGCTTATCTTGTAATTGGCGAGGATAGGTATGGTGAGGAGTGACATTTTCACTTTAGTCTTTACGCCGCCGGTCCATAAGCCTTGGATTTTTCCACCGGTCTCGCTGAGGATTTCCATGCCGTAATTCTTTACGGTAGCTTCTGTCGTCATGCTTTTGCTGTCAAGGCGTAACCCTACGCTTACGCCCCATTTTTTGGCTTCGTCTATCCATTTTGTAGCATTTCCTTCGATGGTGATGGCAAGGCCAGGGCTGTAGCTGTCGATGCTTCTGATTTCGTGTGGAAGCGGAAGAGGGGAAGTTCCTCCTATATTGACTCCTGCTTTGAATTCGTATTCCAGTCCGTGCAGGGTCGACCAGATTAAGCCTTTATGTTCAGTCCGTTGTGCTTGTACAGCGTTGAAACCGAGCGCAAAGATTGCGATGAGGGTAAGTATGTATTTTTTCATATTGTTTGCTTGGTTAGGGTTGATTATTCACAGATTACTTCCACTTCGTCAATGCAAAGTTCGCTTCCTATGGCACCACGGAAGTAGGCTCCTTCGATGCTGGAAGAAAAGACGATTGCCAGTTTGTATTTGCCGTTCGCCAGTCCTTCAAGGTCTATTGTCTTGCCGTTTTGCGGCTTGAATGGAAAGTCGAAGTAAGTCCATTTGTCAGTTTCTTTCATGTTGTCGATACGTGCCATGAGGGCGATGTTTTCGTTGATGGGACCTACTAAAGGAAGTGCGTCGCCTGCCACGGTATAGTCGCTGGTAAGAGCTTCGTAGAGCAGGGCATAGATGTCTCCCATATCGCTTTTTCCTTCTACCACATTCTTGTTTTCGTCGGTAAAGACTTCTCCTTTTTTGTATTTATACCATCCGGTAAGGCGTACGGGCATTTTGGTGAAAGGAAAGCCGAAACGTGTGGCTCCAAGCGGATCCATGACAGCATTTTGTACATCGAACGAGCCGATGAATAAGTTTCCGGCTGCAATGGGCATTCCGATGGGTTCACCGAAGGAGCCGGTGTCGCTGGTAGTCAGGCGGACACTTTTGCCGCTATATCCGATAGGGGATTGTACGGTAGGGTATTCGGTTTCGTTCAGTGCCATGCCACTTAATTCGTATCCGGGGTTTCCACTGGCCCATTGCATGATGCCCGACTCATTGGTCAGGTAGAAGATGTGGAAGGGGGTTGTTGCCCGGAGGTTCTCGAACGAATAGTGGGTCGGAAGTTCCATTTTGTTGATGCGGACTACGTATGTCGCTTGGGTATTTCCGTCTTCCGACGTTACGGTAAAACGCCGCAAGGTACGTTGGCTAAAGTCGTAATAAGGAGGCTGGTCGCCTGCTTCCTGTTCGTCGGCTTGGATGGTTGCCCCGTCGGCGAGGGTAAAATTCAGCTCTTGCCGGGATACGTCCGTACCGTCAAGCACATAAATTTCAATTTCTTTATGTGTGGCATCAATATTTGCCAGCTGTATATTCGCTCCGGTGCAACCATCGATGGCAGCTTCTACATTAGGTACCTCGTCTTGGATGCAAGAAGTGGCAAGAAGGGACAGGATAATGCCTGCCGCACATGTTCTGAAGTTCATAGTTGTCCTTTTTTAAGTATTTGGTTACAAAGGTAATAAAAATACCCAAAGGAACGGATCTGCGGTGCGTAAAAATGAAACGGAATGGAGAAAAAAGAAAAATCCGGTTCTCCGCAAAGAGAACCGGATTCAGATTTGTTATGTCGGATGTGTATGAGAATTATACGATACCTTGAGCCATCATGGCATTTGCCACTTTCATGAATCCGGCAACGTTGGCACCCTTCACATAGTTGATATAACCGTCGGGCTCTGTTCCGTATTTCACGCAAGCTTCGTGGATGTTCTTCATGATGCTCTTCAGCTTTTCGTCCACTTCTTCCTGGCTCCAGCTCAGCTTGATAGAGTTCTGGGTCATTTCCAGGCCAGAAACGGATACACCGCCGGCGTTGGCTGCTTTACCCGGAGCGTACAGGATTTTAGCTTCCTGGAATACGCGGATAGCTTCGGGGGTAGAAGGCATGTTGGCACCTTCGGATACAGCGAATACACCGTTTGCAATCAGAGCGCGTGCATCGTCGCCATTGATTTCATTCTGGGTTGCAGAAGGAAGGGCGATGTCTGCCTTTTCATTCCAAGGACGTGCGCCTGCTACGTATTTGCAGCCGTATTTTTCTGCATATTCACGGATACGTCCGCGGTAGAGGTTCTTCAATTCCATGATGTAGTCCAGTTTCTCACGGTCGATGCCGTCCGGATCGTAGATATAACCGTCTGAGTCGGACATGGTAACTACTTTCGCACCCAACTGAATCAGTTTTTCTACTGTATATTGTGCTACGTTTCCTGCACCTGATACCAGACAGGTCTTGCCTTTGATATCGATGTTGCGGGTCTTCAGCATTTCGAGCAGGAAGTAGATGTTTCCGTAACCTGTAGCTTCGGGACGGATCAATGAACCACCGAATTCGCGTCCTTTACCGGTTAATACACCGCTGAATTCACGGGTCAGTTTCTTATACATACCGAACATATAGCCTACTTCACGTCCGCCTACACCAATATCGCCGGCAGGAACATCGGTTTCAGGACCGATGTGACGCCACAATTCCAGCATGAACGCTTGGCAGAAACGCATTACTTCTGCATTCGACTTGCCACGCGGAGAGAAGTCGGAACCACCTTTACCGCCACCCATCGGGAGTGTAGTCAATGAGTTCTTGAATGTCTGTTCGAAAGCCAAGAACTTCAAGATACCGAGGTTTACAGAGCTGTGGAAACGGATACCGCCTTTGTACGGGCCGATGGCGTTGTTGTGTTGCACACGGTATCCCATGTTGGTCTGGATGTTGCCTTTATCGTCCATCCAAGTTACGCGGAACTGGTAAACACGGTCTGGAATGCACAGGCGTTCAATCAGGTTTACTTTATCGAATTCGGGATGCTTGTTGTATTCTTCTTCGATAGTTCCTAACACTTCTTCTACTGCCTGATGGTATTCAGGTTCATTCGGAAATCTTCTTTTCAGATCTTCCAGTACTTTAGCTGCATTCATTCTTCTTTAGGATTATTGGTTATTAATACTCTTCTTGTTGTTTGATGTGGCAAAAGTATAGATTCTTTTTTATTTATGCAACAATTTAGTAAGGAAAATAAAGAAAAAATGTCAAAAAGCTGTTTTTGTTTCGTTTTTGTGTGGAAATGACTACTTCAGTCACTTCTTTTTTAACGCTTTGACAATGGGGATGAACACGAGTGCGCCCGAAATGAGTATCGTCAGGATAAGCATTCCGTCAATTTGTGGGCTGGAAGTAAGAACAATGAAGCAAAGTGCCGCCCAAAACAAGGCAAGCACGACACATTGGGTAGGGGTAAGAGGTTTACGCATGATGGTTGGGTTGTAAAAGAAAGGTTGATATAAGAAACGCAGATTAACGCAGATTCGCGCAGCACGTTTAGAAGCTGTTTTGAATTTCTCCAAAAAGTTTTTCTTGGCTTGATGTATCCGTTTTCGTGTGTGCTTTGGGCGATTTTTTGGCCCTTTTCGCTCCTGTTCTTCGTCAGATAGCCCGCTATCTTCCTCATCACAGAAGCGAAAATGCCTCAAAAACTCATCCCAAATCATCGCACGATAAATTCAAAACAGCTTCTTAGGTTTGTCTGCGTTTATCTTGCGCTAATCTGCGTTTTTAGAAAGCAAGCATAAGCTCTTTATTCTTGGTTATGCAGCTTCTTCGCAACAATGGCATCGATGCAGGCGATGGCGGTGATGTTCACGATGTCACGCACAGAGCTTTCGATGTCGGTGAAGTGGATGGGTTTGTTCAGTCCCATTTGAATCGGGCCGATTACTTCCGTTTCGCTCATGCTTTGGATAAGCTGGTAAGTAGCGTTGGC
>ULVE01058362.1_pt1 | contig 16311 bp, 14 predicted proteins | sample 1959161 | NCBI WGS metagenome assembly ULVE01 (sample SAMEA4835778, study PRJEB28245) | human gut metagenome | biome: gut microbiome; material: fecal sample | place: Denmark | collected 2008
TCCTCTGTGAAACACTGTACCCTTTGTGGTAAATAAGACAACACAACCATGAAAGAACCCGAAATAAGCGTAGGTATACTCAACACGCAAGAAATAGATTTTAACCTGAACGGACGCTTCCTTGCCAAAGGCGAAAGCGTAGACGGCAAGCAAACCGTCTCCTTTAAGGAGGGAGGCATTTTGTGGAACGGCAACTTGTATCAGGAACTGACTTTCACTCCGCTGGAAGAAGAAGCCTCTTTCGCTATCCACAATGTGACCATCGGCATCAATTTCCACTGGGAACGCCAGGAAACCCAACGTTTTCTCGGCGTACTGAAATTAGTAGTAGACGAAGGAGGCATTACCGCCATCAATATCCTGCCTGCCGAAGATTACCTTATCAGCGTCATTTCTTCGGAAATGAATGCTACTTCCTCACTGGAATTTCTGAAAGCCCATGCCGTTATCTCACGAAGCTGGCTATTGGCACAGATAGAAAAGCGGAAAGCACTGAGCAAGAAAGACAACGGTTTCTTTTCGTTCATCAAGACCGAAACCGAATACATCCGCTGGTACGACCGGGAAGACCATACGATTTTCGACGTATGTGCCGATGACCATTGCCAACGCTACCAAGGCATCACCAAGGCGTCGAACCAACGGGTGGAAGAAGCGGTAAAAGCTACCCGCGGACAAGTACTGATGTACAAGAACGCCATTTGCGATGCACGCTTCTCAAAATGTTGCGGAGGAGTGACCGAAGAGTTCAATACGTGCTGGGAAGACAAACATTACCCCTATTTGAGTGCGGTACGCGACACTCCGAAAGAAACACCGATACCCAATCTGACCCGTGAAGAAGAAGCCGAACGATGGATACGCTCTGCTCCGGAAAGCTTTTGCCACACGCATGATAAGGCAATTATCCGCCAGATTCTGAATAATTACGATTGTGAAACTACCAACTTTTATCGCTGGAAAATCCGTTACACCCAAGCCGAGATAGCCGAGTTAATCCACAGCAAGACCAAAAGCGACTACGGAAAGATACTCGACCTCATCCCTATCGAACGGGGGAAGTCGGGACGCATCAGCAAACTGAAAATCGTGGGCTCGGAAAAGACCTTGATTATCGGAAAGGAACTGGAGATACGGCGTACCCTCTCGCCTACCCACTTGTTTAGTTCAGCTTTTGTAGTAGATAAAGGTGAAACCGCAGACGGAGCGCCTGCATGGTTCCAACTGACAGGAGCCGGATGGGGACACGGCGTAGGCTTGTGCCAGATAGGAGCCGCCGTCATGGGCGAACAAGGATTCAATTACAACGACATCTTGCTGCATTATTACAAGAATGCGGAAATAAGGAAACTATACTGATCATAAATACTTCACCACAGAGCGGCACAGCATCACACGACGTTTTTTATCGGAACATCTTCTTTGTGATACGCTGTGCTCCCGGTGGTAAATAATACATCACATAAAAATTATGAATGTCTGCATTCAGCCAATACATACCCCAAAAAAAATGAATATATACTGCATGCGCAGTTGGATATATACTTCATCCGCCCATGAATATATACTTCATCGGCCAAGTAAGTACTACTGCGTTTTTCATGCGGATAGACTGGCTGACCGCAGAATTCAGGAATATATTAATCTTTAAATAGCAAAATGATGAAAACTGAATTTCTTGAACTCATCCAGACACGCCGCAGTTGCCGCAAATACCAAGCGCAACAGATTACGGACGAAGAGCTGGAAGCCGTGCTCGAAGCCGGTACGTATGCCCCCACCTCACGTGGCTTGCAAGCTCCTTACATCGTAGCCGTACAAAACGAAGGCTTACGTAAGACATTAGGAGAAATGAACGCCCGCATTATGGGAGTAACCTTTAATCCGTATTACGATGCGCCTACCTATGTATTGGTATTCGCACCGGCTGACGCAAACAACCCGATACAAGACGGAAGCTGCGTCCTGGAAAACATGATGCTGGCCGCTCATGCTATCGGATTGGGAAGCTGTTGGATACATCGTGAACGCGAAATGTTCGGCACAGAAGAAGGAAAACAACTGATGAAAGAATGGGGACTGCCCGAAGGACTGATGGGTATCGGCGCACTTGCCTTAGGCTATCCAGCCGAAGCTCCCGCGCAGGCGAAACCCCGCAAAGAAGATTATTATCGGATTATCAAGTAATTGAGATTCTATTCACCACAGAGGACACAGAGAAAATGATTTTTAAAACTCTGTGAGCCTCTGTGCCCTCTGTGGTAAAACAAAAACACTTTATCCAATCGCCACTTTAATCACTCCGTCTTCTCTGCACTCGAAAAGCCGATAGGCTTCTTCGATACGGCTAAGCGGAAAACGGTGAGTGATGAGTGGAGTGGTATCAATTTTCCCCGCTTCTATCAGACGAAGAATCTCAGCGCAATCGCACCCGTCTACCCCGCCGGTCTTGAAAGTCAGATTCTTGCCATACATATCGGGCAAAGGCAAAACCTGTGGTTCGTCATACATCGCCACTACCGTCACAATCGCATTCGGACGGGCACATTGCCATGCCAACTGGAAGGTATCAGGTGCTCCAGCCACTTCCATCACTACATCGGCTCCTCCATGGTCGCTATGCGCACGCACAAAAGCAAGGCATTCTTCGGGAGTAGTCACCCACACATCCGGATAATGCCGGCGGATGAAACCAATGCGTTCGGGCGATTTCTCGCAGACAATAATGCGGCGAGGATGCTTTAACATCGTACACAGAAGCGAACAGATTCCCGTAGGACCCGCACCAATAATCAGCACCGTGTCTTCGGGAGTTATCTCGGATATACGTGCCGCCCAGAATCCGGTAGCAAGGATATCGCCTACAAACAAAGCCTGCTCATCACTCACCATATCAGGGATGCGATTCAAACCCTGGTCGGCATGGGGCACACGGACATATTCCGCCTGACCACCATCAATCCGGCATCCCAATGCCCAACCTCCATCCGGGTCGGTGCAATTATTCACATATCCATGCTTGCAGAAAAAACATTCCCCACAAAAAGTCTCCACATTTACGGCTACACGGTCGCCGGGCCTTACATTTCGAACCGCATCGCCCGTTTCTTCGACTATACCTACCATTTCATGCCCTACGGTAATGCCTGGAACGGCACGCGGCACACTTCCATGCTTGATATGCAAATCGCTGGTACAAATACTTCCCAACGTGACACGCACAATCGCATCGCGCGCATCTTTTAACTGAGGTTTCGGTTTCTCTCTCAATTCGAACCTTCCTTGTTCTACATACGTATATGCTAACATAAGTTCATTTACTATTTTTCAATTTACAATTTACAAAACTACAGTTTAGAAGCTGTTTTGAATTTATCGTGCGATGATTTGGGATGAGTTTTTGAGGCATTTTCGCTTCTGTGATGAGGAAGATAGCGGGCTATCTGACGAAGAACAGGAGCGAAAAGGGCCAAAAAATCGCCCAAAGCACACACGAAAACGGATACATCAAGCCAAGAAAAACTTTTTGAAGAAATTCAAAACAGCTTCTTAATGTGCTAATAAACCAATGTGGCAATGTGCTGATTCATTCTCACATTAGCACATTATTCATTAGCACATTAAATCTACTCATTTCTTTCCAAACTCTGGGTCTATCTTCAACAATGCTGTTACGGCAAAGGTCGCCACACAACATACCATAATCCAGATAAAGAACAACCGATAGCCCAACTGTTCCTGAAGCCAGCCAGCAGCCATACCCGGAAGCATCATGCCCAATGCCATAAATGCTGTACAGATAGCGTAATGTGCCGTGCTGTGTGTTCCACGCGAGAAGTAAATGAGATACATCATATAGGCAGTAAAGCCAAACCCATACCCGAACTGCTCGATGAAAATACAGACATTGACCCACAACAGGCTTGTTTCAGGGAAATAACTCAAATAGACGTACACCAAATCAGGCAGGGAAATCGCCCAGACCATAGCCCATAGCCAATGCTTCAATCCGTTCCGGGCTACGGCAATGCCTCCCAAGATACCTCCAATCGTAAGCCCGATGATACCTACCGTGCCTTGAGTAAAACCAATCTGTTCGGTAGTCATCCCTAATCCGCCTTCGGATAACGGGTCGAGCAAAAAAGGAATACTCATCTTTGCCAACTGTGCTTCGGGAAAGCGGTAAAGCAACATAAACAAGAGTGCTGCCCCAATGCCTTCTTTCTGGAAAAACGAACGGAAAGTAAGCAAAAATTCACGTAATAATCCGCGCGCCGAGACATTGGCGGCAGGACGGTCGGAGTCCGGACGAGGAAGTACAAAAGCGTGATAGACAAACAATGCCAGAAACAAGCCTGCCATTACCAGAAACGTCATGCTCCACGCATACGGAATGCCCCGTTCCGACTTTTCCAAATAGCCGGCAAACATAATCAGTAATCCTTGCCCTGCAATAGTGGCTATGCGATAAAAAGTGCTCCGGATACCTACAAACAAAGCTTGCCGGTGCGGAGAAAGCCCCAGCATATAAAATCCGTCCGCGGCAATGTCGTGCGTGGCGGACGCAAAAGCCATCAACCAGAATACAGCTAACGTCGACTGAAAAAAATGGTCAGCCGGAATCAGGAAAGCAATACCAGCCAGTCCGGCACCCACCAAGGCTTGCATGGCAACAATCCACCAACGCTTGGTGCGGAGTAAGTCGATAAACGGACTCCATAAAGGCTTGATGACCCACGGCAAGTTCAGCCAACCCGTATATAAAGCTACCTCTGTATTCGAGATGCCCATGCGCTTGTACATCACCAACGACAGAGTCATCACGGCAATGTATGGCAATCCCTCAGCAAAATAGAGCGTGGGAACCCATGCCCACGCCGCATCTCTTGTCAAGCCTCTCCGTCGTCCCATTCATCATCTCCTTCATCAAAATGGTCTTCTCCATCGTCTTCGTCTTCATCGTCATGTCCGCAACAACCGTGATGACGATGGTCGCGATGATGGCGCAGACGATAACGACGGTCGTCCCATTCATCGTCTCCTTCATCGAAATGGTCTTCCCCGTCATCCCAGAACTCACCTTCCCAGCGTCCTTCATCCCATTCATCATCCCACTCGTCATCATAGAAACGTTCGATGATATTGCCTTTTTCCGATACAACCAATACGTAGCTCCGGTCGTTCCGGTCGGCTTGCACGATGTAATACATTCCCCGACGGTTCTCCATCGCTTTGTTATCGTTATCGTCTATTTCTTCATAAACAAATCCTGAACGCTTCAACACATTGATGACTGCACGAGGAAGGCGGCTTCGGCGCACTTCCCACATCGTACGCAACCAATCCCCGTCGTGATTAAAAATCACAATTTTTTCCGCTCCCCGATGATTCATCTTCACTTCGATAAACCCGTCATCGTAATCTTTATCCAAGATACGGGCGTTCGGATAACGTTTACGTACAAAGGAGGTCGGATCACTTTCGGCATACGCACCCATTACAAAGCACATAGCCAGCATTCCCAAAAATACACGCATTTTCATAAATCGTCTGTTTTTATGGTTTAGGCAAATGTACAAAGCTTTTCTTATTAAAGGGGAATTACAGTGTTAAGAAAGTCAAAAGACTTCAAGCACAGTTTCCTTCCCTCCAATGCAATACAAAAACAAACGAACCCTCTCCTGCCGTAAAAGCAAGGAAAGGGTTCACTTTTATTATTTTACAAAGAATCAGTTGTTTTCGGGGCGGAGCTTGCGCACTACAACACCCGTCTGCCACATTTCGCTTTCGCGCAATGCTTTCAGCTCTTCGTTCAATTTTTCACGATAGTCGGGTTGAGAATTCGAATCAATAGAACGCTGTGCTTCCAAGCCATCGGCTACTGACTTGTACAGTTTCTCGAACACGGGCTTGGTTGCATCGTGGAAGGGAACCATCCAGTCGAGCGCACCACGCTGAGCTGTAGTAGAACAATTGGCGTACATCCAGTCCATACCCTTAGCTGCGAAAAGCGGCATCAACGACTGGGTCAACTCCTCTACGGTTTCATTGAACGCTTCGGAAGGCGTATGTCCGTGCTCACGCAATGTTTCGTATTGAGCCAGAAGCAAGCCTTGGATAGCCCCCATCAACGTACCGCGTTCACCGGTCAAATCGGAAGTAGCTTCACGCTGGAAAGTGGTTTCGAACAGATAACCCGAACCGATACCGATACCCATTGCGATAACACGGTCCCAAGCCTTGCCGGTAGCATCCTGATAGATAGCATACGAAGAGTTCAAGCCACGGCCTTCGAGGAACATCGTGCGAAGCGAAGTGCCCGAACCTTTCGGAGCTACCATAATCACATCCACGTCTTTCGGGGGAACCACGCCTGTACGGTCGTTCCAAGTGATGGCGAATCCGTGAGAGAAATACAACGCCTTGCCGGCGGTAAGATGTTTCTCGATAGTCGGCCAGCAAGCGATTTGTGCCGCATCCGAGAGCAATACCGCGATAATCGTAGCGCGTTCACAAGCTTCTTCGATGCCGAAAAGGGTTTCGCCCGGCACCCATCCGTCTGCCACGGCTTTATCGTATGTCTTGCCCGGACGCTGGCCCACGATAACATTGAATCCGTTATCGCGCAGGTTCAATGACTGACCCGGTCCCTGTACGCCGTAACCGATTACGGCTATGGTTTCGTCTTTCAATACTTCACGTGCTTTCTCCAAAGGAAATTCTTCGCGGGTTTCTACGTTTTCAATTACCCCGCCAAAATTCATTTTTGCCATAATTACAATCTTTTTATCGCGGTCCTGACCGACCGCTGGTTAATATAAATGTTTAAAAAAATATCACTTTACTCCGAATCGCAGTCTCGGTACCATTCTTCCGTACCTCAATGTCGTACTCGTTCTCGGATTTTTGTTCACGGTAAAATTCCAGCGTATCGCCATAATGACTTTCGGCAGCGTATGCCACCTCAAAACGATGCAACGTCTTCTCGCGGAACATCTCTAACGGGAACAGGTCGAGGATATGCTCGATATACTTGATACTGTTCACGTGCCCGTTCAAATCAATGTCACTATATCTGGTGTGATATTCCGCCACAGGTTGCGTCTGGTTCACCTTCACCCTACCCGCTTTCTCGATGGGACAAGGCTTGTCGGTGCATACATAACCTGTGATTTCATTACCGTGCAAAAGAAACAGGTCGGCAGGCTTACGGGTCTCCATGCTAATCATTGCCCATACCGAACGCGCATAACCGATAGGATTGCCTTCCGCATTCAGAATCGCAAAGTTGCGGTCGGTAAAAAGGCGGTACACATTTTCTACCCATGTCTCGATGCTGAACTTCTCATACGCTTTCGGCATCTCGTCCATTTCCACCGCCAGGCGTGAAAGCACCCATGTGTAATGGTTCTCGTTCAATACGGCTATCCCGAACCCACGGTCGGCGGCGTGGAATCCCGCACAGTTCAACAAATGGTTGCCCAGCACGCCCATCGTAAGCCTACCGGTAAAGTCCACGTGGAAAGGTTCTGCCACAAACTCGTATCTGCCCACTTTCTCTTTTGCTTCCATATCCGTCAGATTTTAATGAATCAGTCTTTTTTCTCTTTCAGATAACGTTCTTCCCGATGCGCCAGGTATTCGTTTACCCGTTCGAAACAACTGGTAGACACGGCTATCCGTCCCGAACGGACGAACTGAAGCATACAGTTCAAGTCTCTCAGCTTCTGATAGAGGTCGGTGATTTCCTCGCTCATAGCCGTCAGTTCCACGATGCAGAACGTAGGGTTCACCTCCACGATGTGCGCGCTGGCACGGCGCACCACCTTCGATGCCTCGGGATTCGACTGGAATTCGGGTGTGGAAACCTTGTACATCGCCACCTCGCGCTGGAAGATTTCCTTCTCGGTGAAATAATGTGCCTGGATGACATCAATTTTCTTTTCTATCTGACGCACCACCTTTTCCACTATATCGGGGGTGGTCCAACAGGTTATTGTATATTTATGTACTCCCTTAATGGAAGAAGCCGAAACGTTCAGACTCTCGATATTGATTTGCCGGCGGGTAAATACAGCCGTTACCTGATTCAGCAATCCGGCAAAGTTCTCAGAGTGAACAATGATTGTATATAAGGTCTTATTATCCATTTGCTATCAGTTAAAGTTACAACAAATCAACAATCCAATTCAAGCAGCATATCGTTTACCGAACTTCCCGGAGGAGTCATTGGGAGGACATTGCCTTCTTCTACCACACATACCTCTAGCAAGAAAGGTCCGTCGGTATCCAGCATTTCGCGGATGCCTTCTTCCAATTCCCCGCGTTCCATCACCCTGCGCCCCGGAATGCCGTATGCGGCGGCTATCTGCATATAGTCGGGGTTCATCATCGGGGTGAACGAATAACGCTTGTTGAAGAACATCGCCTGCCACTGGCGTACGTTGCCCAGGTAATTGTTGTTCATCAGAATCAGTTTCACGGGTGCCTGCTGCTCCATTACCGTTCCTAATTCCTGCAATGTCATCTGCAAACCTCCGTCACCCATAAAGGCGCATACCGTACGTCCCGGACATCCGAATGTGGCACCAATGGCGGCAGGAAGGCAAAAGCCCATCGTACCCATGCCGCCCGAAGTCACAATACTCCGTTGCTGGGCAAACTTGAAATAACGGCACGCCATCATCTGGTTCTGTCCCACGTCGGTCACCAGAATGGCTTCGTGTCGGGTAGCCTCACTCACCGCATTCACCACCTCGCCCATGTTCAGCGATCCTTCGCCTGGGAACACTTCGGGACGGATAACCTGCTCGTATTCTTTCTCGGCATACGGAGCGAAGCTGTCTATCCATTCCGTGTGCTTATGGCTCTGCATCAACTCGGTGAGCAACGCCAATGTGCGTTTACAGTTTCCCAGGATAGGAACATCCACCGGTACATTCTTACCAATCTCCGACGGGTCCACATCCAAGTGGATAACCTTTGCCTGGCGGGCGTATGTTTCCAGCTTACCCGTCACACGGTCATCGAAACGCATCCCCACGGCTATCAGCACGTCACACTCGTTGGTCTTCACGTTCGGAGCCAGATTGCCATGCATGCCCAGCATTCCTTTATTCAACCGGTGGTCGGAAGGCAATGCCGAAAGCCCCAGCAAGGTACATCCGCAAGGCATGTCGGCTTTCTCGACAAACGCCTTCAACTCTTCCTGCGCATTACCCAGCTCTACTCCCTGCCCCACCAATACCAGCGGACGCTGGGCTTCATTAATCAGCTTCACCGCCTCTGCCACCATCTTCGGGTCGGTCTCCGGGTCGGGGTCATAGCTTCGGATAAAGTCTACATCCAACGGTTCGTAATCGGTCAGTTCGGTCTGCGCATTCTTCGCAAAGTCGAGCACCACCGGACCGGGACGTCCGCTCCGTGCGAGGTAAAACGCGCGCGATACTGCCCACGCCACGTCTTCCGCCCGGCGTATCTGATAACTCCATTTCGAAATCGGCTGGGTCACACCTACCAAATCCACCTCCTGAAACGCGTCTGTACCCAATAACGAAGCACCTACCTGTCCGGCTATCACCACGATAGGCGTACTGTCTATCATCGCGTCCGCCACGCCCGTAATGGTATTCGTCGCTCCAGGTCCGCTCGTCACCAGGCACACGCCTACCTCACCCGATACCCGGGCAAAGCCTTGTGCCGCATGAGCCGCCCCTTGTTCGTGACGTACCAAGATATGATTCAACCTGTCGCGATGGTCGTATAACGCATCAAATACCGGCATGATAGCTCCCCCCGGATAACCGAAGAGGGTCTTTACCCCTTCGTGTTCCAAAGAGCGCATCAATGCCTCCGAACCTGTTATTCTTTCTTTTGCCATATATCTTTACTCTTCTGTTTCCTTAATCAATCATTCTCACTCCACCTTTATCCGCCGAGCTGACCATTGCGGCGTATGCACGCAAGGCTTTCGACACCTTGCGGTCGCGCGTAACGGGTGCCATCGGACGTGCCGCCAGCTCCTCGTCGCTCAGCTTCACGTTTATCGTACGGTTGGGGATATCTATCTCGATGATGTCACCGTCCACGATTTTACCGATATTTCCTCCCGCAGCCGCCTCGGGCGAGATATGTCCGATACTCAGTCCCGATGTACCTCCGCTGAAACGCCCGTCGGTAATCAGCGCGCACTCCTTGCCCAGGTGTTTCGACTTGATGTATGACGTAGGATACAGCATCTCCTGCATACCCGGACCTCCCTTCGGTCCTTCGTGGGTGATAACCACTACATCACCGCTCACCACCTTTCCACCTAAAATACCTTCGCATGCCGCTTCCTGCGAGTCGAACACTTTCGCCGGACCGGAGAACTTCCAGATACTCTCGTCCACTCCAGCCGTCTTTACCACGCATCCGTCCTGTGCGATGTTCCCTTTCAATACCGCCAGCCCACCGTCCTTCGAATAAGCGTGCTGCAAGTCGCGGATGCATCCCGTGGCACGGTCGGTATCCAGCGTGTCATACATCGCGTCCTGTGCGCCCAGCGTGATGCAGAACTTTCCGCCCGGCGCGCTCCGGTAGATGCGCAATGCTTCCGAGTCGGGATTCTCCTTATTTATATCATAACGGGCAATGGCTTCCGCCAAGGTGGTTCCGTCTACCCGGTGCACCGAAGTATCAAGCAAACCGCCCTTTGCCAGCTCGCCCAGGATATTCAAGATACCTCCCGCGCGGTTCACGTCCTGAATATGGTATTTCTGCGTATTGGGAGCCACCTTGCAAAGGCAGGGCACACGGCGCGAAAGACGGTCGATATCGTCCATGCGGAAATCCACTTCCGCTTCGTGGGCGACGGCAAGCAGGTGAAGCACCGTATTGGTAGAGCCTCCCATGGCGATGTCCAGCGTCATGGCGTTCAGAAAAGCCGCACGGGTAGCTATGCTGCGAGGCAATACACTTTCGTCCCCATCACGATAATATTTGTAGGCATTCTCCACGATGAGCCGTGCCGCATCTTCAAACAAAATCTTGCGGTTGGCGTGCGTGGCAAGGATAGTTCCGTTTCCGGGCAGGGCAAGGCCGATCGCCTCGTTCAGGCAATTCATCGAATTGGCGGTGAACATGCCCGAACAACATCCGCATCCGGGACAGGCGTGACGCTCGATTTCAGCCACGTCAGCATCGCTCACGCTCGTATCCGCCGACTTAATCATCGCGTCTATCAAGTCGAGGTGCATGCCTCCCCACTCGCCCGCTTCCATCGGTCCGCCCGATACGAAGACGGTAGGAATATTGAGCCGCATCGCCGCCATCAGCATCCCCGGTGTAATCTTGTCGCAATTCGAAATGCAAATCATCGCATCCGCCTTGTGCGCGTTCACCATATATTCAATGCTGTCGGCGATGATGTCGCGCGAAGGCAATGAATACAACATTCCGTCGTGGCCCATGGCGATGCCGTCATCAATGGCAATGGTGTTGAACTCGGCAGCAAAGCATCCCTGCCGTTCGATTTCAGCTTTCACCATCTGTCCTATTTCGTGCAGGTGCGTATGCCCCGGCACAAACTGGGTAAACGAATTGACCACCGCGATAATCGGTTTGCCCATCATTTCTTTCTTCATTCCGTTGGCTACCCATAAAGCGCGGGCTCCCGCCATGCGGCGGCCTTCGGTACTCATTGAACTGCGTAACTGATGTTTCATCTCCATATATCTCCTTCTTGTCATTAAGTAAAAAGCCTCTCTCAACTCAGGTGAGAAAGGCTTTTCAGCGTATATCCACATTCAACTACATACACGAACCTTCCTCACCTCCTGGTACCACCACGACGTGAATCAAATGCAGGACTGCCAAGTTAATTCGTGTATCCGTTGTCATTATCTTTCTGTTTTTAGTTATTTACGATTGCAAAGGTAAAGCCTTTTCCCGAATAAACAAATAAAATGAAAGTTTTTTATCGAAAAAAATTATCATTAGTAAGCATCCAATTCCTGTTACGACATAAGTTCCTACCCAAAAGCTCCATTTTCAACCGATTTCAGGCCAACGGCATATCCGTAAATATAACACAAACGTCCAATTCTGACCTCCCTGCTCCCAAGCAGTAATCAAAATTGGACGTTTTTAGAACGTTTAAAGAATCGTGTTCAGATAAACAATATGTCTGTTTGTTGGACGCTCATGGTTTTCCGCATTGCCGATATACCTCCGCCACTTGCCGCGCAATATGGTTCCAATCATATTCCGCCATGTCATAGGACACTTTCTGATAAGGCTTTTCAATATTCTCTTGCAACTTTCGGGCAAGTTCGTTTACATCGCCCACAGGAAAATAACTTTCATCATTCAAACCCACCTCCAAATTGGCAGGTATGTTGCTCACTATAACCGGATTACCGTAGCTCATGGCTTCCAGCAAAGCGATAGGCAAGCCCTCGTGAGAAGAAGGAAGCACAAAGCAACGGGTATGGGTAAGCAGCGAATGAAGCTTTTTCCCTTTGATGAATCCGGTAAGCACCACTCCGTTTTCCTTTGCCATCTGTTTCAAATGCCGAGAATAATCATCTTCAAAATCCGTATCACCAGCCAATACCAATTTTATATCCGAATGGATATTTTTCACTTTAACGAATGCCTCTATCAGGTGGTGCAAGTTCTTTTCCGGAACAAAACGGCACATGCCCAATATGTACTTGCCTTTTTCTATACCCAACTCTTCAAAGTATTCCGGATAATCACATAAGTCCGGCTCAGGAACTCCATTATATATAAGGTGTACGTGACTTGTCCGATTGTATTTCCGCTTTATCAGGTTACGGATGACATCTGAAATCACTATCACCTCATCTGCAAACATACAGCCCATGCGTTCACCGAGCTTCAACATCGTTTTTGCAATCCATCCCCATTTATCTCTGTCATAATCGGGTCCGTGATGAGTGAACACCACTTTCATCCCTAATATTTTTGCGTAAGGTACAAGTAGTGCAGGCCCAATGGCATGTATATGCAGGATGTCTGCTTTCAAACGTTTTGCTTCGTTTATCGCCCTGAAAGTATGGATGATGGCCTCAAATGACTTTTTCTTAGGGCTATCTATGTTTATCAACCGTACACCCTTCCATTCATCCAGGTCATCCTTGACATAATTAGTCCTACGTATTATGGTGACATCAAATCCATGTGCGACAATCCTCGGAAATAACTCTTCACAATGTGTTTCAACACCACCCATTATGTTTGGGATGCCACGAGTGTGCCTTCCTCATGGGGAATCATAGAATCCTATCAATCTGAACTTCAACTACTTTTTTCGAGTATCCTTAAACCATTTCTGGAAAATGTTATAAGGGACTTTGTTCTTGACACAAAACGATTGGAGAGATTCTCCACGGGGTAACGCCTCCGTCTGGTACTGAAAGTAAAACCTTTCAAGATCTTCACTACTATACATAATGCTATAAATTGGGTTGGCAGCGAAGGCATTCATCTCAATTAATAGCCGTTTTTGACCGCTTACTATTTTTTTATGAATATCCGCAAGAATCCATGCAGGGGCGGGGTTGGTTCGTCCGTATGCGTCAACGTGGATGTATTCGGGCAGGCTAACCCTGCCCCTACAGGTTAATTGGCAAGATGCGAACATTCATTTTATCTTTTTCAGGAAAAAGGATAATCCTCTATATTCCTTTGATTTCTTCAATCATCCACTCCTCTATCGTCCGGGTTTCGGATGAGAAATTCACACCGATCAGATAGAGTTTCCGCTTGTCCGTCTGGAAAGGAAGAGCATAGCGGTTGTCCTTGATTTGCTGAAGAGCTTCTTCGGCACTTTTATCGAGTTTCAGTTCAATGATGTAAATATAGTCCTCTGTCTGGATGGTTACGTCCATACGTCCCCGGCTGGTGGCTTGTTCCACCGCAACATTGAATCCTAAAAGCTGGAATATCAGGTAGAACGTATTCTGGAAGTATTTTTCCGCATCGCCTGCTATACGGTAATCGCGTCCTGCCAGCATGGTCTGCATCAGCAGCAGGAAATCTTCCGGCTTGCCCTCGTTTACAGCCATGACAAAGTCGCTGAGGAAACTTGCCTTGTCATCGTTCCCTATCGGCGTGTAGTAGGGCAACAAGAAGTTGAAAAAGCCACGTTCCACTTCTTCATTGGGAAAACCGAGCGTATAGATGCGCATTTTCCGGTTATAGTCCTTAATCGTCAGATAACCGCTTTGGTAGAGCACAGGGATAGGATTGGACGTCGTCGTGTCTGTGGTGTTGAGTACGTCAGGCATGACCTTCTTACCTTCCAAGTCTCCCAATTTGTAGTTTTGGGACTGCAACAGCTTGACTAAAAATGTGGGTGTGCCCGTAGCAAACCAATAGTCGTTGAATACTTTTTTGTCGAATGTGTTGAGCAGGCTGAACGGGTTGTAAATCCCTATGCTGTTCTCGCAGAAATGATAACCGTCATATTGCTTGCGCAACTGTTCGCACGCTTCCTCAAAGGTCATGCCGTTGGCTTCGGCAAGTTCATGGATGGATTCGTTGAAGTAAATGTGAAGCTCCTGTTCAGAGATGCCACAGATATCCATGTATCTTGCATCCATGGAAATATCGTCCAGATTGTTCAGGTCGCTGAAGATGCTTACATGGCTGAACCTGCTCACGCCGGTGATGAAGACGAAACGGATGCAGGCATCCATTGACTTGAGCACAGCGAAAAAGGCTTTCAGCGTATCCCGGTAGGCATCGTGCAGCGGCCGGTTGTCGATAGAGCTGAGAAGCGGCTTGTCGTATTCGTCTACCAGCACGGCTACCTGCTTGCCCGTCTGCTTGTATATCGTATGTATTATATTGTAAAAGCGGGTTTCGGGAGAAAGCGATTTGTCAATGGTTATCCCGTATGTCTGTTCCCATATAACAAGATGCTTGTCCAATTCTTCGTGCAATGCTTCCTCACTTACGTAATTCTGGGCGTTCAAATCCAGATGAAGCACGGGATATGCATTCCATTCCTGTTCCAGCTTCTCGATAGCCAACCCCTTGAACAAATCTTTTTGCCCCAAGAAATAAGCCTCTAAGGTAGAGATAAGAAGAGACTTGCCGAACCTGCGCGGACGGCTGAGGAAGCAACAGTTGCCGACACGGGTTAGCCGGTAGATAAGTTCGGTCTTGTCTACGTACACACAACCGGTAGTGCGTAACTTCTCAAAACTCTGTATTCCTATGGGGTATAGCATCATGGCAATGTAAGTGTTTCAGTTTTTTTGGCTTTTACAAAGGTAGCGATTAATTTCCTGATGACAAAACCTTTTATATCTCCTTTTTCAGGGATATATACTGCATCGGCGGATGAAGTATATATTCATGGGCAGTTGCAGTATATATTCAACTGGCGATGCAGTATATATTCATTTTTCGGGTATACTATCTTGCATAGTCTGTTCTGCCTGCCGGGCGTTCGGGGCGATGAGGTTCTGGCCGCGGTTGATGATGCAGGCAAGCTTGGGGCTTTCCCGCCCGTGGAGCTTTTCTTCATTCTTTATAGCGGGGCTGTCTCCTCCGGCTCCAGCCATTGCAGGAAATCGAGGATGTTTGGCTCGTCCAGGTAGATGCCCTGGCTGGCGCAGCGGGCTTCTTCGGGGTCTTGGGGGAGCGTGTAGAGGTCGTCGTACAGGCTGAGCCGCTTTCCGAAGAACGTGGTGAAGCTGGTCCGTTTTGCGTCTTCCCGCTCTTTTCTGTAAATGGTCGCCCACAAGATACTACCGTTCCAGCCGTCCGTCTCTTCCTTGCCGAGCCACCGGACGGGGCCGCTTGCGAAGGTCCTGCCCAGGTAGGTGACGAGCTGGGCGGCAAGGTATTGGTTCTTACCCGTTTCAGGCAAGGGGGAAGGGAGGGTGACGTCCTCAAACAGACGCCCGTCCCTGTGGCGCAGCGTCAGTGTGTATCCGTCTTTCCGGCCGGTGACCCTGTAGGTGTCCAGCCGCTCGGAGCGGATGCTGTCAAGGTGGCCGGCCGTTTCCAGCAGGACGGACTTTTCTTCCCCTTCCGCAGGTACGGCCAAAAGGCGGAACTGCCGGGCAAGGGTGGCCGGCAAGGTGTTTCCTTGCTTGTCCCGCCAGTTGAAAGCCAGGTCCGCCTCCGACAGGTGCCGGGCTGCCTGCGGGTCGCCTGTCAGCCGGAAGAACATCGTTTCCCTGTGGCGCGTGTTTGGGAACACCTGCCGCAGGACGCGGTCTTCCCGCACGGAATAAGCCAGTGTGTCGCCCAGCCGCAGGAAGTCGCGCGAACGTACGTTTTCCGTTATCC
>ULVE01053219.1_pt1 | contig 16177 bp, 25 predicted proteins | sample 1959161 | NCBI WGS metagenome assembly ULVE01 (sample SAMEA4835778, study PRJEB28245) | human gut metagenome | biome: gut microbiome; material: fecal sample | place: Denmark | collected 2008
TTGCCATTGGCAGCTTCTTTCGTCAAAGCATAAACTCTGCCCTCAATACCTTGCTCAGGGCATTAAAAAAGCACTCTTTTTTAGAGTGTTTAGTTTATCTTAATAAATCTTTCTTCTATAAACTCTCGAAAATCCATTGTTTCACCTACTCTCTGTCAGTGCTTAATCTTTGTAGTGACATCTGCCATTATAATATGCTCCACATTTTTCTCCTTGACATTCCGTTTGTGTATAAGTTGTTGTGGTTACGGTACTTCCAACTTTTTTGTTTTCATCTTCACTATCAGAGTTTTCAACCCAGCTTTGCACTGATGTTTCAGATTTATTGTTGTACGGGCATATCAAATTATCACCGCCTTTCAGGTATAGAAAAGCACTCTGCGTTTTTTGCAAAGTGCTTAATTTCTTATCTTGTCCAGTACATACTCAATAAAATCATTATTTAGTTTTAGATTATACTTTTCAAAATAATAAATTTCGGACTTATACCAAGTATAAATACCGTCTGTAATAGCATTATCTACTGAATCTAAATTTTGTTTGGTGAATTTATCGTATACTGGTTGAGAAGTAAAAGCACATTCTGGAAAACTCTTAAGATACATCAATATTTCTTGTTTATGTTCAATTGGAGTATCTGAAGTAATTGACTCTAATTGTTCTATATTCATTTCATTTACATCAATATTGGTCAAATATTTATTTTCCATAATTAACACCTCTTTACTTTCTTGGGTAGAAAAGACGAATTATACCATCTTTTCTTGCACCTATATAAAAAGAACCATCAGAATTTACATATAGTATTTTTGTAGGTGCTTTTACTGTAATTCCCAACTCATTTGCCAATAGCTGAGCAAAACAGTTACCTGAATTTGTAGTATCACCTGTACTACAAGCCAATAATCTTATATTTGGTTCAATGCCATTTATTTTACAGCTCTTAATAAATTCTTTGTAATCTGTTCGTCCTTTAAGAATTACAGATAATGTATAAGCATCTATTGAAGCTTTTTTATCTCCAATAGGATAATCCTGTTTGAAGAACTCTATACTTGTTGGCGAACCGTGAGAAATAACATCGAATGTACTTTCTTCCTTAGAGATTTTAAGAGCAACTGTTGGAAAGTTATTATCTTCTCTATCATAAGAAAAAACGGGATTCTGAGCCTTTTGTCCTTTACTTATAATCTCTTTGCGTTCTTCTCTTGAAAGAGTACTATAGATAAATCTTGCTTTTTTATAAGCTGTCGTATCTAATTCTATTATACCACTTTCTTGCTGTTTTGCAATACCCATTACAGTACGGTAATCTTTCAGCAATTCCCTATAACGCTCGGATTTTGCAGACTTCATCTTAACAAAACCTGCGAATGTTTTCGGAGCGTCATTAGGTAGAACTGCCTTGATATTTTCATACTGCCTTCGGCTTTCGTTTCGCCTGCGTTTAACAGCCTGCTCCTGTGCATAAGCCTTTCTTTCTTGGTCTGAGCGAATATCTTCAAATGGCTGTGTGCTTTTTCGGGAAAAATCTTCCATTTCAGCAGCAGTATAAGCTCCTGCCGGCAATATCGACAGACGGTGACGGCAATTCGGATGTATTGTGCTGTAGCCGTTCGGAAGTACCGTATCATAAAGATACGGGAAGCGTAAAGGCTGACCTTTAGAGCCCTTGTATTTGCCATTGGCAGCTTCTTTCGTCAAAGCATAAACTCTGCCTTGATACATCGCACAAACCTCACAAGTGGGGCTATGCTCCGTAAGCCGCACAAGGTCATAACCCCAGTCTTGTCCCTGTACAGTTTTGGCCTTATTCTGTGCTTCAGCGGTTGTCGAACGGGCAACCATTGCGGTGTACTTATGAATTGAAACCGTTTTGCCATTTCTGTATTTAACAGATGTAATATCTTGTTTCAGAAGTTTCTTTTCAAGACTTTTTTGCATTTCTCGAACTGTTTGACCTGCTGTTAATTTTTCCGCAGTTGCTTCAATACCTGCTTCACGAATAATATCCTGTATTTGTCTGCCAACGAGGTTAATCGCATTATTAAGACTTACATTTGTGTTTTGCACAATAATTTCAATCTGGCTTGTGTTAAGTCCACTCATCATATTATGTAAAATAGGAGCATTTGGGTCTGATATTAAATCATCAATAAGACTTTGCAAACCGTCCTTATAGCTTTGTTTTACTAACTCACTTACAAGCTGTTGTGAAGCCTTACGGAGTTTTTTAAGTTCCTTATTGATTTGTTTCAGCAAGGAGCGTTCATAAGCCGTTGAATTGCCGTAAGCCTGCTTTCGCTGAATTATAGCAACCAGCTTTTTCTGTGCCTTCTGATATGTTTCAATCAGTCTTTTCTGCGTATTCATCAGACGCCCTCAATCGGTTCGAGGGCAGGTTCTTCTAAGCCAACGCTTGCGTCAATATCGTCAGAACGTATCATCGCAAGCTCTGCATCGGTATCAGAAGCAGACATATCATCAAGCCTTTGAATCGCTGTATACTGCGACAGTGTAGCTTTTCCGCCTGTGCGAACTGACATGATTTCAGCGTCTTCCGTTGGGTCGGCAGGTAAGCCATCATGCCATGTGACAGTGATTTCTTCTGGTGCTATTTTTGTTCCAAGAATTTCAGCACTTGCAGATATAATTTTCTTCAAAATCGGGTCGAAACGATTTGCAATCCTGCGAGCCTTGGCGAGTGGTGACATCATCAATCGTCTTAAAGCCGAACCGCTTGGAACATCACCTGCCTTATTCGTTAAATCCCCAAACACAGCAGAACCCATTTCAGATATTGTATATAGCTGATTTGTAAGAAGTTCTATCTGCTTGAAATTTGCGTCCATGCTTGCGTCCCAGACAAGATATTCGGGCTTTACTGTATCACTATCACAAGGGAAATAATCTCCAACCTTTAAACGCCAAGTGCCTGTTACTTCGTCCATTTCAAGTGCTGACTGTGGACCTGTCATACTTGGACTTGCAAATTTATCAAGTACCTTGCTTATTTGAGATACTCTGACAATAATTTCAGCAACAATACTGTCAATCGGCTCATAATCATCGTGACCGTATATGTTGTCACTCGTAAGCAAATTTGATATGCGGTAAACAGGACAGGTATTCATTGAGGTTTCAAGGCTAAGTTCCTGTTTTTGGGTGATTTCCTTGCCAATTTTAAAACTGCCTGGTTTGCCATTAAGTTCATAATTATGAGCTTCGCATTGTTCAGGCTCATCTGGTTTATGTATCTGTACCTTTAGTCCATACTGCTTTTTTACAGTGTCGATAAGATACACCCATGCAAATACATGATATTCAAACTTTCTTATGTTATCTTGGCTAACAACAGGAAACCACATTGCAGGGCTTACAACATCAATGTTTGGCAAACCTTTATCGTTGCATGATAAAAGCATAATAGCATCGCCATAGCGTGATACATCAATGCAACTAATATATGCACAGCCGAATAAATCTGTGTCGAGCAGTATTTTATCAATAATTTTTTGCTTATTGTCATCAGCTACTGTTATTTTAGGAGGTTCACCGAAAACAAGGTCGGCGGTCTTTATGCTCAAAAGCCGCTGATAATTAAACACCGTTCCGTATGAAACTATTCTGTCGAAATTGCCTATAACCCGCTCTATTCGTCGAAACTGCTCCTTGTAGACCTCTGCGTGCTCGTTCTCAAACAGCTTTCTGTGCTCTGAATATGTCAGCAATCTGTTTTTCTCACTGTCAGGAGGAAACGCTTTTCCTTTATTCAAAAATGATAAATCTGTAAGCATAAGCATCACCTCCTAAGCTGTACAACACTGGGCAAGCCATTTTTAGCAAGTACAGTGCTGCAAAAATATCGTATATCGTCCATTGCATGGTCATGCTCTTTCAAAGGCTTGTCTTCACCTGTTTTTTGTGAGTGCTGAGTATCCCAGACATAGCTTGCAAATTCCTGAAAGCTGTTTGTACAGCAGTCATTAAACATAATCAAGCCTTGTTGTATACAAGTTGCAGTTAATCGTATGCCGTCAAGTACCGCATTATCGGCTTTCCGCACATTATAGCGACCTTGCCTGCGTATAACAGTGATAAAGCTCGCCGCCGACGGGTCAACGATTATAGCCGTTATCGGCAGTCCGTTAATCAGCTTAACTACCTCGCTGTAATATTCCTCATCGGTTTTCTGTGCCTTTTTGTTTCTGCCGTCATAATAATACTCTCTAATTCTGTACCAAACCTTTCCCGACTTTCCCCAAAGTCCTGCCGAAAATGGATTAAGAGTTCCGTAATCAATACTGACATAATATTGCGAGTAATGTCGCTCATCGGAAGGTACAACACACTTTTCTTTACTGAACATTGGGTAAATCAAGCCATCGGCGGATACCCAGCGACCGAGAATATATCTCTCAAAGAAGTTTCCTGTGTACAAGCTGTAATACCTGCTCTTGACTTCCTCAGAAAGGGTTAAGTTATCGTTCATTGTGAAGTGCAGGTACAAGGCTTTTTTCTCATCTGCTTTCTGAATCCATTCCTGATAGAACCAGTGATAAGGATTGTCAGGGTTGCAGTTAAACCAAAAGCGTGAGCCTGTCACAGAGCAACGACCTAAAGCCTGCTCGACAAACGACCTCGGCATAAGAGCAACCTCATCAAGCATAACGCCTGCAAGCGTAATACCCTGAATCAAGTCCTGACTTGATTCGTCCTTACCGCCAAAAAGGTAAAAATAATTACAGCGTTCGCCTTTCTGAATAACAATAAGATTTTCTGAGCGTTTATCAAGAATAACATATCGTTTGCGTATCATATCCAAAAGTGGTTTTATGACATTTCTGCGGCACGAACCAACCGTTTTACCACAGACAGCAAAGTTACAGCTATCAAAGTTTGTCATAGCCCATAAAACGAACGAAAGCGACATACTCATTGTTTTGCCGCTTCTGATAGAGCCGTCAGCTATGATTGCACTGTATTTTTTGCGTATCTCAGGGTGCGTCCACCAAGTCATTACTTTTGTTTGTTTATCGCTGAATGTACTAATTTTCACTTTCAAAAACCTCCTTACCACGAGCAAGGAGTGCAGCTGTCAGACCATCATCTTCGGTTTCAGATGATGTTGGCTTAAAGCTGTCGAGATATAGCCTTATGGCATTTGTATCTCCAACACGGCATTTTTCAATAAGTGCTTTTCTGATTTCTGTAATTTCACTTGTCTGATATTTTTCGATTAGCCCTTGCAGTTTCTTGCGAAAATCCTTGCGTTTAAGCATATCAAGTGAGCGTTCAAGGCTCTGCAAATCTGCAACAATGTCGTAATCTTGTTTATTGTCAACTGATTCCAATAGCTTACTGACCTTATCTATATTCGACATTTAATCACTCCTTAAACATAGTTTAAATAACAGAAACGGCTGACATACTGCAGGACATAGCTTCGCCCCCAGCAACCTGATTTTGTTCGGAAATTAAGTTACTGTGTTCCTGCAGTATGTCAGCCGTTCCCTCTGAGGAGACGAATCAATCCTCATTGTTATCCAGCGTTTGTAGCACATAAGAAAATTTAATTATCTGTTCCTGACCTGCAATATGTAACTTTACATATGCACGCCTATAATGCCTTTCAAGCTTAATAATATTGTCTTTTAAATCGAGCAGTACCCCGCTTATAACTTCGTAACTGTTCTCCGTTAGCTTGAGGACTGACGGTTCTTTCAGCAAATCGTTTAAGCTTAATATCCATTCTGTTTCTGATTGTGTGAGCGGTTTCGGCTGATGTCCACCACCAAGCAAGCGGATAACTCCGTTAATGCCTGTCAGTATGTAATACTGCGACCAAGAGTACATCATCCTAATAAACACATAGCCTGAAAATACGATATACTGTTTGCTTATCCACTGCTTTGCTCTGTGTATCTGTCTGTTTTCAATCGGCACAACCGCCTCAACGCCTCTGCGGAGTAATTCCTTTTGTACATCAAGCTCTAAGCCTGTCTGTACCTGCAATATGTACCACTTATTATTTTCCATCATTCGCAGTACCTCCTTTGACTTTGTGCTTAAGACGCAGTATTTCTTCCTGAAGTTCCTTGTACAAGCGAGGATTTTCACGCTTGAGGGTTTCATAAAGCAGTGTCTGATTGCTTTCAAGTGCAATTTCCTCATCACTTTTAGTTTTCATATCCACGCCCTTTTTATATGCAACCGCACGAGCGAGTGCTGTCGCCTGCGATATAAGGTCATTAGCTTTGACGCTTTCCCACTGTTCCTCGCTGAGAGAAGCAACAGCGTCGTAAACCTTTTGTGACGCAAGGCGGAGAATAGCTTCAGTGGGGTCAAGATTTGGATAGCGTTCGGTTTCTGTCAAAATCATTCGGAAATTTTCCTGAGCGATTCGAAGCTGTTCAGCATTAGCTAAAAAGCGTTTTGCATATCTGCAAACACTCGCCTGTGAAAGTATAACCTCGTTTTCCGCAAGGTATCTGCATATCTCACGATAACTTTCACCTGACATCAGCATTTGGTCTACTGTATCCTTAAGAGCCGGTTGAAGCTTATCAATCGAACCGACTATTCTTCTTTTGCGGCTCATAGCTTACACCTCAATCAAATCATCTTCAAGCTTTCCTGCAAGTAATCTGATACCTTTTTCTGTCAGCTTTGCTTCAAGATGCACATAGTCAACATCAGCAATTTCAGCGACCTGCTTGCTTGTGACACGCCTCATCTGTATATATCCTGCCTCTGATAAATAATTAAGACTATCAAGATAATCATTGTCTTGCATATCGTCAAGGGCATATTTGACTTCTTCAAGCTTTTCATACTTATAGCGTAGCAAATTGATTGTACGCAATACACGACCGTTATTTTTAATAAATCTTCCAGCCCTCATTTTTGCAATTGCGTTATCCATTGTATTCACCCTTTCTTATTGAGTTCAATCAGCATATCGTAAATCTTGTCTATTTTATCATCTGTTTTTGCCTGTGAACGATAAAAATCAGCCTTACTTAAAGTGTTTTCTTTGATTTCTTCGACATCTTTTTGCAATTTGTCCATACTTGTTGCAGTGTCAGATTTCAATTCTTTAAATTCTTCTTTTGTAACATAAGTAAGCTTTATGTGATTAATATCAGCCTCGTGCTGGTCTTGTTTTGACATTGTTCTTTTTAAAAAATAGCCTATTATGCCGATTGCTATTGTCACCGCAAGCCCAACGAGCCACCAGGTGTCTGCTCCGAATTCCATTTTTTCACCACCAAACGAAAAAGGTATCATTAAGTCTTAACTTAATGATACCTTAAATCTTTGAAGTAAAATATATGAAATATTTCTCTTTTTTTCTTCAATTTTTACCATAACGAGGTCTGCTCCGAACCATACATTTCATTTATATAATCAGCTATTATAGTTCTGATTGCTCGTTCGGATAATCCATATTGTTTTGCAAGTTGAGCATAGTTATTACCATTGAACTTTCTCACAATTTCCGCGTCACGCTTTACGCAAAACAGCTTATCCATTTTGGCAATATAAACATTAGAACCACCATACAATTTAACAAGCTCTATATATGCTTTGATTCCTATCGCTTGTGCGATTTCTCTCTGTTCTCCTCTCAAATCTGAGAGCTGTATTTCGATACTATCCATATCCGTCACCTCTCATAGCTCTGCGTTCGGCACTTTTGATATATCGTTTTATAGCCTCGATTAAGTCACTGCCCTGCTGATAAGTAAGCCAGACAAGTGGTTTTTCAGGAAGTGCATCAACACCGACCTCTTTTTTTATTATACCGCACAGTCTTTCGCCAAGTGATTTTGAGCTTTTCCTTTTATCGAATTTTTTCAGCTCATACATCAAGTGCCATACCTTACGTTGCTGTCCTTCACTCATACCACCAGGCTGTTCTTCATATCTTGCTGTGCGTCTTATCTTTGCAGGAGGTTCTCCAAGATTTTGTATATGTATGCGTTCTGCAAGTTCATGTACAACTGCCTTGTATTCATCATCTGTAAGAGTCTTTATGCTATCCTTGCCTGTTATTGATTCGACAAGCAGATGTAGATTATCACGCTTATTACCGCTTTCAAGTATACCGAGAACTGCACCCATACCATAAATTCGCTGTATCTGTTGATTTGTCATACCGTTCAACTCCTTTGTGATATTTGGTATATTTATTTTGTTTTTTTTGCCATCAAAAGGCACTGCCTATATTGATATATCTGTTCGTAATATATCTGTTCAAGTATGCCGATTCGTTTTATATCTCTGTCGCTTTTGTCGACCTTTTGCCGCAGGATAATAAGCTCACGCTCTGCATATTCATAGTTTGTTTTACAGCGTTCAGCCATTTTCAACCAAGTTTCCACATAGCCTCACCTACTCAACTGAGATTTTTGTACTCTCATCAACAATCATAGCAGTATCAATAAGCTTTGTTATTTCAGCAATATCACTATCGCTTGTTATACCATTAAGCTCAAGCAAGGTGCTGTAGCTCTGCCAAACCGCCGCCTCGCTGATGAGATAAGCATATTCATTTGCTTCTTGCTCTGATAAATTTCCAATATTGATAAGATTTTTCTTATCTGTCTCAAAATTTATTCCTTTAAGCTTTTTAGCTAATTTCTTGAGTGTTATATCGTCTACTGGCAACTGAGCAATAGCGTCATTTAATGACTGCTTAATATATGAGCCTGTCCATACCTTTGTGAGCATACGCTTGGCTGAAGCCGTAAGAGTGTACTTTGTTTCCTCCTTAACTGCGTCGCTATATGCTGCTCCAAATATTTTTTTAAGCAATGTAGGATATGTAAGCTTGAGAGTTTCAGCAATTGTTGCAGTTACTTTGTTTCCTTGTTCAGATGCATATGTAACCGTTTTATACTTTGTATTCTCTAAATCCTTACTGCTTGCGAGTATAATCTCAGCTTCAAGCTTTTCTTTTTCCGCTGTAAGCTCCGTTATCTTAGATTTTATAGTTGTGAGCTGGTCAATTAAGCTTGTATCAATCATCAGTCTTCACCGCCTTTACAATCTTTTCTGCGCAGCTCCTGCATATGTGCAAACGGCAGTGTTCAACAAACATAACGCCCTCGACTGCACCGCAAAAACGGCAGGCAGCTGCATGAGGAGTAATAACGATTTTTTCACCATCACTTCTTATATCAACTGCTGTGCCGGAGTAGAAACCTGTTTCAAATCTCATGTCTTTCGGAATTGAGATTGAGCCGTTTTTCTGAATCTTCTTCGATTTTTCCATAAACATTCTCCTTTATAAATCTATAATATCCTTGATATATTCGTATTTTTCTTTGAGCTTGTATGTGGTACGACCTTCTGTCTTGAGCTTTTCACTGAATTGTTTTAATCTTACCGCTATTTTTAATGACTTTGCAGCACCAACAGCCTGCAGGCTATGTTTTTCCTTTATTGTCCCATGTGCCGTCATTACTTGTACAGCCTCAAGCAAGTATATTAGCATATCATAAGCACTATCATCGTATTCTCTGGCAAATTCAGTGGTCGTTTCCTCTATAAACTTTTTTCTGTTAAGAGGCTTTTTGTCAAGAGGTATAATACCGTCCGCCTGTAGTTCCTTTTTGATTTTTGCCCGTTCTGCTTTTTCTTTTGCGGTCATTTTTTTAGCCACTTTTATCACCTCCTTGTATTCCTTATCCTCACTCTGCGTTATCGGGCTTGTGACCGTTCATCCAGCGGATGAGCCGCATTAAGGTGGGGCATACAGCCCCAAGTATTTTAAAGTGGTTTAATAATTGCAATTATGTCAAATTTTTTCATTATTGCATCAGCAAATTCAAGATCATCTTTTGTCGCTGTTGATTCAATCGTTTTCGTGAAGTTTCTCATTGCAACAATTGCCATTGGACGAGTAAGTGGAGTTATGGGAACTCCTCCCAAAAATCTAAAATATGTCCCAACTATTTCTGATATGGTTTCATTTATCACTTCATTATTATCTTCTTTACACGCTTTAGCTAAAGTTATTGATAATTCAGTAAGTTTGCAATTTTCCTGCTCTGTCATTATGTTTCCCTCCATTAATTCATTGTAGTAATCTGCATAGCTGACGCCATTGCACGCAAGCCGTTATAGCTTATATCCTCGTTATCAAGAGCGTTGCTGTATACATTTATTGCTCCTCGCAGACCTTGCGGAGAATGTGCAATATTCAATAAAAATGTTACTTCTTGTTTTTCATGAAGAGCTGGACAAAGTAATTCAATATCGTGATATTCAATATCCGATGTCAATCTTATCTGTTTTATCTTTGTTCTGTTTGCAATCTGTGCATACGCAGGTTTATTGTTACTGCCAGCTGTTTCAAGATTACCGATAAGACAAATACCAAGCTGTGGATTGACATCCGAAAAAGCTCTGAGAGCTTCTACTGTCTTAATAGGCAAGTGCTGTGCTTCATCTACAATAAGTACTTTTTCACCAGATAAGGCATTGCTTATTGCAAACCACATATCATCTTTTCTGCTTTCTCTTAATCTTAGTGTTTTGCATATCAACTTCAAACAAGCAACTACACCTGATGTGCAAGGGTTTACTGAAATATATATCGCACTATTCGGATAATCCTTAATATATTGCTTTGCAGCCATTGTTTTACCAATACCTGCATCACCACTTTCTCTTGCAATACCGCCTTTAAGATGACAAAGTCTGATTGTTTTATAAACACCCATAGATATAGATGTCTCAACATATCCGACAGTGTTTGTTCTGCTCAAAAGGTTATTTGCTGCTTCTACCGTTTCAAAAATTTCTGTTAAACGAGTTTCCACATTTGCAACATTTCCTTCGTACTTATCCTTAAGATATGTACTGAGAGTTGCAGGACTAAGTCCGATTGCCTTTGCAGCTGAACTTAGTGACCCATTTTCGCTTATGTAATTTTTCAGCTTTTCTTGTAATTGCTTGTTTGCCATAACTACTCATCCTTTCTGTTTCTTGCGTCTTTCCGCACTGTGTATCATTCTGTCTATATCTACATTTGCTCTTGTGCTTCCGCCAACAGCTTCAGGTAATGATTCATCTGCACGCTGTATCGTGATTACAGGATTGGCTGGCGTGATAGAAATTTCCTTATTTCGCTCAACCTCTCTAAGTACAAGGTCAAGAGCAGTGTGTTTACCAAGTACCAATGCTTTTTTAGCTTTGAGTGATTTCCTAACAATGCTTTCATATTCTTTAACCTTATGCATTGCAACAGATACTTCTTCTTTGCTTGCACCATATTCACATATTGCTGTATTATCAGCAGATACAGTCATTAGATAGCGGTCTTCAAGGTCGTATATGCGTATTGCACTAAGATTATCAGGATCATACCTGTAATATACTTTTTTGCCTTGCATATCGAGCAGCTCTTTATTAAAGTAGTCTATACGCTGTCCTGATATTGTAAGATGTACACCTCTTCTACCAACAGTTTGAGCTTTTGATGATCTCATAAGCATAAGATTGAGTTCACTTTCTTCAGCAATTCGTTTATGTAATAGATTTTCTTCATAAACCTGCTGTTTTAGTTTACCTTTATCTTTTGCAACAGCACCATTATATGTATCTCTGTTAAAGTAATACTTAACAATCATTTCTATTTGTTGCGTGAAGTCTATGTCATTTGGAATCCTTTCGTTCTTTAAAATTGTTTTAAGCGATTCTGGTTTTTCAAGTACATTTCCGCCTGTAAATGTTTCAAAAAGACGGCTTATACTATTCTTAAGGTCAAGAAATCTTCGCTCAATAATCTTTGCTTTTGCATTTCGCACAATGGCATTTGTCATCTTAATGCCAAGTCGCTCAAAAACAGGTGGCGGAGTAAACTTATCCTTAGTCGATTTTTTCTGTCTGTGTCCAAGACCGCCAACATCAAAGGTCAAAAATTCTCGACCGTTATCAACATATATATTAGCTGGTATTCCATATTCCATAATACCCTTACGCAATGCAATAAGTGTTGCTTGTGAGCTCGGGTTATTAGTAACATAAATACCTGTTAATATGCCGCTTCGTGCGTCCATAAAGGCTGTAAGGTATAGTCTGTGAGTTGTTTTTCCGTCTGTAGTCATTACATCGAATGTGTGATTATCTGCAATCCACCACTCATTGCTTTCCATATTGTCATATAAGCGTTTGATATATGGAGCATATCGGTCTTTGAAAGCTTTCTCGCCATATCTTCCAAGAGTTTTTAAGCCTTCCGTAATGTCGTTTTCTATATGCCTGCAAAATGTTGAGTACGAAGGAATCTGTTCTAATAGATGAGGCTGTTCTTCTCTTGTCCATAACTTTGTATACTCATAACACTTTTTTACTGGATATTGTCTTTCATCCAAGTAATAGTATAAAAAAGCGTCCCATACAGTGGCAGGTATACTGCTTGCTCCCTTGCGTGTATAACCACGCCCATCAGCAAGAGCCACTTTATCACCTTTTCTTATTGCATTGTATTTGCGTTGCAAAATATCATATGTAATTTTTATATCTGGATATTTTTCAGATACTAATGCTATATATGCCTTATCAGCTTCCGCCTTACTGCCGCCTTTATATTGATTTCTGAAACTTTGCCAGTTCTCGATTATCAATAACCATGTATTTATCTGATTTCGTTGTTGCTCATTAAGCTCTTCTATTGTTCTGCTTGATGTATCAACTTCCTCTTCAGGCAATACCAATCCATGAGATTTTTGATATTTCAGCTGTAATTTAGTGTCGAGTGCTGAGAGCGGTATCAAATACTGCGGTCTGTTCTTATCATTGAGTTCTTTTTTTGCCTTTATACTTCCACTCAAAGCAGCTTTGCGTAAATATTGTGTACTGCAGCCTTTAAGCTCAGCAACTTCCTTAACAGTTAAGTATGTTTCCATAATTGTCACCTCATTTCTATATCAATAATTATTAAACTGTTTTTAACTATTGCTTATGGCTTGTTTAAACGACCTGCCATCATCGGAGCAGGGTGGTCAATCTCCTGCTGACCGCCTTGTGGCGGTTTCGGCTGTTTATGCTTCTTGATGTTCATTCTGATTTTGTGATTCTTGCTTTTGTAGAGGAGGAAAAGTCATCTTTCGTCCTGACCAATAGTTTGATGCTGTACTTTTCATAAGCTCTCGAAAATCTCTTTCATCCTTAAGTCCTTTGATAAAGTAATCAAAATCTCTCTTTGTTTTACAAAGTTTCTTGGCTTTTTTGAGTGTACGCTCAATTTTCACGCTTTTAACAAGTGTACCAAATCCCATTTTGTTCTCTCCTTTATTTATTTTTATTGTTTTCAGCAAGCATTTTTTCTATTTGTTCCCTTACCATTTTGTCGAGTTTATATATGTATATAGCCCATGCAACACGAGGACTATCATATTTACTTATCGTGCCTGCTGGCGTTTTGATTATATAGTGCTTACTTTCTTTATCGTAGAGTAATTGCATTCCACGATTATCAAACATCTTAACAACCATTGCATATAGATTCTCCTATTGCTGTACAAGATACTACCCTTTCGCAAAACTTGTGCCTTGCAAAGTGTATGTTATCCGTATAAACTCCACAATATGGGTCACCATCATTGTCTAAATACCATACTACATATGGCTCAGCAGCATACGGATTGTATGCAAGTACCACCTTATCTGCAAAGTTTGCAATTACTGTGTGCGTTCCATTGATTTTTTCTGTGATATTCATTGCTTTCCAGCTCCTTTCATTGACCTGCCATCATCAGAGCAGGGAGGTCATCTCCTGCTGACCGTTCCCAACAGGGAGCGGTTTCGGCTTATTCATGGTTTATAAATACTCTCGATTTCAGCCTCCTCGATTATTTCGACGAGGCTTTTAATAGTTTTAAGCTTTTCTGTATCAGACTTATAGCAGCTTGCTGTGTGCATAAGACTCTCAATCATATGCACACATTCTTTGTAGCCCTCGTTCAAACCTTTCTTGGCTATAAGTTCCTGCAAATACTTTTCCATAATTTTCACTCCTCATTCTCTGCATATATCATTCATAGTGCAATCCAATGCTTTTGCAATATCCATTGTAAGCATTAACGACGGTATTTTGCGTCCAGTTTCAATTAGTCCAATCATTGATTGATTAACCTTGACAGCTTGAGCAAGTTGAGCCTGTGTCATTCCTACTTTTGTGCGAATATTCTTGATATTTTCGCTAATACCCATACAAATATTCCTCCTTATTTTTCTTGTTTTTACTTTATGACTATGGTAATATTTAAGTAAGTTAATTACTTTAGTAAATATTATAGTGCTTTAAAAAGCACTCATAATATTGACAAGTGCTTTTTAAAGCACTTTCTGCATTTTGCACAACAGTTAGGAGGAATTATAGTGTTTTTTAACAATTTAGAGTTAATGTGTAGTAACAAAAAAATAAAAATGACTCAATTGCTTAAAGAACTTCAATTAAGTAAAAGTGCAATTTCCCGCTGGCGTAGTGGTGTTTTACCCAATGGTGAAATTTTAATTAAAATTGCTGATTTTTTTGAATGTTCTATTGATTACTTAGTTGGTAGAACAGATGATCCAACTTGGCGTAAGGCAACTAAAAATACTGCCAAAGTTATTACCAAATCTCCTATATTATCAGAAAAGTTCGAAGAGCCTAAAATTATGTTGCCTTATTATCCACAGTCTGCCAGTGCTGGTAACGGAAATTATTTGTTTGAGAGTTCATCAGAATGGCGTAATGTACCCAAAAATAGCAAGACTGAAGAGGCTGATTTTATTCTTATGATAAGTGGTAATAGTATGTTACCTAAATTTTCTGATGGAGATATAGTTTTAGTAAAAAAAACACCTTCAATATTTGAAGGTGAAATTGGTATATTCTACATAGATGGTGATGCCTTTATAAAACAAATGGGGAACGGAGAACTTATTTCGCTTAATCCTGATTATCCTAATATATCACTTAAAAATTGTAATGATGTTCGATGCTTCGGTCAGGTTATAGGTGTTCTTGATGCATAATTATTAATAAATATACAAAAATAGTGTTTAATTATACATTTTTGGTTGCGATTTTAAAATTAGTAATTGTTATCATTTTATCTTATAAATGTACATAATTACTGAATTGCAACTGGTTGCTATTTAAATGTGTATTTAGTTGCGATTAAATTACCAATTGTCAACCATTGCAACAGCTGTGCTGTGTAATTCGTAAAATGCCCTTAAACGGCTTATAAACCGCATTTATAGCTTTCTTAAACACTTTTAAACGCTATTTTCTACTGGTAATTACATACCCTTTATAAGCCCTAAAATCGCCCAAAACTGCTTTCAAATAAAATCCAAAAAAAGAGCCGTTTTTCAAAGTGTAACCTTTCGTTACGCTCGAAAAACGGCTTGTTTATCGTTTTTTTTGAGATTACTTGTTTTTTTACGGTCTTTTTCACCTTCCTCTTATTTTTTGGATTTCATTTACAAACTTACACTCATCAGCACAAAGCCCCAAAAGGCGCAGAGAATATGCAGCTTTCCGGCCAATTCATAGCCACCGTGCCTGGGGAGAAACGCAAACACATGGCGGGACAGCACAATGCCGCTGATCATAGAGCCGACCATGCACAGGAAAATCAGCCCGATGAGTGCCGTCTGCACGATGCGCAAGGGCGTGTAGCGCCCCCGCGGCACTGCGTTGATCCACCTGCGGTTCAAAACATGATGTGCCACAAACAGAGCAAACATTCCCATACCGATCCACTCATGGGCTGCCTCACCCACAAGACCGTAGGCCATCAGAAGCAGCATGGACACCGACATGGCCGCATCTACGGCGATTTTTATTTTGAGAATTGGTTTCATGTTCTCATCCTTTGCTGTGAGAGATGACCCAGTTCAAATCGTCCGGGTCGTCAAAGACCACATTAGCTCCACCGTGGTAGTTATAAATGCCCTTTTCGTTGAAGAAGGCGTTGTCGGGTGTTTCGATACGCAGAACTTTGTCGATGTCGGCATCGCTCCAACCGGCATTTTCATAGGCATCGTGGAGATTTTCGTAAGCCGAGCGGGCCTTGGCGCTGCCGTAATACTCGTCGCCGTCGGCCATGTAGATGTAGACCGCCACACCGTTCTCCGCAATGGGAGCATAATCGCCGTCCCACTGGGA
>ULVE01080946.1_pt1 | contig 15920 bp, 9 predicted proteins | sample 1959161 | NCBI WGS metagenome assembly ULVE01 (sample SAMEA4835778, study PRJEB28245) | human gut metagenome | biome: gut microbiome; material: fecal sample | place: Denmark | collected 2008
TGGCCGGTATGCTCGGTATGTTGAAGTAATTACCCACTCCCGCGCTGCGGGAAGGTGATTTTTCTAAATAATTTATTTAGGAGGAAAAAACAATGACATTGGGCGAGAAAATCAATGCCGCTAATGCCGAAGCCCTGAAGATCATTCTGGGCGCTCAGCCTACCCTGATCGGCGTTGGCACTGCCGGCGAAGACATTCCCGGTATGACCAAAAAGACCATTCTGCACTCCGGCCCTCCCGTAACCTGGGAGAACATGTGCGACCCCACCAAGGGTGCTGTTATCGGCGCTCTGATCTATGAGGGTCTGGCCAAGACTCCCGAAGAGGCTGAAAAGCTGGCCGCTTCCGGCGAGATCACCTTCGATCCTTGCCACCATCACAATGCCGTAGGCCCCATGTGCGGTATCGTTTCCTATTCCATGCCCGTTTGGAAGGTCATCAATAAGGCTCATGGCAACATGGCTTACTGCACCTTCAATGAGGGTCTGGGCAAGGTTCTGCGTTTCGGTGCTTATGATGATACCGTTATCACCCGTCTGCACTGGCTGCGCAATGAGTTCTATCCTGTCATCAAGGAAGCTCTGGAGATCCGTGGCGAGATCGACCTGAAGGTCCTCATCGCTCAGGAGCTGCAGATGGGCGATGACGGCCACAACCGTAACCGTGCCGGTACTTCCCTGCTGATCCGTGAGCTGGCTCCCGCCATCGTTAAGACTCACTTCGATCAGGATGTCAAGGTTCGCGCTCTCGAGTTCCTGAACTCCAACGACCACACCTGGCTGAACCTCACCATGCCCGCCTGCAAGTGCACCATGGATGCCATCGAGGGTATCGAGTACTGCTCCCTGGTTTACACCATGTGCCGCAATGGTACCGAGTTTGGTGTTCGCGTAGCCGGTCTGCCCGGTCAGTGGTTCCACTACACCTCCGAGAAGGTCGAGGGCCTCTACTTCCCCGGCTTCACCGAGGCTGACGCTAACCGCGATGTGGGCGATAGCTGCATCACCGAGACCACCGGCATCGGCGGTTTCTGCATGGCTGCTGCTCCCGCTATCGTTAAGTTCGTAGGCGGCACCGTTGCCGATTCCATCAAGTACTCCACCGAGATGTACGAGATCACCGAGGGTGAGGGCACTGCTTATCAGATCCCCGCTCTGGGCTTCCGCGGTTCCGCTACCGGTATCGATATCCGTAAGGTCATCGAGACTGGTATCCGCCCCGTTATCAACACCGGTATTGCTTGCAACCGTCGTGGTGTTGGTCAGGTCGGCGCTGGCGTTGTTCATCCTCCCATGGAGTGCTTTGAGCAGGCCATCGAGGCTTTTGTAGCCAAGTATGCTGAGGGCTGATTCTCTCACATAATTACTTAGTTGTTTTGGCGTCGGGAGAGGACCCCCCTCTCCCCCGCCCACAAACATAAACCAAATATTTAGGAGGAAAAACACTATGTCTAAGTGGTCTGATGTCAAGATTTATGATCTGTCTATCCCGATCGGCGTAAACTGCCCCCCCTGGCCCACCTATGAGCCCGTACAGATGAAGTTCTTCAAGCGCCTGTCTTCCAACGGCGCTAACGGCCAGATCCTCACCCACTCCAACCATGTTGGTACCCACCTGGATGGCCCTCTGCATTTCGATACTTCCGGCCGTACTGTTGATCAGCTCGAGCTGACCAAGCTGGTTCGTCCCGGCGTCGTTGTTGACCTGACCGATGCTCCCTGCTGCGAAGACTTCGGCATCTACACTCCCGAGATGATCGAGGAGCGCGTTGAAGTTCGTGAGGGCGATATCCTCATCATCAACACTGGTTATCATAAGTATGGTTGGGATTCCCCCGAGGCTGATGAGCAGCGCTACATGGTTCGTCATCCCGGTCCGTCCCTGAGCTTCGTTAAGTGGTGCCAGGATAAGAAGATCGCTTGGATCGGCGTAGACTGCGGTTCCGCTGACCATCCCATGAACACCAAGATTCGTGACTGGTGCCCCATGGATGCTGCTAAGTGCGACAAGTACATGCAGGAGAAGTATGGCAAGACTCTGCAGGAGATGTATCCCTGGCCCGAGCAGTATCAGGCCATGCACATCCAGCTGTTCTGCCAGCCCTATGAGTGCATTCACGCTGAGTGCCTGGGCGGCGACATCGACAAGCTCTCCAACAAGCGCTGCGTAATCGGCTGCTTCCCCTGGAGACTGGTTGGCGGCGAGTCCTGCATCTCTCGTATCGTAGCCTTCACCGGCTTCGAGGATGCCTGATTCTAACTGAATTAGTAGCCTGAATAAGGGGGCGGGGCGCCTGGCGCTTCGCCCCTTTTCTCTCCCTCACCCCCTCTTAAAGGAGTTTCCCGCTATGACGACACTTCTCATCCTTTCCGTGTTCTACATTATCTGGCTGGCTGCCCTGCTTACCGTGGCCTACACCCCCCGCTTGTTCCACAACTACACCTTGTTTAAGGCAATCAATAGTATCCTTTTCGTAGTTATCTCTGTTCTGGCCTGGCGCCACTCCGGCATGAATATGTTCACCTATTGGCCGCTGCTTGCCGCGTTCTGCCTCGCTGCCTTTGGGGATATTGCCATTGGTGTCGCCAATAACCGTCATGGCGCGGCTGGCGCTTCCCATTCGATCTCCGGCATGGCAGGGGTTGGCTTTTTCTCCATTGCGCATGTTTTCTACCTTCTGTTCTTCACCCAGTTCTGCCCCATGCGGTGGTATCACTTTATTCTGCCTATCATCGCCATGCTGGCCATGCTGCGCATCACACGGCACCCCTCTTTTCACTTCAGTCGGCATACCCGACCCGCGGGCATCTTCTACTATATGGTGGTCACACTCATGTTCTCAGTCGGGCTTAATGTCGCCGTTACCTGCGTCACATGGTCGCCGCTGCTCAGTATTCGCTGCCCTCTCAATGGCTGGGCATTGGGTGCCGGCGTTACCCTCTTCCTCGTCTCGGATCTTCTCATGCTTCCCCTCTACTTTTACACCCGCCGCAAGTGCCCCCATTGGGTGCGCTTCGTCAATCTCACTACCTACTATATTGGACAGCTCCTGCTGGCACTCAGTCTCGTACTGTAAGCCCGCAATTCATATATCTTCGGCTCCCTGCTATGGGAGCCGTTTTCTTTTCCTCTCCGCCCGGGGCGCCCACTCCGCTTCCCCCTCGGACCGCACCTCCGCTTCGCTCCGGACGATCCTCGCCCGCTCCGCGGGCGCCCCTCCCCTTTTTCATACCAAAAAAGAGTGCCCCTCATCGGGACACTCTCTTTTATTTAGGCTAATTGCGCAACTCTCGGAATTACTCCTCGATATCGATAACAACGCCGGAACCAACGGTACGGCCGCCCTCGCGGATAGCGAAGCGCAGACCCTTCTCGATGGCGATGGGGGTGATCAGCTCAACATCCATCTCAACATTATCGCCGGGCATGCACATCTCTACGCCCTCGGGCAGGGAGATAACGCCGGTAACATCGGTGGTACGGAAATAGAACTGAGGACGATAGTTGTTGAAGAAGGGGGTATGACGGCCGCCTTCAGACTGCTTCAGTACATAAACCTGGCCACGGAACTTGGTGTGAGGATGGATGGAGCCGGGTTTGCACAGTACCTGACCACGCTCAACTTCGGTTCTCTGGATACCACGCAGCAGAGCACCAATGTTATCGCCAGCCTCAGCATAGTCCAGCAGCTTGCGGAACATCTCAACACCGGTAACTACGGTCTTGCGGGTGTCATGGATACCAACGATCTCAACTTCGTCGCCAACCTTAACCTGACCACGCTCAACACGGCCGGTAACTACGGTACCACGGCCGGTGATGGTGAATACATCCTCGATGGGCATCAGGAAGGGCAGGTCAGCCTTACGCTCGGGGGTGGGGATATAGTCATCAACAGCGTCCATCAGGGCGAGGATGGAAGCGTAAGCGGGATCGGAAGGATCCTTGCTGTCGCACTCCAGGGCCTGCAGAGCGGAGCCCTTGATTACGGGGATCTCGTCGCCGGGGAAATCGTAGCTGGAGAGCAGCTCACGGATCTCCATCTCAACCAGCTCCAGCAGCTCCTCGTCGTCTACCTGGTCAACCTTGTTCATGTAAACTACGATGTAGGGAACGCCTACCTGACGGGCCAGCAGGATGTGCTCACGGGTCTGAGGCATGGGACCATCAGCAGAAGAAACTACCAGGATAGCGCCATCCATCTGGGCAGCACCGGTGATCATGTTCTTAACATAGTCGGCATGGCCGGGGCAGTCAACATGGGCATAGTGACGCTTGTCGGTCTCATACTCTACATGGGCAGTGTTGATTGTGATACCACGGGCACGCTCTTCGGGAGCCTTATCGATCATGTCGTAAGCCATGAACTCGGCATCGCCCTTCAGACCAAGAACCTTGGTGATAGCAGCGGTCAGAGTGGTCTTACCATGGTCAACGTGACCAATGGTACCGATGTTTACGTGGGGTTTGTTGCGCTCAAATTTCTGTTTAGCCATCGTAAAATCCTCCCTTTGTTATACTTTGTTTTTTTAATATTATTTTTCCCTACCCTTTTTGTTTTCCGGGTTCGGGATCATGCTTGGGGTTCATCACTCAGCCTTGGTGCGGCTGGTGACCAGCTTCTCCGCGATGTTCTTGGGCAGCTCAATGTAGTGGCTGGGCTCCATGGTGTACTGGCCGCGGCCCTGCGTTTTGCTACGCAGGTCGGTGGCGTAACCAAACATCTCAGAAAGCGGTACAAAGGCATCAATCTGCTTGGCACCGGGGCGGTCCTCAAAGCCACGGATCTGACCGCGGCGGGAGTTCAGGTCACCGATAACATCGCCCATATACTCTTCGGGAACGATCACGCAAACCTTCATGATCGGCTCCAGAATAACGGGGTCAGCCTTTCTCATTGCTTCTTTGAAGGCCATGGAACCGGCGATCTTAAACGCCATTTCAGAGGAGTCTACCTCATGGTAGGAACCATCGTACAGCGTCACGATGCAGTCTACTACGGGATAACCCGCCAATACACCGCTGGCCATCGCGCCCCTGATACCGGCATCGACAGCGGGGATATACTCCTTGGGGATAGCGCCGCCCACTACTTCGTTGCGGAACTCATATCCCTTGCCGCTCTCGTTCGGCTCCAGACGGATCTTTACATGACCGTACTGGCCCTTACCGCCGCTCTGGCGTGCGTACTTGTGGTCCACATCGGCCATCTTGCGCACCGTCTCTTTGTAGGCAACCTGGGGCTTACCCACATTCGCTTCTACCTTAAACTCACGCAGCAGACGGTCTACGATGATCTCCAGGTGCAGCTCGCCCATGCCGGCGATGATGGTTTGGCCGGTCTCCTCATCGGTGTAGGTGCGGAAAGTGGGATCCTCCTCAGCCAGCTTGGCAAGGCCCAGGCCCATCTTCTCTTGACCGACTTTGGTCTTCGGCTCAATGGCAACGCGGATAACCGGCTCTGGGAATTCCATAGATTCCAGGATGATCGGATGCTTGGCGTCGCACAGGGTATCACCGGTGGTAGTGTTCTTCAGGCCCACGGCACCGGCAATATCACCGGCATAGCAGGTCTCAATGTCTTTGCGGTGGTTCGCATGCATTTGCAGAATTCTGCCCATGCGCTCATTGTTTTTCTTCACCGAGTTATAGACGCTGGTGCCGGCATCCACCGTACCGGAGTACACACGGAAGAAGCACAGCTTGCCTACATAGGGGTCGGTCATGATCTTGAAAGCGAGAGCGGCAAATGGCGCGTCATCGCTGGAAGGTCTGGTCTCCTCTTCCTCGGTGTCAGGGTTTACACCCTTGATGTCAGGGACATCGGTGGGGGCCGGCATATAGTCTACCACGGCGTCCAGCAGCTTCTGTACGCCCTTGTTGCGGTAGGAACTGCCGCAGCATACGGGAACCATGTGGTTGGCGATGGTGGACTTGCGGATGCAGCTCTTGATCTCCTCGATGGTAAGCTCCTCACCGTCGAGATATTTCATCAGCAGCTCTTCATCCTGCTCGGCCACATGCTCCAGCAGCTCGTGGTGGTACTCCTCGGCCTTGGCCTGCATATCGGCGGGGATGTCCTCCACGCGGATATCTTTTCCAAGGTCATCGTAGTACACATAGGCCTTCATCTCTACCAGGTCGATAATACCCTTAAAGGTATCCTCGACGCCGATGGGCAGCTGGATCGGAACAGCGTTGCACTTCAGACGGTCGCGCATCATGCGCACTACATTGTAGAAGTCAGCGCCCATAATGTCCATCTTGTTTACAAATGCCATTCTCGGCACATGGTACTTGTCAGCCTGGCGCCAAACGGTCTCAGACTGCGGCTCTACGCCGCCCTTGGCGCAAAAAACGGTTACGGAACCGTCCAGCACGCGCAGGGAACGCTCTACCTCTACCGTGAAATCAACATGTCCAGGGGTGTCGATGATATTGATGCGGTGGCCCTTCCAATAGGCGGTCGTGGCGGCGGAGGTGATGGTGATCCCACGCTCTTGCTCCTGCTCCATCCAGTCCATGGTGGCGCTGCCGTCATGGGTCTCACCCAGCTTGTAGTTTACGCCTGTGTAGTACAGGATACGCTCGGTGGTGGTGGTTTTGCCGGCGTCGATGTGCGCCATGATGCCTATATTACGCGTTTTCTCTAAGGATACATCTCTTGGCATAATGCCCTCCTAATAAGTTTGCGAATTCCATGCCCACAGGGGCAAAGAACAGTAAAAATGCAGTAGTCGCCGGAATTACCATCTGAAATGGGCAAAAGCCTTGTTGGCCTCGGCCATCTTGTGGGTATCCTCGCGCTTCTTGCAGGCGCCGCCCTGGCCGTTCATAGCGTCCATGATCTCGCCAGCCAGTCTCTGAGCCATCAGCTTTTCGCTGCGGTTGCGGCTATAGGTGGTCAGCCAACGCAGACCCAGGGTCTGACGGCGCTCAGGGCGTACCTCCATGGGTACCTGATAAGTGGCGCCGCCGACACGGCGAGCCTTGATCTCCAGAACGGGCATGATGTTCTCCATCGCCTGCTCAAAAGCCTCCAGCGGGTCCTTGCCGGTCTTTTCCTTTACGATGTCAAATGCACCGTAGACGATCTTCTGTGCAACGCCCTTTTTGCCATCCAGCATGATGTTATTGATCAGACGGGTGACCAGCTTGGAATTATAAAGCGGATCCGGCAGAACGTCGCGTCTTGCGATATTACCTCTTCTTGGCACTTCGCTTCCCTCCTTCATAATAAAATGAGATCTTCGGTACTCGAAAGTAAGTCCCCACTCCCGTCGGCCAGTCCAGAGGCTATGTTAAAAAGCCATCTTTCTTGGCACTTATTACGGGTGTGATTACTTCTTCGCGGCACCAGCCTTCTTAGGCCGCTTGGCACCGTACTTACTACGGGCCTGGTTGCGGTTCTGGACGCCCTGGGTATCCAAAGTACCACGGATAATGTGATAACGAACACCGGGAAGGTCCTTTACACGACCGCCACGGATCAGCACTACGCTGTGCTCCTGCAGGTTATGGCCGATACCAGGAATGTAAGCGGTAGCCTCGATGCCGTTGGAAAGCCGTACTCTTGCTACTTTACGCAGCGCGGAGTTGGGCTTCTTGGGGGTAGAGGTACGGATAGCGGTGCAAACACCACGCTTTTGGGGAGAATTTTGATCGGTCATTACACGCTTCTTGGCATTCCAGCCCTTCAGCAGTGCAGGCGCGGTCGCCTTCTTCTCTACGGTTTCTCTGCCCTTGCGAACCAGTTGGTTAAAGGTTGGCATGGTTGTCCTCCTTTCATCAAAAAGTATTTATTCATGGGCACAAACCCGGAGGGTTTCCGGGTTGTGCTTGCATGACGGATTCAGCTTGCGGAACAATGCCCGCCCAGTTAAATATTTTACCAAATTCCCCCCGGGATTGTCAAGCGGTGATTTGGATATTTTTCACCAACTTTACAGTCCCGTTTTGGGGAATTTGACTTTTTCTTTTTGCTTACATCACTATGGCGTTGGTGCTTGCCATCAGCGCCTCCAGGTTGGCCTCATCGGCTTCTTCCTCGGCCTTTTCCTCCTCGGTGTAGGTCACCAGGCCCGTACCGGCGGGGATCAGCTTACCAATGATGACATTCTCCTTCAGGCCCTGCAGCGGGTCTACCTTGCCCTTGATGGCCGCCTCGGTCAGTACACGAGTGGTCTCCTGGAAGGACGCTGCGGACATAAAGCTGTCGGTGGCAAGGGAGGCCTTCGTGATACCCTGCAGAATGGCTGTATAGGTCGCTTTCTGGCGGCTGCCGCCGTCCTCGGCGTTCTCGCGGTCGATCTGCTCGTTGAGGTGCAGTACCTCAGCGCGGTCGGCCATCATGCCGCGGATATAGTCGGTAACGCCCGGCTCCTCAATGCGCACCTTCTTCATCATCTGACGGACAATGACTTCAATGTGCTTATCATTGATATCTACGCCCTGCGTCCGGTAAACCATCTGAACCTCGCGGATCAGGTATTCCTGCACCGACAGCTCGCCGTTCACCAGCAGTACCTCGCTGGGGTCGGCGGAGCCTTCCGTGATCATAGTGCCCTTTTCGATCAAGTCGCCCTCATGGACGCGCACCTTGCTGCCGAATACGATCTGATGCTCAAAGTGGTCGCCGGTCTGCGGGTCATCCACCTTCACCACATCCACGCCCTTGTTGTCCTTATCAAAGCTGACCAAACCGCCGTTATGGGCGATAACAGCCACGCTCTTGGGCTTGCGGGCCTCAAACAGCTCCTCTACACGGGGCAGACCCTGTGTAATATCGCTGGCGGAGGCGATACCGCCGGTGTGGAAGGTTCTCATGGTCAGCTGGGTACCCGGCTCACCGATGGACTGCGCCGCGATGATGCCCACGGCCTCGCCGATGGCAACAGGGGCGTTATTGGAAAGGTTAGCGCCGTAGCAGCGGCTGCAGGCGCCGTTCTTGGCACGGCAGTTGATGACACTGCGGATCTTCAGGCTGGTAATGCCCGCGCCTACGATCTCCTCTGCGGTCTTGTAGGTGATCATCTCTTCCCGGCTGGCCAGCAGCTCGCCGGTCTTGGGGTTCACCACATCCTCGCAGGGGTACCGGCCGGTCAGACGCTCGGCCAGCTCCTCGATGACGCGGTTGCCGTCGGTGATGGCCTCCACATCAATGCCCTCATGGGTGCCGCAGTCCTCCTCACGGATGATCACTTCCTGGGATACATCGACCAGTCGGCGGGTCAGATAGCCGGAGTCCGCGGTACGCAGAGCGGTATCGGCCAGACCCTTACGGGCGCCGCGGCTGGACTGGAAATATTCCAAGATGTTCAGGCCTTCACGGTAGTTGGCACGAATCGGGATCTCGATGGTCTGACCGGAGGTATTGGCGATGTTGCCGCGCATACCGGCCAGCTGGTTGATCTGGTCCATCGAACCACGGGCGCCGGAATCCGCCATCATGTAGATGGGGTTCAGCTTACCGAAGTTCTCCTTCAGCGAGGCCTTTACCTCGTTGGTGGCGTCACGCCAAATAGCAATGGTCTGCTGGTAACGGTCGTCCTCGGAAATATAACCGCGGTCGTACTTCTTGCGGACCTTGGCTACCTTTTCTTCGGCAGCGGCCAGCACCTCCTTCTTGTTGGGGGGAATGGTGGCATCGCAGACGGCAACGGTAAGGGCAGCACGGGTGGAATACTTATAGCCCTGGCTCTTGATGGCGTCCAATACCTCGCTGGTATCGGTGGTGCCATGCTTCTTTATGCTCTTGTCAATGATCTTGGAGAGCTGCTTCTTACCCACCTGGAAGCCGACCTCAGGGATCAGCTCATTGCCGGGGATGCTGCGGTCCACAAAGCCCAGATCCTGCGGGATGGGATTATTGAAGATATTGATACCGATGGTGGTATAGATGCTGCCGGTATAGGTCTTGCCGTTCAGCGTCTTGGTGGTACGCACCAGAATCGGCTCGTGCAGATCCAGCACCCCGGTCTGATAGGCCATCAGCGCCTCATCGGGGCTGCGGTAGATCTTCACATCGTGTGGGTTGGCCTCGTAGGCCTTCTCCCAATCGGCAATGGAGGTAAACACGCCGGGGTTGCGGATCTCATCGGTGGCGTACACCTTATCGATGATGGTGGTCAGGTAATAGGAACCCAGCACCATGTCCTGAGAAGGCACAGCCACGGGCCGACCGTCAGAGAGCTTCAGCAGGTTATTGGCCGCCAGCATCAGGAAGCGGGCCTCGGCCTGCGCCTCGGCGGAAAGCGGCACATGGACCGCCATCTGGTCGCCGTCGAAGTCGGCATTGAATGCGGTACAAACCAGCGGATGCAGCTTCAGGGCGCGGCCCTCCACCAGAATGGGCTCAAATGCCTGGATACCCAGACGGTGCAGGGTAGGCGCTCGGTTCATCAGCACGGGGTGGCCCTTGATGACCACCTCCAGCGCGTCCCAAACCTCCTTGGGGGAACCACGGTCCACCATTTTGCGGGCCTTGCGGATATTCTCAGCGACCTTCAGATCCACCAGCCGCTTCATTACAAAGGGCTTAAAGAGCTCCAGCGCCATCTCCTTGGGCAGGCCGCACTGGTACATCTTCAGCTCGGGGCCCACCACGATAACGGAACGGCCGGAGTAGTCTACACGCTTACCCAGCAGGTTCTGGCGGAAGCGTCCCTGCTTACCCTTCAGCATATCGCTCAGGGACTTGAGAGCACGGTTGTTGGGGCCGGTCACCGGGCGGCCGCGGCGGCCGTTATCAATCAGGGCGTCCACCGCCTCCTGCAGCATACGCTTTTCGTTCCGGACGATGATATCGGGGGCGTCCAGCTCCAGCAGCTTCTTCAAGCGGTTGTTGCGGTTGATGACCCGGCGATACAGGTCATTGAGGTCGCTGGTGGCAAAGCGGCCGCCATCCAGCTGTACCATGGGGCGGATATCGGGCGGAATGACAGGCAGTACATCCAGGATCATCCACTCGGGCTTGTTGCCGCTGGTGCGGAACGCTTCCACCACATCCAGGCGCTTGAGCAGCTTCGCCTTCTTCTGGCCGGTGGCCTTCTCCAGCTCTTCCTTGATCTCCACCGAGAGCGCCTCGATATCCAGCTGCTGCAGCAGCTTCTTTACCGCCTCGGCGCCCATACCGGCATCAAATTCATCCTCATAGGCTTCCCGGTACTCGTTATACTCCCGCTCACTCAGCAAGGCGTACTTCTTCAGCTTGGTGTTGCCGGGATCGATGACGATATAGGATGCGAAATACAGCACCTTTTCCAGCACACGGGGGCTCAGGTTCAGCAGCAGGCCCATGCGGCTGCTGGTGCCCTTAAAGTACCAGATGTGGGAAACGGGCGCAGCCAGCTCAATGTGGCCCATCCGTTCGCGGCGCACCTTGGCGCGGGTCACTTCCACGCCGCAGCGCTCGCAGATCTTGCCCTTAAAGCGGATACGCTTATACTTGCCGCAGTAGCATTCCCAGTCCTTAGTGGGTCCAAAAATGCGCTCGCAGAACAGGCCGTCGCGCTCCGGCTTTAGGGTGCGGTAGTTGATGGTCTCAGGCTTTTTTACTTCGCCGTAGCTCCAGGAGCGAATGGCATCGGGGGAAGCCAGCCCGATCTTGATCGATTCAAAAGATTTATTATCCAAAGTTCTTCCCCTCCATCATTAAAAATCAAATCCGTCGTCGTCCTCATCTTCGCTGCCGTCAAAGTCGGCATCGTCATAGGAATCGCTGTCCTCATCGGGGTTTTCCATGGTGTAGTTGTCCTCGATCTCGGAATCCACGGCTACATCGCTTTCATCGTAGTAGTCGCTGGCCATGGGCATGTTCTCGTCCTCATCGTAGGTCTGCTTGATGTCGATCTCCTCGTTGTCCTTATCCAGGATCTTGACATCCAGGCCCAGGGACTGCAGCTCCTTCACCATTACGCGGAACGCCTCGGGGATGCCGGGCGCCGGAATGTTCTGGCCCTTCACAATGGACTCAAACGCCTTCACACGGCCCACCACATCATCGGATTTCACGGTTAGGATCTCCTGCAGGGTGTAGGCAGCGCCGTAAGCCTCCAGCGCCCAAACCTCCATCTCACCAAAGCGCTGGCCGCCGAACTGCGCCTTACCGCCCAAAGGCTGCTGGGTAACAAGGCTGTACGGGCCAACGGAACGGGCATGGATCTTATCATCAACCAGGTGATGCAGCTTGAGGTAGTACATATAGCCGACGGTAACACGGTTATCAAATTTCTCACCGGTACGGCCATCATAGACGACGCTCTTGCCGTCCTCAGGCAGCCCGGCCATCCGGAAGCACTCCCGGATATCCTCTTCGTGGGCGCCGTCGAAGACTGGGGTCATCACATGCCAGCCCAGGCGGCTGGCGGCCATGCCCAGGTGCACCTCCAGCACCTGGCCGATGTTCATACGGGAAGGAACGCCCAGCGGGTTCAGTACGATATCCAGCGGGGTGCCGTCCTCCAGGAAGGGCATATCCTCCGGCGGCAGAATGCGGGAAACTACGCCCTTATTGCCGTGGCGGCCAGCCATCTTATCGCCGACGGAGATCTTTCTCTTCTGGGCGATGTAAACTCTTACCACCTCGTTGACGCCGGGGGAAAGCTCGTCGCTGTTTTCTGGGGTGAACACCTTGATGTCCACCACGATGCCATACTCGCCGTGCGGCACCTTCAGCGAGGTATCGCGCACCTCTCTCGCCTTCTCGCCAAAGATGGCGCGCAGCAGGCGTTCCTCGGCGTTCAGCTCGGTCTCGCCCTTGGGGGTCACCTTACCGACAAGGATATCGCCGGAGTGTACCTCGGCGCCGACATGGATGATGCCTCGCTCATCCAGAGCGCCCAGCATATCATCGCCGACATTGGGGATCTCACGGGTGATCTCCTCCGGGCCCAGCTTGGTATCACGGGCTTCGGTCTCATATTCCTCGATGTGGATGGAGGTGAACAGGTCGTCCCGCACCAGCTTTTCGTTGATGAGAACGGCGTCCTCGTAGTTGTAGCCCTCCCAGGTCATAAAGCCGATGAGCATATTCCTGCCCAGCGAAACCTCGCCGTTGGCGGTGGCGGGGCCATCGGCCAGCACATCGCCCTTCTTCACTTCCTCGCCCTTTACCACAATGGGCCGCTGGTTGATGCAGGTGCCCTGGTTGGAACGCAGCATCTTTACCAGCTCATATTCATGCTCCACGCCTTCCGCATCGGTCACAATGATGCGATCAGCATCGACATAGCTTACATGGCCGTCTTCCTTGGCAACCACTACTACGCCGCAGTCGTGGGCCGCCTTGTACTCCATACCGGTGCCGACATAGGGGGACTCGGTCTTGATGAGCGGGACGGCCTGACGCTGCATGTTGGCGCCCATCAGGGCACGGTTGGCATCGTCGTTCTCCAGGAAGGGGATCATAGCGGTGGCAACGGAAACCACCATCTTGGGGGAAACATCCATGTAGTCCACCTTGTCGCGGGGGACCTCCTGGACGCTGTCGCGATACCGGACGGAAACTTTTTCGTTGACAAAATGGCCGTTTTCATCCAGCGGCTCATTGGCCTGCGCCACGATGTATTCATCTTCCACATCGGCAGTCATATACTGGACGGTATCCAGCACCTTGCCGGTGGCCTTATCTACCGGGCGGTAGGGGGCCTCCACAAAGCCGTACTCATTGATGCGGGCAAAGGTGGCAAGGTACGAGATCAGACCAATGTTGGGACCTTCAGGGGTCTCGATGGGGCACATGCGGCCGTAGTGGCTGTAATGCACATCGCGGACCTCAAATCCGGCACGGGCACGACTGAGGCCGCCGGGGCCCAGGGCGGAAAGACGGCGCTTGTGGGTCAGCTCGGCCAGGGGGTTGGTCTGGTCCATGAACTGACTCAAGGGGGAGGAACCAAAGAATTCCTTGACTGCTGCCATAACGGGACGGCTATTGATGATGGCCTGCAGGGTGATGGATTCAATATCCTGGGCCTGTGTGGTCATTCTCTCCCGGATGACGCGCTCCATGCGGGCAAAACCGATGCGGAACTGGTTCTGCAGCAGCTCGCCCACGCTGCGGATGCGGCGGTTGCCCAGGTGGTCGATATCATCGGTGGTGCCGAGATCGTACCGGAGGCCGCACATGTAGTTGATGGAGGCGTAAATATCAAATTTGCGGATGTTCTTGGGGACCAGCTCATCGGCGCGGCGGGTCAGCTCTTCGGCCATTTCCTCGCGGTTAAGGCCCATATCCAGGATCTCGGAAAGGACGGCAAAGCGCACTTTTTCCCGGATGCCCATGGCCTTCAGCTCTTCGGCGGTGTAGTCGGTAAAGTCGGCCATATCCACCATGCCGTTGGAGAAGATCTTCAGCTCCTCCACCCCATCGTCCTCGGCCATCTGCAGGCCGGCGGGGGTCAGGCCCTGGGTGGTGATCCAGACGGTATCAACGCCGTGGGACTCCAGCAGGCGGGCGTCGTCGCGGCTCAGCAGGGCGCCGGCCTCAAAGAGGATCTCGCCGGTGCGGGGATCGGCCACAGGGCGGGAAAGCACCTGGCCGGTGATGCGGGGCACCAGGGAGAGCTTTTTGTTGTACTTGTAGCGGCCCACCCGGGAAAGATCATAGCGGCGGGGATCAAACAGCAGCTGAGCGAGGTGCTTCACGGCCGATTCGATGGTGGGGGGCTCGCCGGGACGCAGCTTGCGGTAAACCTCCAGCAGGGCCTCATCGCCCAGCATTTCGGCATCCTTGCTTTCGGCGGTCTTTACCAGGTAGGCATAGCGGCCAAACACCTCGTAAATCTCCTCATCGGTGCCGCGCAGGTCGGTCAGGGCGTTATTCACATCGGCATTGATCTGCTCGACGGTGACATCATCCCGCAGGCGCAGCAGCGACCGGATAAAGGAGGTGATGGGCAGCTTGCGGTTTTTATCGATGCGGACGCTGAACACATCGGCGGAGTCGGTATCATACTCCAGCCAGGCGCCGCGGTTGGGGATCACGGTGGAATCAAACAGTTTTTTGCCGGCGGGATCGTGGTGCATGCCATAATAGACACCGGGAGAACGCACCAGCTGGGAGACGATGACACGCTCGGCACCATTGATGATGAAGGTACCGGCATCGGTCATCAGGGGGAAATCTCCCATGTAGATGTCGGATTCCTTGATCTCGCCGGTGACCTTGTTGATGAGCCGCGCACGCACGCGCAGGGGGGCGGCATAGTTTACATCCCGCTCCTTGCACTCCAGCAGGGGGTACTTGGGTTTGTCATCCAGCGTAAAATCAATGAAATCCAGCTGCAGATTGCCCTGATAGTCGGTGATCGAGGAGATGTCCTTGAATACGGCCCGGAGACCCTCATCCAGGAACCACTGATAGGAATTTTTCTGTACTTCGATGAGGTTCGGCATCTCGGCCACTTCATCGATGTGGGCAAAGCTCTGGCGGATATTTTTGCCCAGTTTTACGGGTTTGGTGTTTACCATCCGATGTTCCACTCCATTCCATCATTTTTTCGCCATCACTTGGACATCAATGACTGCATAAATATTTGTTGATTATGCACAGTATCACGAGAGTATTATCGTGACTTATGCACACTTGACAATACCGTTTAGTCATAAAAAGCCATTATGATACAGTATATTATTGTAGTCCCGAAACGGGGCCTTGTCAAGCAGAAATTCCAAAAAAAATGGTGAAATTTTAGTGACGGAAATTTTGACCAGAAACGCCCCGAAAGACGGCGAAACGCCCCGGACGCTATCCCATAAATGGGACAGGCCCGGAGCGTGATGACGCAGAGGGGAAATTACTTGTAGAAGGCACGCATGGCACGATAGGTCATGTAGACATCGGCCTTGGCGACGACCTCGAACGGGGCGTGCATGGAAAGCACCGGAACGCCCAGATCGACGGTATCGATATTGTGCTGGGA